>Ga0209824_10002043_pt1 | contig 10753 bp, 6 predicted proteins | sample VDWuncwatermetaG_FD_184124 | JGI IMG/M metagenome (GOLD analysis project Ga0209824, IMG submission 184124) | Wastewater microbial communities from Netherlands to study Microbial Dark Matter (Phase II) - VDW unchlorinated drinking water (SPAdes)... ...
GCACAAAGTGTCGAAACTTGTCCTTGGCCAGGGGCGTGGGGTCCAGATCATCCAGGATCGTGGGGTTCGTTCTTGCCTGGGCTTGATAGGTCAGCAGGGCGCTATAGGTGCGGATGCCCAGATTACACACCGCCGCCAGCTCCGCCTCATCGGTGAAATACACGGCCAGCATCGCCTGGTCCTTCCAATCCTCAATCGTGCGTATGGGGTAGGGAAGCCGTCTGGTGTTCGTCACGTCCTCGACGCTGCATGTCGCCAGGGCTTGGATGCTGTCAATCCCCGCTTCGTTCAGCCGGTCCTCGATGTCCAGCGTGATTCCCTGGATCATCGTCAAGGGGGAATAGGTGTACTTACCCGTGATCGAGACCGCTTGGGACAAACGACCGGCGGTCCACCGGAGCGCCATCATCAAGGATTGCCGAGGATACAGGCCGGCAAAAAAGGACGTGACGATGAGGAGTCCGAGTGTCTTCTCGCCGCCGGGAGGGATCGTTGCCACCCCCGTCGTTCTCAAGGTGGAGAAATCAAACGCATCCGGAAAGAAGGCAAAGTAGGTCAGGATCGAGGCAAAGATGGCTAGGACGACCCGCAACGCGCCCAGCGTCACGACTCGCGGGTAGAAGTCGTTGTTCATGATCCGCTGCAAAAAGGAATAGGTATTATAGATGAAGGCGCCCCAGAAGGCATACATCACCACGCCGAGCGGGAAGAAGACCTCCGGGAAGACCTCGACGATGGAGACCCCGAAATGCGCCCATTCCAGGATGGGCGCGGTCGTAACCCCTGCGCGCGCCGCGAGCAACAGCCGATGGTGATCATCGGCGAACGAGAAGAACCCCAGCAGCAGGACGTTGAGGACGACGAGGGTGGTCATCGGATAGATGAAATCAGCGACGCGCTCGACCGTGCGGTCCGGGTCCTCCTTCGTGAGTTTGACGTAGTGCGTGGCGCCCACCAACCAATACAGGAGCGCGATTCCGGCTAACAGGCTGGCGTGGAAAGCGTTCGCTTCGGGTCGGTCGGGATGGTAGGAGAGGCAGAAGGCCACGACGAGACTGAGCGCATGGGCGCCGACGGCTGTGATGAGTTTGAGTCTCATGGCTCCCTGTCTGCCGTCTACGGCGCCAAGGCGAGCGTCGTGACCAAGTCCATGGCGGAGTTCCCCTTGCGCAGCAGCTTGCCGTCTTGACCGAATGCCCGGATCACCAATTGTTTCTTCTCCCAATCAAGGTCCACCTGGCAGAAATTATCCTCTTGTGTGAAATTACCGGCCGTATAATCCATGCGGATGTTCTGGCTCAGTTGAAAACTGTCCGCAGGTTCTTTTTGGGAATCATGCACATAGCCTGACGGCGCGCCATCGGCAAACGGGAACGGCCAGTAGAACGCCGACGATGTGATGGCGAACGCTTTGAGTGCCTCGGCCGCCGGGCTTCCGGAGAAGCGCAGTTCCGCCACGCACGTGCAGTGGATATCGCCGGACAGAAACACGACGTTTTGCACCTGGTGCGCAACGATCGTATCCAAGAGTTGCTTCCTGGTGCTTGGAAACGCTTCCCATGAGTCACTGGCGTTCTGATGCGCTGCACTCCCGGCGGTGGAGACGTCATTGGGCACAAAGACGGTCGGCGACACCACAAACTTGGGCCGGTTGCCGTGGGCCTGTTGCTGCCGGCGGAGCCAGTCACAGACCACGTCAATTTGGGCCGGATAGGCCGGATCCGCGCAGGACCGTCCGAGCAAATGGTTGTCCGTCAGTTCCTCCGCCACGTCATCCGTATACCGTTCTGTGCGTGTATCCAGCACAAAAAACGGGAACCCGCCGCACTCAAATGAGTAATAGAGGCGCCGCCCATAGGTGCGAGGGCCATGGCTCCACTGATAGCTCATATAGGCGCCGATGGCCACATTGAACAGCAAGCGCTTCTCCCGATCACGGATGCGATCCTGCGTCCAATTGTCCTCGATCTCGTGGTCGTCGAGGATCATGTACTGGGGCGCCGACCGGAGCAGCGCGCGCATGTTCCGACTCCCGAAGGCGCCGAGGTACCGCTCCTGAAACTCCTCATAGGTATCGGCTAGACCGATCGGGACATGGCGGTTCAGCAGATCCGCATAGATTTGATCTCCGACCATCAGCACCAACCGAGGCACGGGGCCCTCGGTCTTCGACTGGATGCGCTCCAGCATCGGCTTAAAGATCACATCCGCTTCTTTCGTTTTCCATAACAGACCGGGATAGCGGCAGGACCCGAGGAGAAAACTGAGGGAGCGGAGCGGGCCTTTCGGAAACGTCCGAAAGGTGGCCTCCGACTGCTCGGGGGGCAGCGTCTCCAATTCCGGCGCCCAGACATGGGCCGGCGGGAGCTTGGCCAGGAGAGTGCGGCTGTCCACCATCATATCGTTGTCGAAGGCATCGTCCAGGGCCAGCACGCCCATGCGGACCCGGTAGAGCGTATCCGGTTGCAGCGGAACCGGCTCCCCCGCTGCCGGCGGGACCGGCTGCCCATCCTCCGGTTGTCCGATCCGAAAGCTCCGATCCAGGCCCAGGTTAAAGGTTCCGGTTCGGTCGAATTCTCGGGCGAGACGGAAGTAGTACGTGCGTTGCGGGTCGGCGCGTCCCTCGTCCGTCAGCACCGTCAGCACCCCGATCGTGCGGCTGTCTTCCGCCAACTCCCCCCCGCGATCACCGGGGTCTTCCGCGCGAATCCATAACCGGCACGAATGGTCCGTCGTATGACCGACAATGGGACCCAGCTTGGGAATGCGTACACGACTCATAGGACCTCCTTGCGTGAGGACGGGGATGGGCGCGACGGGTTCTCCCTGAGGCCCATCTCTTTGATCATGCGCATCAGGAATGTGCGCTGCAGGCCGAGCATGTCGGCTGCCTTGGTCTTGTGCCCATCCGAGCGCAGCAGCGCGCGCTGGATGAGGTGTTTCTTAAAGCGCGCGACGGCGTCATGGAACGGCACGGGCATGCCTGCAGGGTTGCTTGCAAATTCCTCCTCCGTCGCCCGAAGCGCGAAATCCTCCGGCGTGAGTACGTCGCCGGCGCTCAGCACGATCGCCCGCTCAATGGCATTCTGCAACTCCCGCGCATTGCCGGGCCATGGGTAGGCGCTCAACATCTGCAGGGCGGCCGGCGCGATGGTCATGACGGGTTTTTTCGCGCTCAGACAGTGTTTCTTGAGAAAATAGTCGGCGAGTGCCGGGATCTCTTCGGCGCGGTCTCGTAAGGGAGGGAGCGTGAGGGGCACCACGTTCAGTCGGAAGAAGAGATCCTCGCGAAAGGCGCCGGTCTTGACCGCATGGGCGAGACACTGGTTCGTCGCCGCAATGATCCGGACATTCACGTGGATCGGCCTGGTGCCGCCCACCCGATCGAATTCCCGGTTTTGCAGAAAGCGTAGGAGTTTGGCCTGCAGGCCCGGCTTCATATCGCCGATCTCATCCAAAAACACGGTGCCGCCGTCGGCGACTTCAAATTTGCCCTGCTTCTGCGCCGACGCGCCCGTAAACGCCCCTTTTTCATGGCCGAACAGCTCCGACTCCAGGAGCTCATCCGCCAAGGCCACACAGTTCACCGGCATGAAGAGTTGGTGGCGCCGGGCGCTCCAGTTGTGAATGAAACGGGCCAGCAGGTCCTTGCCGGTTCCGCTCTCGCCGAGCAGCAGCACGGTGCTCTCGCTGTCGGCGGCTTTTCTGGCGGTCTGCAGGATGGTCTGCATGGCCGGACCGGCGGCCATCAGGGTGTCATACTGCTTGTCCAGTTCGGCGCGGAGGACCGCCACCGTGCGGGCGAGTTTTCCACGCTCCAGCGTCTTGCCGATCACGAGCGTCAGGAAATCGCTGTCAAACGGCTTGGTGAAAAAGTCGGCGGCGCCCGCTTTCATCGCCTCGACCGCTTTCGGAATCGTGCCGTACGCGGTCATCACGATCACCGGCAGGTTCGGCAATCTGGTTCGGGCTTGTTTCAGCACCTCCATCCCGTCCATCTTGGGCAGATTCAGATCGAGCAGCATCATCCCCGGCTCGCTCTGTTCGAGGCTGTGCAGGGCCGCGTACCCGTCCTCGGCCGTCTTGACTGTGTGTCCCATTGCCTGGAGTCGGTCACAGAGCACGGTGGCAATATCGGCGTCGTCTTCGACCACGAGGATCAGGGTACTCATTGGGATCCCTCGTGAGAGGAGCCCACGCAATCTAATGGGTTTCCGGTTGGCCTGATCGGAAGCCTGACGTGAAACTCCGACCCGCGCCCCACCACACTCCTGACCGTGACCGTTCCTTGGTGCAGATCCGTCAGACTCTTGACGATGGCGAGCCCGAGGCCCAACCCGGTCGGCGCGCTCTTGGCCGCACTGTGATGGGACTGATAGAACAGATCGAAGACCTTGGGCAGCGACTCAGGAGCAATCCCCATGCCCGTATCCCTGACCGACACCGTGGCGCTGTGGGATCCCTCCCGTCCGATCTCGACCGTGATGCGTCCGTTCACCGGTGTGAACTTGATGGCATTGTCCAGGAGGTTCGTCAGGATCTGATGCACCTTGTCCGGGTCCGCCCAAATGATGAGCTCGGTCTCTGGCCTGCGGATGTCCAACGTCTGGTGTTTGGCGAGCACCAGCGGTTGCATCTGGCCGGTTGCATCGGCGACCAGATGGCACAAGGAGACCGGCGCTGGCGACAGGTCCAGTTTGCCCGATTCGATACGGGAGAGGTCCAGGAGTTCCGCGATCATCCGGATCAGACGATGGACGTTCACATTGACTCGCGTCAGATACCGCGTCTGTCGCTCGTCCATCCGACCGAGCAGCCCGTCCAGCAGGTTGTCCACGAGGCCCTTGATGGCGGTCAAGGGCGTCCGCAACTCGTGTGAGACATGCGAGAGGAAGAGCGACTTGAGGTGGTCCACTGTGTGCAATTGTGAATTGGCGACCGCCAAGTCCTGGTTCAGTCGCTCCAGCTCATTGGTACGGCGTTGGACCTTGGCTTCAAGCTCCAGGTTCAGGGACTCGACTTGGAGGTTGAGGCTCGTCAATTGGGCCACCGTTTGCTGCAGTTCCACGGTCGTGCGTTCCTGCTTCAGATAGGCCCGGCACAGTTCTTCGTGTTGGGCGCCCACCGCCAGGCGTTGTTTCTCCATGAACTGCCTGTGTGCCGCCATATCCTTCAGGAGGCGTCGGTGAGCCCAGAAGAGCCCTAGTGCCGTTGCCGCGAGGAGGGAGACCAGCGACGCCTCTAGGCCGGACATCGCAGGGTGCCAGGCGCGCAGGTACGCGAACGTGGCGCCCCCCGTGGCCAGGCTCCCCATCATCGGCCAGAAGCGGCTCGACGCCCCCTCCGGAGTCCAGGCGAAGGCCCACTCGCAGCACTCATCGCCTTCAGCCATGCAGCGGGCATCCGTGATGACGGCGGGCGACTGCATGGCATGAATCCGATCCGGGATGGAGGCCAGGCCGGCCTTGGAAGACTGGCAGATCATCAAGGCGCAGGCTCTCTGATAGGGGCCGAATTGACGGCGCAGGCTGTCGGACAAGCGCATACGGATGACCGCGCTGGAGGCGGTGACCTGTACCACCTCGAAGGACAGCGATCCCCTCGTATACTTCTTGCCAAAGTAGGGAAAGAGTCCGAATATCTCGGATATGGACAACGGGAGAGACATGGCCTTGATGACGGGGGAGATCAGTGTCTCGCGGCCCACGGCGAACGGGAAGTCCGGATCGCCGGAGAGATCCTTGCAGAATTCACCCAGGAACATCACGAACTCATAGGAATAGCTGTTCCACTCATTCCGCAGGAAGTCGGGCGTGACGTGATACGCCGGATCGAGACTCCGCTCGTTGAGCAGCCGCACCAACTCCGCAATCGCGCGCGCGCCGGCCTCGCGGCCGTGCCGGCGGTTGACCGACCGGTCCAGATACTCCACGTTGGCCTTGACAATTATCCCGCTGGCATCCTGGATGGGCTGCCCATCGGCATTCGTTCCGAACGGGCGAAACTCCAGCGGCCCTTTCTCGAGAATGCGGTGGTCTTGGGTGAGCAGGTTGGTCATGCGGTTGGTCGCTTTCGCCTATGGCGCTTGCTGGACCTGGAGAATGCGGTCTATGATCTCACGATAGACCTGCTTCAACTCGTTGCCCATGTCCTTCCGGCTCGGGATTTCATCCGGGATCCGCCAGTTGACCTGCCAGAAGTGGTCGAACGGAATCGTCCGCACATAGTTCCGGCCGTCGTCGTCCCACGGGTAGTGGGACGACCACACCGACACCGCGCCGTCATTGCCGGCCAGTTGTTCCTTGGGATCCTTCCAGTGTTTCTCCTGCTCCGTGCCCCATGCCTCAATGAAGGCCTGCGTCGGGCGCAGCAACAGGACTTGGGCGCCGACGGGCCGCCCGCCGTAGGCAAAGTACTGCACCGGCTTGGTTGTTCGTTCCCGGATCGCGCGCTCCTTTTCCGCCAGCTCTCTGTTGAACGTCTCGGCGCCCTCCAGGGTGAGCGCGTGTATCCCGCCGTACAACTGTTCCGGCGTACTCCCGAATCCCAACAACATGTGATTGAAATATCCCAACAGGTCAGGGTCTGCCACCTGTGTAAAGGGAAGGAGTCTCCAGATGGTCCGCCGAATCCGATACATCTGCTCCAGGAATGTGCCGACCGGCAGGAGAATCGGCAGTTCGTCATAGGCCAGATTCCCCAGAGAGGTCCCACGGTGCGGTGTGGCGATTGTGGTGAGGGACGCAATGTTGTCCGCCATGCCATCCTGGGCGAGGACCCATCGGGAGTCCAGCCCGCCCATACTGTGGGCCAGAAGGTGGACCCTCGTCCCAGCCGGCCAGTTGTTCAGTTCCGCCGCGATCGCCTGTTGAAGCGCGCGGCCTCTGTTGGCCACCGTATCAGCCTGCGGCACGGTCGGCGCAATCATCACCAGTTCGACATCGGGGTGCGCCTTCGACACGTAGTCCGCAAGGAACGGCTGGACCCCGTTGTAGTACACCCGCATTTGGTTCTGGCTGGTCTCTGCCTGATGCCCGCCCCAGCCCATGATGCCGTGGGCCATGACCAGGATGACAACGATTTTAGTCATCAGGACAGCTCTCCTTTCCTGTGTACCGCTAATCCAAGCAAATATAGTGCCGTGACAAGACTCGCATTGAATGATCCGTACACATTAGTATTTAAAATGATTTTGTAGAGTTAAATTCTTGTTGCCTCAAATTAGTATCTAAAAGATACAATCGAAAATCAAAAAGATACAGTTCAGGCATGATTCGGTTCAGAATTTGAACGTGAGGCTTGCTGTGAGCACGTGAGTCATCGTCGAGTAGGAACCGAAGGCCGGAGGCCCCAGACCCAATGCCCCGCCGCTGTTGTTAGGATCGAGCGTAGACCGGTCAATCGAGCGCTTTTCATACAACCCGAGCAGATAGGCCAGATCAACCCCTATGCGGTCCCATCGGTACCCAACTCCCGCTGTGAGGGCGTGTAGATTGGCGCTGGGAATATTGGCATCGAAGGTGTTGTCAGGGATCGGGGTCTCGTCGTAGAAATACCCGCCTCGCAGGGCCACCCGCTCGGTCGCCGCGAATTCCGCGCCCACCCGATAAGCCCAGGAGTTGTTCCAGAGGCGTGCGCTGACGCTATCCAGCGCCGTGCTCCCAAGAAAATCACGCGGGAGCGAGCCCAGAGTCTTCCATCCTTCCCACGCGACATCGGCATTGATCGTCCAGCGGGGCACGATCTTCGTAGAGAGGCCGACGATCACCTGGGGCGGCAGCTTGATCCGGCTGTGAAAACCCACGCGGGCAAACCCTGTCCCGGACCCCAAGCCCGCAGCGGCAGGGCCGGTGATGTCAGCCTGCCCTTTGAGCTTCGCCTGCAGTTCGCTCAGAAATTGAAGGCCCACCGACGTGGTCTCCGTCAGGCGATAGCGCAGCCCGGCGTTCCATCCGATCGGGCGCGCGGTGAGACCGTAGCCGCGCAGCTTGGACTCGCCGGTTCCGAGATTGACCTGTTGTTCAAACTCGGCGGCCACGTCGGCGTAGCGCAATCCGGCCGCCACGGACAGGGTCGGTGTGGCCTGGAACGCCAGGGTGGGATTGTACAGAGTCACGCGCAGCTTGGCGTTTGTGGAGTTAAACCGGCCCTGCCAGGTGTCCGGCCAGTCTATGGCTGTGCCGAACGGGCTGAAGATCCCCAAGCCGATACTGAGCCGCTCGTCCCATTGCGTGAAGCGATGGGTGAGGAACAGGTGGGGAATCAGGAGGAAGTGATCCTGGAGTTCCGTCGCCTCTCCGGTCGTCGAACTCCGGAAGAGCGCATCGAAGTAGACCATGCCGGAGCCGACCAGCACCTGCGTCCCCGGCAGTTGCGTCATGCCGGCCGGGTTGTAGAAGAGCGCGGACGGGTCGTCGGCCTGCCCGGCAAAGGCGTTGGCCATGCCGGCCGCCTTCGCGCCATGCTCCATAAAGGACAGGCCGCCTGCGAAGGCTTCGTTACTCCCCAGCGCTAGCAGGACAAGACCGGAGAAGGCCAGTTGCGTCCACGGTATGCCCTCGTCATGTTTGGCTGGACACTCCACAGGCAACCTCCAGTGCAGGGTTTGAGATCCTTCCTAGTCCATCACATGAATGACCAATCCGGTGAGGGGCTTGGGGTAGAAGTACGTGGATTTGTGGGGCATGCGGTCGCCGACGCGGGCCACGTCCTTTATTGCCGTGACCGGGGGAGGATTGAGGAGGATGGCCAGCTCGCCCTCGCCTCGCGCCATCACGTCCAGCACGTCGTCCTCATCCTTGAGATAGCGCAAGCGCTCCTCGTCAGTCGGCGTCATGCGCAGGGCGTCGCCGAACAGCAATTGTTGGAGGATCGAGACATCCAGCCGTGCGCGGGCCGAGGGGCCGAGGCGGGCCAGTCCCGCTGCCGTGAGGGTCAGCACCTCGTACCGGGACTCTCCCCGTAGGACGAGTCCCATGACATGCGTCTTGGCCGTCCGCGCCGCAGAGAGCGCGCTCAAAAACTTGACGCGCGCCACCGGCTCCGTGTCCGTCGTAAAGGCCAGGGTCTCCACGAAAAACATCTCCGCCAGCCGTTGCCTGAACACCGAGACAGGACAGGGCAGCGGCCCGGGGAGTATGCGATGCGTTGGGAGAATGGTCAGGCCCGGATCGTCGAGGCTGGAAAAATACATCAGGACCCGGTCGGAGGATAGGGCGTCGTGCTCGCCCGTCGCCGCCCACGCCTGCCGCTGCGTATTCCGATAGCGCAACGCCGACTCATAGCGGTGGTGCCCGTCCGCAATGAACAAGGGCAACGGTTTCATGGCCGCCACGACCCGAGCGAGCGCCGGCTGATCGGTGACAGGCCAGAGGAGATGCCGGACGCCGTCGGCGTCCGTGACGGCTATCTGCGGGTGTCCCTTCTCGATCGTCCGCTCCAGGGTCCTGATAATGGCGCCTTCGGCATCAGGATAGAGCCCCCAAATGGGGCTGAAATTGCTTCGACAGGTCTCCAGCAGCCGGTAGCGATCGTCCTTCGCGGCAGCGCGGGTGTTCTCGTGAGGAAAGATGCCGCCGGCGCTAAACTCTTCCAGCGTGACCAGCGAGAGGAATCCCCGCATTGTCCGCGTCGGGCCGTTGCGCAGCCGGTATTCCAGCGCATACAGGTAGATCGTCAGCTGGTCATCCCGGCGGAGGGCCTCCTCGCGCAGCCATGCTTGGAGGAAGCCGCGCGCACGGATGTAGCGGTTCTCCTGCAGGCCGTCGCCGGGATGGTCCTGCCCCAGTTCCAGGCGGATGACGTTACAGGGGTGTTGGGCATAGAGCGTCACCTGCGCGGTCGGCCCAATCACATCATAGGGTGGGGCCACAAGGTCGGCGACGTCGCCGACCTTGGCCTGGTTGTACAGCACACCGCGAAAGGGAACGATGTCAGCCATGATACCTCGTGGATCGTGAAAAGTTAAGGGGGCTTGTTGCGTACGAACTGCGCGTGTCACGCATCGTCAATGGCTACGCGACACCATGTAGTCGGAAACCACATGCAGCGCCCGCTTGTGCGGGGAATCCTCAAAGGGGGCCAGATGCGCCTGGGCGGTCTGGACGAAGCTCCGTGCCGTACTCATCGCGTAGACAATGGAGCCATAATGCTCCATCAACGAGACGACCCACGCCAGTTCGCCATGGTCCTCCCTGTCGCCTGTGGGTGACTTGACCAGGACCTCTGCGAGCTTCGTCCTCTCTGCGTCTGTGCAGTGCAGGCGCAGGTGCAGGAGGGGCAGAGTCACCTGCCCCTCCCCCAGGTCCTTGCCGAGGGGTTTGCCGAGGGACTCACGCGAGGCGGCGTAATCGAGCGCGTCGTCCGCCACTTGAAACGCCGTGCCGATCGCCAAGCCGAACTGGAACAGGGCCGCGCGCTGGGTCTGGTCGGTGTTCGCCACCACGGCCCCCATGCGGCAGGCCGCCGCCATCAGTGAGCCGGTCTTGTGCGCCACAATGTTCAGGTAGTCTTGCTCGGAGATGGACGCCTCGTCCTTATACGACAACTGCAGCAACTCGCCTTCGGCCATTTTCCGGCAGGCGTCCGAGAGGCATTCATTCACGTCCTGGTTGCGAAATCCCACGATGTGGCAGAGCGCCGTGGCATAGAGATAGTCGCCGGCGAGAATGGCCACCTGGTTGCCCCATAGCCCGCCGGCGGTCTTGCGCCCGCGACGCAAGTCGGCATGATCCACGACATCGTCGTGCAAGAG
>Ga0209824_10002044_pt1 | contig 10752 bp, 11 predicted proteins | sample VDWuncwatermetaG_FD_184124 | JGI IMG/M metagenome (GOLD analysis project Ga0209824, IMG submission 184124) | Wastewater microbial communities from Netherlands to study Microbial Dark Matter (Phase II) - VDW unchlorinated drinking water (SPAdes)... ...
CACCGTGATATTTTGATGGGAATGGTCAGGAGAATGTATGCGGAATCAGGCGTAGGTTTGGCTGCGCCACAAGTAGGTATTAGCGAGGCGATGTTTGTAGTTGATATCGGAGAGGACCTTTATAAATTAATAAATCCTAAAATTGTAAAAAAGGAAGGCCGCCAGATTATGGAGGAAGGTTGTCTTAGTGTCCCCGGTGTTTGTATAAGAGTTAGGCGTGCCAGAAAAGTTGTGATTAAGGCAGAAGATGAAAATTCTAAACCCATTACTATAGAGGCAGAAGGTTTATTAGCCCGGGTTTTTCAGCATGAGATAGACCATTTAAAAGGCAAACTTATCATTGATTATGCTTCTTTATTTGAAAAATTAAGGATGAAAAAGAAATTAGGCGAACTTAAAAAGAAGGTAAAGCATGAAGAGCTGTCCGAATCAGAAACAAAATCTTGCCCACTGTTCCGCCCAATGTAAAAGATATCCAGGCAGGATCCCGCTGGAGGAATTAAGATGATACAGCGGGACAATTGTAGCTATAATCCTATAATCCCTATCAGAGCTCACAAATGATTAATAGGCTGCCTGCGTGGTTTAAGCAAGAGATTCCCGATAATACCGTTTTAGAAAGATTACGTATGCTTTCTGAATGGAAGATTAATACTGTCTGTAAGCAGGCAAAATGCCCTAACCTGAGTTATTGTTTCAGGAATCTAAAATTTACCTTTATGATTTTGGGAAACACCTGTACTCGTAATTGCCGATTCTGCGCAGTGGACTCTGCCAGAAATACCAATAAATCAGGGGCTGAATGTCTTTCTGTTGATAAGGATGAACCATATAGAATTGCCCAAATAGTCAAGATGCTGAATCTAGAATTTGTCGTAATTACTTCAGTTACACGGGACGACCTTGCTGATGGCGGAGCAGCGCAATTTGTTAAAGTTGTGAAGTTAATCCATCGTATAAATAAAAACATAGAAATAGAAGTATTGATACCTGATTTTTCAGGTAACCCCGTCAGTCTTAAAACCGTAATCAATGCCCAGCCTTCTGTATTGGCTCATAATATTGAAATGGTTAAGCGATTATATGAGGCATTAAGGCCTAAAGCAAATTATGCGGTATCATTAGATATATTAAGAAAGGCTAAAGAAATTAATCCTTATTTGGCTACTAAATCTTCTATCATCTTAGGGTTAGGTGAAACGCAAGAGGAAGTCATACATACTATGGAGGATTTAAGATATCGCTCATGCGACATATTGACCATAGGGCAATATCTTGCTCCTTCAGAAAGGCATTATCCGGTTAAAGAATTTATTAGCATTGAGCAGTTTAAGAGATACCATAAAATAGCCATGGCGCTGGGTTTTAAGTCTGTGTTATCCGGGCCAAAGGTGAGAAGCTCGTATCAAGCGCAAGAGGTCAATGAAGCCATAACTTATGGAGCACGGAGTGCGACATAAGTTATTTGGCTGAATTGACCCAGCACTAATTTTTATAAAGCCTTAAATTTATTGCTTGGGATTTGAAGTAACCGCCACCCTATGAGATAACTTAAACGGTTGCATAAAATTAGTGCTGGGTTTAATTCGCACAAACACAGTAGTAACTCAAGGGAGAACAACCTACGTTGCTCTTTTTAGAGCTTCCGTAAGTTGTGTGCTCATTAAATGTATGATCTGATTATTATAGGCGCAGGGCCTGCCGGGCTTACTGCTGCATTGTATGCGGGAAGAGCGCGCCTCAAGACCATGTTTTTAGAAAAAATTAATCCGGGAGGCCAGATTGTTTTAACCCGCACTATTGAAAATTTTCCTGGCTTTGCGGGAGGAGTTTCTACTCAAGAATTAATCTCCTCTATGCGTAAACAGGTTGAGGGGTTAGAAGTAGAAATAAAAATTGATGAAGCTGCTAAAATAGTTTATACTGCCGAAGTTATTAAGATATACGGCAGCGAAGGAGAGTATCAAACTAAGTCTCTTATTATAGCTTCCGGAGCGCTGCCTAAACAGTTAGGCATAGAAGGGGAGAACAGATTCTTTGGCCGGGGTGTTTCTTATTGTGGCACATGCGATGGCCCGTTGTTTAAAGATAAAGAAATTGTAGTTATCGGAGGAGGGGACAGGGCAGCTGAAGAAGCAATTTTCTTAAGTAGTTATGCCAAGAAGGTAAATATTGTGCATCGCCGTAAAATCTTACGTGCATCTAAAATTTTAGAGGAGAGAGTGCGGCAAAACCCTAAAATAAATCTGGTATTAGATAGTATTGTGGAATGGATTATCGGCAAGGATAAAGTTGAGGGCGTCCGGATCAAAAATCTGAAGACTGGTTCCGTCACTAATTTATCCTGCCAAGGAGTGTTTATATTCGTAGGCATAAAGCCAAATACCGCTTTTCTGAATAATCTATTAGAAACAGATGAGACTGGTTTTATAATTACTGATCAGGAAATGAAAACTTCAAAAGAGGGAATATTCGCCTGCGGAGATTGCCGGAAAAAGAGCCTATATCAGGTTATTACTGCCTGTGGTGAAGGCGCAGTAGCAGCAGATTCTGTATATAAGTATTTGATAACTAAAAAATAAGTGAGGCCACGACTTAGCGAACGATAGTGAAGCTAAGTCGTTTGGCCGAACTTACCCAGCACTAATTTTTGTAATTAGGGTGGGTTATAGATATGGGTTTAACAGCGAAATACAGTTTTTTTCAACTCAAGCACTAGTTAAAAAATTAGTGCTGGGTTAAATTCGCACACGCAAGTTACAAGAAAAACGAAGTTGCTATAACCCAGCACTTATTTGAACTTATGCGTTAGTCCAACAAATAAGTGCTGGGTTATGTGCTCATTTAATATGTCCAAATTCCCTACTCACAATCCCGAATGTAGTTACTCAAGTAGTCTTTCTTCGGAATCCCGAAGAAAGACTACGCAGGGTTGCCCCAGTCGGGATAAAAAATTAATAGACTGGGTTAATAAAATGGCCAGGATGTGCTGTCCAAACGAGATTGTTTGGATAAACGGTTCAACCAGCCAGAAAAAAAAGTTAGAAGAAGAAGCAGCGGCCAGCACAGAGCTTATCGCATTGAACCAAGTGAAGTTGCCGGGATGTTTTTTGCATCGCAGCGCCTGCGATGATGTGGCGCGTACAGAGCATCTTACTTACATTTGTACCAAGAAAAAGCACGACGCAGGCCCTACTAATAATTGGATGACGCCTGCATCCGCATATAAAAAGGCAAAAGCTATATTTCGCGGGGCAATGAAAGGCAGGATAATGTATGTGGTTCCTTTTTCAATGGGGCCGGTGGGTTCTGAATTCAGTAAAATCGGAGTAGAATTGACCGATTCCCGTTATGTCGTATTGAATATGTTAATTATGACCAGGGCAGGAGAGTCTGTGCTTAAACAATTGGAGGAAGGCGTTGAATTTACCAAATGCCTTCATTCCAAGGCCCAATTAGATATAAATAAAAGATTGATACTGCATTTCCCTGAGGATAATACAATTTGGAGCGTTGGCTCTGGCTATGGCGGCAATGTGCTTTTAGGCAAGAAATGCCTGTCGCTGCGCATTGCGAGTTTTTTAGCCAGAAAAGAAAAATGGCTGGCAGAGCATATGTTTATTATGGGCATTGAAGAGCCCAATGGCCATGTTGAATATATTGCCGGGGCATTTCCCAGCGCTTGCGGAAAGACAAACCTGGCAATGTTGGTTCCTCCTGAAGGGCTTAAGAAAAAAGGCTATCGCATCTGGACAGTAGGCGATGATATCGCTTGGATGCGTATTGATTCCGACGGCGCTCTCTGGGCAATCAATCCGGAATCGGGGTTTTTTGGTGTCGCCCCAGGCACAAATTCTAAAACTAACCTTAATATGGTAGAAACCATTAAGAAGGATACGATATATACGAATGTCCTTTTAAAACCTGACGGCACAGTTTGGTGGGAAGACGCTGATGGTGAAGTGCCATCTGAAGGTATTGACTGGCAAGGGCGGCCCTGGACAACGGGTAGAGTTGATGCTCAAGGAAAGCTTATCTTAGGCGCGCATCCAAATAGCCGTTTTACTGCCCCTATTGCAAATTGCCCTTCTGCATCATTTAGGCTGGAGCAGCATCACGGCGTGCCTATTTCAGCTATTATTTTTGGCGGGCGCCGGGCGCATTTGGCGCCTTTGGTCTATGAGTCTTTTAACTGGCAGCATGGCGTGTTTGTGGGAGCCGCTATGGCTTCTGAATTGACTGCCGCACAAGTAGGTAGAATAGGCCAGGTGCGCAGGGACCCTATGGCTATGTTTCCATTCTGCGGGTACAATATGTCAGGTTATTTTAGGCACTGGTTAGATATGGGTAAAAGAATGGTTAAGCCTCCTAAGATCTTTCATGTGAATTGGTTCAGGGCCGGTAAAGACGGCAGGTTCTTATGGCCGGGTTTTGGAGAGAATTTAAGGGTTTTGGAATGGATACTGGGCCGCTGTAATAACAAAGTGGAAGCAGTTAAGACGCCTATCGGCTATATCCCTAGGCCTTCTGATATAGATATAACTGGACTCATCCTGCCAATAGGAACTTTAGAACAACTTCTGGCAATAGATAAAGAAGAGTGGTTTGAAGAATTAAAAGGCATAAAGAGTTTCTTTAAGCAGTTCAAAAAAGACTTGCCGCAAGAATTATGGCAGGAATACGAAGAATTATCTTTACGCCTAAAATCCTAGGGATATTTCTTGCGCCAATCGGATAAGTGTCCATAATAAAAAGATAAATGCAGAAAAACGTTTTGCTATCCACTGATTTTAAGGACATGAAACTCTATAAGCGCGGAAAGGTAAGGGATGTTTATGGCTTAGGCGATAAATTACTAATTATTTCTACGGATAGGATTTCTTGTTTTGATGTAGTGCTGCCTTCCGGTATACCTTATAAGGGCTTGGTTTTAACTGCTTTATCCTGTTTCTGGTTTGGTTTTATTCAAGATATTGTTGCTCATCATCTCATCACTTGCGATATAAACAGTTTTCCCAAGGAATTGCAAAAATATAGAACTATTCTTTCAGGGCGCTCGATGCTGGTGAAAAAGACAAAGCCTTTCCCTGTGGAGTGTGTGGTAAGAGGGTATCTTTCTGGTTCGGGATGGAAGGAGTACCAGGCGGCACAATCAATCTGCGGAATAAAATTGCCCGCCGGCCTTAAAGAGTCAGAAAAACTGCCTGAAATTTTATTCACCCCTTCAACTAAATCAGATACAAGCCACGATTTAAATATTGACCAGAAAATCGTAGAAGGGCTAATCGGGGAAGATACCGCTTCTAAATTAAAGGAAATGAGCATAAAAATTTACGCCAAGGCAATCCAGTATGCTTTATCGCGCGGTATAATTATCGCAGATGCGAAATTTGAATTCGGTATATATGATGATAAAATTATCTTGATTGATGAAGCTCTTACTCCTGATTCATCGCGTTTTTGGCCTTTGGACCAATATAAGGCAGGTAAACCCCAGTCCAGTTTTGACAAGCAGTTCGTGCGGGATTACCTGGAGGATTCAGGTTGGAATAAAGTTCCTCCTGCCCCCCAATTGCCAAAGGAGATTATTGAAAAAACTACCCAAAAATACCTTGAAGCGTATAAGAAACTCACCGGAAAAGAACTAAAAGACGCTTAGTATGAAAGTATTTAAAAAATTTATGAGTATATTATTGCGTATTGCCATAAGCATAATCTTGTTGGCTGTTTTATTTCATTTTAAAAAAATCGATACGCACATTCTTTTAAACGATATCAAATCAGCGGATAAGCTGCTTTTATCTTTCGCCTTTTTTATTTTAGTTTTGAGTTATATCTTATGTTTCATCCGCTGGCATATGCTGCTTAAGGCGGCTAACATACATTTATCCAAGAGGAGAGTGTTGATTTCTTTTTCCGGAGGGATTTTTTTCAGCCTCTTTCTGCCTTCATCCATCGGAGGGGATGTTGCCCGCAGTATAGATTTAGGCAAACATACCCAAAAACCCGCAGAAGTGTCTGCTACTGTTTTATTGGATAGGATAAGCGGTTACGTAGGGTTAGCCATACTTTTATTATTTTCATTGCTCGCAGGTTTTCCTTTAGTCAAGAATAATATAGTGGTGTTAACTGCAGTAGCGGTAATAATAAGTATCTTAATTATAGTCCTTTTAATTATTTTTAATAAATTCTTCTTTACCCAGATAAGTAAATTCTTAAAGTCCCCTAATGCCGGTAAGATAAGAGAGTTACTTACCAGCCTTTACCATGAAGCACATTATTTCAAGAGACATAAAGAAACGCTCATAAAAAACCTCATCGTCTCTGTAATTATTCAGGGCCTCGGCCCGCTAACATTCTATATCACGGCATTATCGCTGGGGGTAAGCAATATAAACTTGCTTTACTTTTTAATATTTATCCCCATCATTGGCGCCATTACATTGCTGCCGATTTCCATAGGCGGTTTTGGTTTAAGGGAAAATATCTCAGTAATTCTCTTTGCTAAAGCAGGAGTACGTGGAGGTTCAGCTGCGGCCATGGCGTTTTTAAACTCCTTTTTTATATTAGTTTCCGGCATTATCGGAGGCCTTATATATGTCCTTACATTACATCATAGACGGATACAATATCATAAACCACCCTCACTTCAGCCGCGCGGTTAAGTCTTGCACAGAACCGCAGCTATCCCTTCTTGTATTTATCAGAGCGCAGAGGTTAACCGGAAGCTTAAAAAACAAGGCTACGGTAGTTTTTGACGGATATCCTGTGTTTTCTTTAGCCGGTTACAACGAAACAGGCATAGAGATTATATTTTCACGAAAAATAAGCGCTGATGAAAAAATAAAAATGTTAATTGAGGAATCGTCGCAGCGTAAAATTATGGTGGTGGTCTCTGATGATAAAGATATAAAATTCTTTATTAGATCCCTTGGCGCGCGGTCAGTCGGTGTAGAGGAATTTATTAATCCTAAAAAGGATAGTCCTTCTCAAACCTATAGGGAATGGCCTTATCCTAGAAAAGAGAGGGATTTAAGAAAAGATTTGTTAAAACCAGAGCTGACTTATATCCAGGTGGAAGAAATCAATCAGGAATTAAAAAAGATATGGCTTAAGTAGTTCATAGTTGTTGGTTCATAGTTCATAGTTAATGGTTAAAAAAAATAAAAAAGAAGAACGAGGCGATTATATAAAATTCTTAGGGACGGCGGGTGCGCGTTTTGTAATGATAAAGCAGTTACGCGCTTCAGGAGGTCTTTGGATTAATTGCAAAGGGACAAACGTATTGGTTGACCCCGGGCCGGGCAGTATAGTGCGTTGCGCAGCCAGCAAACCAAAATTAGATCCCTCTAAATTAAGCGCTATAATACTTACGCATCGGCATCTTGACCATTCCGGAGATATCAACGTGATGATAGAGGCAATGACCGAAGGAGGTTTTAAGAAAAAGGGCATAGTCTTCTGTCCGGCAGATGCAATATATGAAGATTCCATTATATTAAAACATGTAACAAATTTTCATGAGAAAATAGAAATTTTAGAAGCAAATAAAAGCTATCAAGTTGATAATTTTGAATTTTCTACTTCTATCAGGCATATGCATCCCGCAGAGACTTATGGCATCAAATTTTCCCGACAAAGTCGGGATCCCGATTTATCGGGAAAAATTAATAATACTAATGTGGCTTTACTCGCCGATACCAGGTATTTTAAGGAGTTAGTTGATTCCTATAAGACAGATATATTGATAATCTCAGTAGTTTTTTTCCAGCCGCGGCCAGGCATAGACCACCTTAGCCTTGCCGATGTAGAATCATTGATAAAAGATATCCAGCCCAAAAAAGCTATACTTACCCATTTTGGCATGACTATGTTAAAGGCAAAGCCGCATATTCAAGCTCTGGAATTATCCCAAAAATTAGGCATAGAGGTTCAGGCAGCTTATGATGGCATGACATTAGAATTTTAGAATTCCCTGATTGAAATAATTTAAATAATAGACCTGCACGATATTTTCATAGAATTTTTGGTGTAAAGAGGTATAATATTACTAGAGGGTTGCTTAAAACTCGGGTTAAAAAACAATGTGTCTCGTCGAGATTAACATGAAAAATGTAGTAGATAAAATGACGTTTTATCCCGCCTTTGCAGAAGACCACGCCCATGGCGTGGATGAATGCGAAGGAAAAACTGCTTTTGCGGGATGTCACTAAATGGGCATACTCGACGCACAATGTCGGGCGGGATACCCTTGACATTGTTTAACAATGTCAAGGGTCAATACAGGTACCACGGGCATGCCCGTGGGGTGTTCCATTTTTCGACGGTAAAAGTGGAGGTGAGATTGAATTTAATGATTGAGGTTGCTCGACGAGAAAATTATTTTGAGCAACCCTCTTACTATAAAAGGAGGTAAAATGATAAAGAAAGTTGTAGCAATTCTATTTTTTGTGTTTATTATCAACAAATTTGCAGAAGGAGCGTCGGGGATGGATAATAAAATTGTGGTTCTTGAAACGAACCAGGGAACAATAGAAATCAGGCTTATGCCTAAGATAGCGCCCAAGGCCTGTGAAAATTTTATCGGGTTAGTGGAAAAAGGATATTATGACGGCTTAATTTTTCATCGGGTAATAAAAAACTTTATGATTCAGGGAGGAGACCCTACCGGAACCGGCGCAGGCGGAGAGTCTATATGGGGAAGTCCGTTTGAGGATGAGGTAAACCTTGATGTTAAATTTGATAAAGCGGGGCTGCTGGCAATGGCTAACGCCGGCCCTAATACAAACGGCAGCCAATTTTTTATCACTACAGCCGCGACGCCTTGGTTAAATATGCGCCATACAATTTTCGGGGAAGTCATCTCTGGTTATGAAGCGGTGCAGAAGATAGAAAATGCACAAACCGGTACAAATGACAAGCCTAATATTGAGCAAAAAATTATCAAGGCATATGTGAAGAAACAATAGTCATGGAAACCCGGGTTTGAAGAATACCAAATAGTTTAGAGATTTTATGCAATTTAATGAAATAAGGAAAGAGTTAGGGGGCGTTGTGTTTGAGGCGCTGCGCTCAGATAGCAATAATTATTTTGAAGCAGTGATTATAAAGGATGAGTTGCCAAAGCTCACTATAATTTTAGAGCGTTTTTTTGGCTCACCTGCCTTGCCATCCAAAAATAAGTTGTCATTACAAATACAGCAACTGATAGATTCTTTTGGGGGTGTAATGGCTGGGCAGACCCTTTATTTTTGGAATCAAGGAAGCGATAGTATATTTGCCATGCTTTGGCCGTGGCAGGACGGCAGGCACACCACAGTAAAGATTATTCAGAAATAACGATGAAGAAATGCCCTTATTGTGCAGAAGAAATACAGGATGAGGCGATAAAGTGCAAGCATTGCGGATCAATACTGGTAAATAAGCCGCAAGAGAAATGGTATTTTAAGACCTCAATATTAATAATAAGCTTATTGAGCATAGGCCCTTTTGCCTTGCCGTTAGTCTGGTTTAACCCGCGCTTTAGCCCAAAAACAAAGATAATAACAAGCGCTATTATAATTATCTTAAGTTATGTTTTGTGGGCCATATTTTTAAATTCCCTGAAGTCAATAAGCGCTTATTACAAAATGATTTTTTAAGTTGTGCGGATTCGATAAGTCCTCGCAAAATTAATTGACAGGTTGTCCGTATTGTGTTAAAAGTTGAGTTATGAAAAATAAAATTATCATCGCCATAATCTTAATACTCTTATTTATACCCAGGGCTTTTGCAGAAGTTTCTATAAATGCCAAGGTAGATAAAACTAAGATCAATACTGACGAAGCCGTTACTTATAAAGTTACCATTATTTCTTCTGAGAGGAATATCCCTGCTCCCCAGATACCTAAATTCAAAAGTTTTAATATGGTATCGCAGTCACAGTCATCTACAGCCTCTTTTACCAAATCTAAGATAAATATTGTAATTGTTTATACATTTATTCTGGCTCCCGCTGATATTGGTCGATTTAAGATTGAACCGAGCATAATTAAAATAAAAGATAAAGTCTATACTACAGATAGTTTTGAAATAGAGGTAGTCTTGGGCAAGGCAAAGCCAGTGCCCAAGCCAGAAAAAAAGCCATCCTTGCCAGAAGAGCTCCTGCCTGAAAGAGAACAGCCGCAAATCACTCTTTAATCTTTGTTAAAAATAAAGTATAATATTCTAGTTACTAAGTCTAATTGAAATTACAGTTTGGTTAATAACGGTTAATAAATACAAGTAAAATGGAACTTGGTTAATAGCAGTTAATAACGGTTACAAAAAAGCAATCGATATTAACCAAAATTTCTTTTTTTGAATTCTGAATTATTAACCGATATTAACTAATATTAACCGAATGAAAAACTCGTTAGAAATCCCTATCCGGTACCTAAAAGGCATTGGGCCTAAAAAAGCTAAACTATTCAATAATCTCGGCATAAATACCGTAGATGACCTTTTATATTATTTCCCCCGGCGCTACGAGGACCGAACGAATTTCATTCCTATATCAAAATTGCAAGAAGGCCAAACCTACACCGTAAAGGCAGGGGTTTTAGCAAAGGGCAGACGTCAATCTTTCAGACGTAGAGGTTTTAACATAATTGAGGTAGTAGTAGGAGACGCGACCGGTAAAATATCATGTGTTTGGTTTAACCAGCCGTATCTGGCGGATTATTTTAAGGCAGGCCAGACGCTTATATTGTATGGAAAGATAGAATACTATGC
>Ga0209824_10002046_pt1 | contig 10746 bp, 9 predicted proteins | sample VDWuncwatermetaG_FD_184124 | JGI IMG/M metagenome (GOLD analysis project Ga0209824, IMG submission 184124) | Wastewater microbial communities from Netherlands to study Microbial Dark Matter (Phase II) - VDW unchlorinated drinking water (SPAdes)... ...
ATACCGAAAATGGCTTCCACATCCATTATGTGTCCAACATCGACGGCACGCATTTGCACGATACGTTGGCGCAGCTTAATCCAGAAACCACGCTGTTCATCGTCTCGTCCAAATCATTCAGCACGCAGGAAACCTTGGTCAATGCCGCCTCGGCGCGCGCTTGGCTCAAAACCTATTGTCATGATGAAACGTTGCTGTACAAACATTTTGTCGCGGTCACCGCCAACCCAGCAGCGGCAAAACAAGCTGGATTTCGCGAACAAGATATTTTTGAATTATGGGATTGGGTAGGCGGGCGTTATTCAGTGTGGTCGGCCATAGGCTTGCCTGTAGCGATAGAAATCGGCATGGATAATTTCATGGAACTGCTGCGTGGTGCACATGCCATGGATGAACATTTTCGCAACACGCCGTTAGAAAAAAACATGCCGGTGTTGATGGCCTTAGTCGGCATTTGGCATATTAATTTTCGCGGCGCACGCGGCCATGTGGTCACGCCTTACGATCAATATTTGAAGCACCTGCCCGTGCATCTGCAACAACTCGATATGGAAAGTTTGGGTAAAAGTGTAGATTGCAACGGTGAAGCAATCGATTACGCAACTGGCGCAACTGTGTTAGGCAAGCCCGGCACCAACGCGCAACATGCGTTTTTTCAGCTACTACATCAGGGCACGCAAAATGTGCCTGTGGATTTAATCGCGGCCTGCCAAACGCATAATCCTATCGGCAATCATCATGAAATTTTGCTGGCAAATTTTTTCGCGCAAGGCGAAGCTTTAATGCGCGGTCGCACAGGCGAAGAAACCCATGCCGAAATGTTGGTGCAAGGACTTAGCCCAGCGCGGATTGCAGAATTATTGCCGCACAAAATATTCAGCGGCAATCGCCCGTGCAACTCTCTGCTCTGCAAAATTTTTGATCCCTACACCGTGGGCGCGTTGCTGGCACTGTATGAACACAAGGTGGTGGTGCAAGGCATGATCTGGAATATCAACCCATTTGACCAATGGGGGGTGGAGCTGGGCAAGCAACTGGCCAGCAATATTTTGCAGCAGCTACAAACCAATGTTTCGTCCAACAACATGGACGCATCAACCAATGGCTTGATTGATTTTTATAAGGCGTACAGGCTGTAAGGCCACCTTCAAAAATTCAAAATTCGCCCAAATGCAAGGCGCGGGAAAAATTTTGCAGCGCCGCATATGTTTATATGTAAGCAAGAAATTTTTTCCGTAACACAGCAGTTGGGATGAAGTTTGGATTTTTAACCCATCTTCCCCGGAATCTTCGGCGTAGCACACACCACATCCGCATTTTGCGCGCGATGCCGCAAAGCATGATCCATCAACACCAGAGCCAGCATCGCTTCCGCAATTGGCGTGGCGCGTATGCCGACACAGGGATCATGCCGGCCATGTGTTTTTATCAGCACCGCCTCGCCTTGTTTATTGATCGTGTTGCGCGGCAGACGAATACTGGAAGTGGGCTTCACTGCAATCTGCACCACGATGTCTTGCCCTGTGGAAATGCCGCCTAAAATACCACCGGCGTGGTTGGTAGCAAAACCTTGTGGGGTCATTTCATCGCTATGCTCGCTGCCGCGCTGCGCCACCGACGCAAAGCCCGCGCCGATCTCCACGCCCTTCACCGCGTTAATGCTCATCATGGCGTAAGCGATTTCTGCATCTAGCCTGTCATACACTGGCTCGCCTAAGCCTACGGGCACATGCTCGGCCACCACGGTGAGTTGCGCGCCGATAGAGTCACCGGATTTGCGTATCGTATCCACGTACTCTTCCAGTTGTGTCACATAACTTTCGTCCGCGATAAAAAATGGATTGCTGTTGACGACATCCCAGCTTTTGAACGGCACGATTATCTCGCCGAGCTGCGATAAATAACCGCGTATCAGCACGCCATATTTTTCATGTAACCACTTTTTGGCGATAGAGCCCGCCGCCACACGCACCGCCGTTTCACGTGCTGAAGCACGGCCACCGCCGCGATAATCGCGGATGCCGTATTTTTGCCAGTAGGTGTAATCGGCATGACCGGGGCGAAAACTTTCGGCGATGTTGCCGTAATCTTGGCTGCGTTGATCCTCGTTGCGAATCAACAAAGCGATGGGCGTGCCAGTGGTTTTGCCTTCAAACACGCCGGATAAAATTTCCACCGTGTCGGATTCTTTGCGCGGCGTAACGTAGCGCGAGGTGCCGGGCTTGCGTCTATCTAAATCTTGCTGAATATATTCCGCTGAAATCTCCATGCCCGGCGGGCAGCCATCCACCACACAACCGATGGCCGTGCCGTGCGATTCGCCAAACGAAGTGACCGTAAATAAAGTGCCGAAAGTATTTCCAGACATGGCTATGCTCGCTAAATTGATGGGGCAAGTTTAACATATCAAAACCCCATAAAATAAGCACGGGTTCTTCAATAACTCAAGATGAGTTCCAGTTTCTGATAAGAAGGAGCACAAGGCGGCAAGGATGAGGGGACGAAGACAGTACAGTTGAGTACGGCTAGGAGCCGAAGACGCAGGCAACACAGTGATCATTTTTATCAGGAAGTGGAATAATGCAAGCAATTTTAATGACCGCCACAGGCAGCACAGACGTACTCCAGCTACGCGATATTCCGCTGCCGAAATTACCCAGCGCGAATCATATCCGCGTAAAACTAGCTGCTGCGGGGGTGAATCCGCTGGACACCAAATTACGCGCCAAAGGCACGTATCATGCCGATAAATTACCCACCATTTTAGGATGTGATGGCGCGGGCATGGTCGAGAAAATTGGCGACGCGGTGACGCGCTTCAAAGTGGGCGACCCAGTATATTTTTGCAATGGCGGCATTGGGGACGAGCCAGGTTGTTACGCCGAATACACCACCGTGCATGAGGAATATTGCGCTGCTAAACCTGCCAACCTCAGCCTACAAGATAGCGCGGCATTGCCCTTGGTTTTATTAACAGTGTGGGAAGCGTTAGTTGAAAGAGTCAATTTGCAAGCCGGACAAACCGTGCTCATCCATGCGGCGGCAGGTGGCGTGGGGCACATCGCCGTGCAACTTGCCCACCATCTCGGCGCACGCATCGCGGTGACCGTGAGCGACACCCAAAAAAGTGGCTTAGTGCAAGGCTTGGGTGCGGAAAAAATAATCAATTATCGCGAGCAAGATTTCGTGCAAGCGGCATTAAATTGGACGCAAGGTAAAGGCGTAGATGTGGTGTTGGATTGCGTGGGGGGCGATACTTTTCTGCGCTCGTTCAACGCCGCCCGCGTCGGCGGAAAAATTGCCACGCTGCTGTCCACCCCGTTATCATTGGCAGACAGCCAGTTAGCGCGGCTCAGAAATTTATCGCTGTGTTATGAATTAATGCTCACCCCGCAAGTGCAACACCTGCACGATGAACGCATTCGCCAACGAAAAATATTAGAGCAGAGTGCACAACTGATAGAAGCAGGCAAGCTCGGGGTGTTGGTTAGCCACGTACTGCCGTTGCGTGACGCGGCGCAGGCGCATCAGCTAATCGAGCGAGGTGGAGTGCTGGGGAAAATTGTTTTGACGATGCAGCCCTGATTTATTTTTGTGGGCTGCCTGCATTTTGATGGACACTTAGGACGAGTCAGCTCACCTACGCCCCCCTAAAATAGACCCCAGCACGCCGCGAATAATTTGCCTGCCGACTTCCGAGCCTATGGTACGCACCACGCTTTTTGCCAAAGCTTCGCCCACGCCTTCGCGGCGTGAACCTTTGCTGCCACCGCCGCCGCCGAATAAACCGCCCAACATGCCGCCTGCTTCTGCTTCTTCTGCGGCTTGTTTGCTGGCTGTTTGCGCGGCCACCTCGGTCTGTTTTTGTTGCGTGCGCGTAGCAATCATTTCGTAAGCAGATTCGCGATCCACGGCTTTTTCATAATGCCCCGCGAGTAAAGATGAGCGAATAACTTGCTGACGTTCACCTTCGTTTATTGGGCCAATTTGCGCTTCGGGTGGCACAACAAATGCGCGCTCCACCACGCTGGGGCGACCCTTCTCATCCAACATAGAAATCAGTGCTTCGCCTACGCCTAGCTCGGTTATGATCATTTCCGCATCTAACAGGGGATTGGCACGCATGGTCTGCGCGGCGGCGCGCACAGCTTTTTGATCTTGTGGCGAGAAGGCGCGCAAAGCATGTTGCACGCGGTTGCCAAGCTGGCTTAACACTTTGTCCGGCACGTCTGCCGGATTTTGTGTAACGAAATAAACGCCCACGCCTTTCGAGCGAATCAAGCGCACCACCTGCTCCACTTTATCCAGCAGCGCGGTGGGCGCGTCGTTAAACAGCAAATGCGCTTCATCAAAAAAGAACACCAGCTTGGGTTTTTCCAGATCGCCCGCTTCTGGCAATTGTTCAAATAATTCGGCCAGCAACCACAGCAGCATGGTCGAATAAACTTTGGGCGCGGTCATTAATTTATCCGCCGCCAAGATGTTGATCACCCCTTTGCCATGGCTATCGGTTTGCATCAGGTCATCAATATTCAACATCGGTTCGCCGAAAAAATTTTCCGCGCCCTGCGCTTCCATTTCCAGCAAGCCGCGCTGAATCGCGCCCACACTGGCGGTGGAGACGTTGCCATATTCGGTGGTGAAGTCGCGCGCGTTATCGCCCACATGCCGCACCATCGCGCGCAAATCTTTAAAGTCCAGCAACAACATGCCTTGGTCATCGGCGATTTTAAAAATCAGCGTCAGCACGCCTTGCTGCACATCATTCAGATTTAACATGCGCCCCAACAGCAGCGGACCCATGTCCGAAATGGTGGCGCGCAGTGGGTGTCCCATGCTTCCCTGCGCCGTGCCATAGACATCCCAAAATGCTACCGGATAAGCGCGATGCGTGAAGTCGGCCAGCTTGAGCTGCTCCACCCGCGCTTGCACCTTGGTGTTGTTGCCGCCCGCTTTGGATAAGCCAGAGAGATCGCCTTTAATGTCTGACAAAAATACCGGCACGCCAATTTCGCTAAAAGATTCCGCCAACGATTGCAGCGTCACGGTTTTGCCCGTGCCGGTCGCACCAGTAATCAGGCCATGACGGTTGGCCATCTGCGGCAATAGTACAACTTCTTGTGCGGTATTTTTAGCAATCAACAAGGGAGCGGGCACTTTGATTTCCTTTAGAGAAAAGAAGAATAATTTTTCTGAGAGAGACTAAGGGTAGGAGATATATTTTGAGGAATTTTTTTTATTTTTGAGCAATGACTTTAATAATAGCCGAGGAATCAACTTCTCCCTGACCCGCTTGCACCAAGGAATCTAGGCTCTTCATGACCTGTTTTGTGCCAGGCAGTATCATGCCTAATTCAGCTGCTGCTTGCATCACAATCGCAATATCTTTTTGATGCAAGCGCGCTTTAAATCCGGGTGCGAAATTTTCATCCAACATGCGTTGACCATGCACTTCTAAAATTTTGCTGGCAGCGAAACCGCCCATCAACGCCTCGCGCACTTTGGCCGGATCAACGCCACTTTTGCGCGCAAAAGTGAGTGCCTCGGCTACTGCTTGGATGGACATGCCCGCTACAATTTGATTGCAGGCTTTAGCCACTTGCCCTGCACCGTTTTCACCCACATGCACAATGTTTTTTCCCATCGCGATGAACAACAGTTTTAGCTGCTCAAAAACGTCCACATTACCGCCCACCATAATGGACAGCGTAGCATGGATCGCGCCCGTTTCTCCACCCGACACAGGCGCGTCTAACATGGTTATGCCATGCGTTTGTAGCGTCTGTGCCATGGCTCGTGTGGCACTGGGCGAGATGGTACTCATGTCGATCACCACGCTGCCGGGCTTCGCGCTTAATAAAATTTCACGCACGAGTTGCTCAACATCGGGCGTGCCGGACACAATTAAAATAATTACATCGACCTGCGCCGCTAACTCACGCACGCTGGCACATGCCGTCGCGCCCATCTCCAACAATGGTTGCATGGCCTCGCGCCGCCGCGCATAAACCCATAGCGAATAGCCCGCTTTGATTAAATTGAGTGCCATGGGTTTGCCCATGATGCCGAGGCCGATGAAGCCGATTTTTTTGTTACGCATAGTGAAAAATTTACTGCGCGAACGGATGTCTGCGTTGCACAGTGCTCGGAATCCTCATGTATGTCGCAATACACTCCGGTTCCTGCGCGCTGTGCGCCTTGCCCTTCATCCGCTCGTTAAAATTTTTGTCGCTATGCATAGATGTGCTCACTTTCTTACGTTAAAAAATTACAGTCCCGCTTTTTCTAAGGAGGCTAAAAATTGTGTGGGATTTTGAAAGCCGATCACGCGATGCTCGGTTTGTTCGCGGCCTTGTGCATCAAAAAATAAAATCCCCGGTGGGCCAAACAAGCCGTAGCGTTTAAGCAAAGCTTTGTCGTCGGCATTGTTGGCGGTGACATCGGCTTTCAGCAGCAAAGTGTTGCTCAGCTTGGTTTGTACGCGAGCATCAGGAAAAGTAAAACGTTCCATCTCCTTACACGCCACGCACCAGTCCGCATAAAAATCCAGCATGACGGTTTTACCTTTTGCTTGCGCGATGCGCGCATCCAGTTCGGCAATATTTTTTACCTTGCTAAAGTTTAGTGTCGCAGGCGCGGCAGCCTGCCCACCGCCGAGCGCGCCCAGTGGCCGCAGAATGTCGCGTGCGCCAGACAACGCGCCCACCAGCATCGCGATACCCAGCAGCAGCACCAACACCCCCAGCCCTTTGCCCAGCTTGTGCCAGCCAGAAGCCTTTGGTGGCAAGGTATCCAGCGGGTGCAAGTAAATAGATGACACGACCAGCAACACCGCCCACAACAGCATTTCAACGCCGAGCGGAATTAATGTTGAGATCAGCCAAATGGCTACGCCCAACATCAGCACGCCAAAAAATTGTTTTACTGCCTCCATCCAGCCGCCTGCTTTAGGCAGCAACGCGCCCGCCGATGCGCCGATTAACAGTAACGGCACGCCCATGCCCAGTGCCATGGTAAACAATGCCACGCCGCCTAAAACTGCATCGCGCGTTTGGCTGATGTAGAGCAGCGATGCCGCCATCGGCGCGGCCACGCAAGGGCTAACGATCACTGCCGACAGCGCGCCCATCAAAAATACGCCGCCCATTTGGCCGCCGCGAATTTTATTGGTGGAGTCGCTCAAGCGGCTTTGCATAGCGGAGGGCAATTGCAATTCATAAAAGCCAAACATGGACAATGACAACAGCACAAACACGGCCGCAAAGCTGCCCAGTACCCATGGTGTTTGCAATGCGCTGGATAATAATTCGCCGGATAATCCTGCCGCGATGCCCGCGCCGGTATAGGTTAATGCCATGCCCATGACGTAGGCGAGAGCCAGTAAAAAGCCGTACATCTTGGTGATTTTGCCGCCGCTGCCCGCGATGATGCCGGACAGAATCGGGATCATAGGAAACACGCACGGGGTGAATGACAGCAACAGACCTGCGCCAAAAAAGAACAACACAATCAACCAAAAATTGCCTTGCTTAAACAGCGCGTCAATTTTCGCGCCTTCGGATTCTGGTTGCGTATTGGAAGTTGTTGCAATGGTTGGTACACCGCTGGCAGGCCCAGCCGTGCTTGCTGCCAGCGCACTGACGGAAGCTACCTGCGGCAAGGATAAATTAAATTCTTTATTGATCGGCGCGTAGCACAGGCCGCTATCTTTGCAGCCTTGGTACTCGGCTTCTAGGATGATTTTTTGCGCGGCTAAATGGTGGCGATCCAACTTTATTTCTGCTTGAAATGACTGATGATAAACAATCATGTCGCCAAAATTGGGATCAAGCTTCATCTTGCCGATGGGCATGACGACGGTATTGATGGTGCTGGCAGTTGTTTGCGTAAGCTCTTTTTTTATTTTGAAATGGGTGCGGTCACGATACAAATAATATCCCGGCGCAACGCGAAAGTTGGCGACCAAAGTGTGTCCATCTAATACGCGCACCTCTAAGCCGAATGCCTGATCGGGCGGTAACACCGCCGATTGCTTGGCATCGCCTAAGGACTGCAAGCGATCAAACATGCTTTGTGCGTGTGTGGGCGCGGTCAGGCTGGCAAAGAGGGCAAGGGTGAACAGGATTAAACGCATGGGTTGGAATGTTCCTAAAATATTGTTCGTGCTATCAAATAACTTTTTGAAGTTGCGGGCAAGTATAGTTGAGCATTCTTAAGTCATACTTATCTGGGGTCACACTTATTCGGAGTCTTGTTGGCTAGCCTGTCGTACCCAATCTAGATAAGCGGGCAAGCCAGAGACTACAGAGACTGCAATGATTTCGGGAAGTTCATAGGGATGATGTGTGCGGATTATTTTTTCTACTTGCGAATACGCAGTGCGGGTCGATTTAATCAGCAGCGGGATCTCCGTAGCGGTTTCGATTTTCCCCTGCCAACGATAAGCCGAAGTACATTCCGCTAAAATGTTGACGCAAGCCGCTGCGTGCTCGGCAATTAAAATGTGCGCGATTTTTTCCGCACTGGCACGGTCGGGTAGATTGGTGAGCACTAAAATAATTGCATCTGGGTTTATTTCATTAGGCATCAATTCACCCCAATCAATTTTGGTTTACGATTACTTCGTTTGCACCCGCGCAAAGCGCACACCCAGTTGCAACAGCTCATCCCACACATCGCCGGGGCGCAGCCCTTTCACCACTTTATCCACGTAGGCGGCTTGTGCTAACGCACGTTCGGCCACCGCCAGCGAGGTGCGCCGCACGGCACGCTCCACCAGTTGCTGCTTAGCTCCCCACACGCGCGCTGCACTCAATGCGGCACTGATGTTGCCAGTGTTTTGCCCAGAATTTTTTAGGGCGCGCAGCACCTTGCCCAAGGTGCGTATATCTTCCGCTAACGACCATAAAATTAACACCGTGGCCGTGCCCTCAGCGCGCAAACCGTCGAGTATGTGGGTGTAGCGGGCGATGTCGCCGGACAGCATGGCCTCGGATAATTTGAATACGTCATAGCGTGCCACGTCCATCACTGAATCTTTGACCTGCTCAAAAGTTAAATGTCCGGCAGGAAAAATCAGCGCGAGTTTTTGGATTTCTTGATGTGCGGCGAGCAGGTTTCCCTCCACCCGCTGCGCGATAAATTCGAGCGTGTCGGGATCAGCGGTTTGATTTTGTTTTTTTAATCGCGCGCCTATCCAAACTGGCAATGCCGCCAGCGAAATTTCTTCCGCCGCGATGACCACGCCTGCCTCGGCCAACGTGCCAAACCATTTGCTGTTTATCGCTGTTTTATCCATGCGCGGCAGCGAGATTAAGGTCAAGTTATCGGGATTTAATTTTTGGCAATAATCCTGCAATGCTTGTCCGCCATCCACGCCTGGTTTCCCGGAGGGAATACGCAAATCCAACACCTTGCGCGAGGAAAATAGCGACAGGCTTTGCGCGCTGTTACGCAGTGTAGACCAGTCAAAATATCGCTCGGCAATGAACACTTCGCGCTCGCTGTATCCCGCTGTGCGAGCGGCAATGCGTATGGCATCGGCCGCCTCAATAGCCAGCAACATGGCATCGCCATGTATCACGTACAGCGGGGCAAGCCCTTTAGCTAAGTGGCGCGGCAGATCATCAATAGCAAGTTTCATGGGGCGGATAATTTCATGGCTTGATGGCTGGAGTGGGTTGCGCGGGCGTGGGCGAAATTTCCGGTGTGGGCAGAGCTTCTGGCGCGCGCGCGCGATTCAGTCGCCGCAAAATTTGCTGCACCGCATCGTGTCGCATCTCTTTATACAGCATGGCTTCTTCTGCTTCTTTAGCTAACACTAGCGTGTCGTCATACGGCAAATTGCGCTGTAAATTAATTTCCGCAGGGGAGATCCAGTCTTGCTGTTGTATGTCGTACAGACGCAGCAAAACGCGATAATTTAATTGGAACTCCTGTACGCGCCCCGTGCCGCTGAGGGAAAGAATTTGCTTGCCGGTATTTTCTGACGCGATATGCAAAATAAGCTGGGGCGGGTTGCTTGGTGCAGAGTCTGCTGGAGGAGGGGGCTCATCGACAATCTGCACACCCTGTCGTTGCACGGCTTGTTTCAACTCAAGCATGAGCGGGGAAAAATCATTAGCCGAGCGCAGCGTCAATGTTTTAAAGGGCAGGGTGTAAGCAGCCTGCCCGCGTAAGTGAAAGCCGCACGCGCTGAGCAACATGGCCAGCAGCGCGGCTAACAGCATGGTGCGGGTGGAAAGAATTGTCTGCATAAAAGCTTTCTTGAGATTAAATGACGACGTTAATCAAACGCCCCGGCACCACAATTATTTTCTTGGCCGCGCCGCCCGCCAACAATCTTTGCACCGCTTCATGTGCCAAGGCTAATTGTTCCAACGTGTGCTTGTCCGCATTTTTTGCGACACGTAAATTGCCGCGCAATTTGCCATTTACTTGTATCACTAAATCAATTTCATCTTGCACCAATGCGGCCTCGTCAATTTGCGGCCAAGGCGCATTTAGAATATCTGCGCCATAGCCCAGCTCTATCCACAGCGTGTGTGTGATGTGCGGTGCGATGGGGGAGAGCAGGCGCAGCAGAATAGAAAATCCTTCGCCGATGACAGTGCGGTGAGATTCAGATTTTGCAAAATCTTCCAGCGTGTTGAGCAACTTCATGCACGCCGAAACGACGGTGTTGAATTGATTTTTCGATATATCGAAATTCGCTTGCTTGAGAATTTCGTGCATTTTAAAGCGCGC
>Ga0209824_10002047_pt1 | contig 10742 bp, 14 predicted proteins | sample VDWuncwatermetaG_FD_184124 | JGI IMG/M metagenome (GOLD analysis project Ga0209824, IMG submission 184124) | Wastewater microbial communities from Netherlands to study Microbial Dark Matter (Phase II) - VDW unchlorinated drinking water (SPAdes)... ...
TTCTTCGCTGCCGGCAAATGCAACTGCAGCTGCCTGGCTTAATTTTCTGTCAGCCAGTTGGCGAACAGCTTCGACCACCCTGCCCTCTTTTCCCTTCTTGGCAATTTGCGCCAACTTCGCTGCCGCACTTGCACCCAACAATCCCTTATCATCGGCAGTATCAAGAATGCTGATTGCCGCCTTGGGCAATCCTGAAAATGAAAGCAAGAGGCTGACAGATTGCTGCGAAACTCCGGCTTCTTTTGCCACCTGTTCCTGGGTCAAATTTCCGTGTTCCATGCGAGCACGGAGTCCCATGAATTTTTCAAAGTCGGGCAGGGCAGGGGACAAAAGATTTGAATAAAAGGCTGACCGCTCTGCTTCATCTTCGGTCATTTCCAAAACAACAGAAAGAATCTTAGTCCGTCCCAAATCTCGAAAAGCTTGGACACGGTTATGTCCTGCAATAATTTCATAACCCCCAGTTTCCCGACGGCGAACAGCGATCGGGGACGTCAACGGATTGTTGGCCAGATTGGCTCTAAGTTCGGTAATTTGCTCTATGGTCAGATGACGTTTGCGACCCGGCACTTCATGAAGCTCTACGAGCGGAAGCTCGCTTTCAAACTTCATGAGTTCAAGTTTTGCAGTTCTCACTGCGCCTATACGTGGCGCTTGATCCGTCGTCACCTCATCTTGCCGCACTTGGCTTACTGAACGCAGTTTTGCGCTTTTGGCTAACATTTCATCTATCCGTTTGCTCATGCTACCCCCTTTGCGTTGGTTACAGATTGATTCCACTTCACAACGAATTTGTCATCGAGCAATTTGCACAGGTGATCAAAAGGATCTCTGATTCGAGACAGGGTTCGATTGCTCCCCGTCCATTTGCTCACATCGTAGATTGTCGAAAACTCTAATGCCTCGGAGCCAACGGCTGAAGAAATGGGAATTTCAACGGGAAGCACCCATTCACCGTAAGCACGTTCGACCCAGCTACGAACAACGGGTGCAGAACTGGACGAGCTGTTATCTACTTTCGTTAACAGCACATTGATAAAATCAAACCGCTTGGTTGGGTCGAGTCCGGTGAAGTTAAGGGCAAGCTCGGAGAAGAGATTCCAGAATTGCACAGAGCTTACAAAGTCGAGAGACTCTGGCACCAAGGGCATGATCATCGCGTTAGCAGACATTAATGCGTTGATCGTCATATAACTCAGTGAAGGTGCCGTGTCGATCAGGATATAGTCATACCGCTGACGAAGAGGCTGGAGTCCTTTGTTTAGAATGTCCCAAAATTCAAATTTCGGGTCGCGCGTAACTGTGCTCGGGATAATAAATTCAGCACCAAAAAGGCTGGTCGCTGCGGGGATGATGTCAAGATTGGACCAGTACGTAGAATTGATCGCGTAGTCCAGGTTCGGCTCATCACCGTAAATAAATGGCATCACCGTGTCCGCTTCATTAATGTCTTCCTCAACATACAAACCACAGAGTTCAGTGAGTGAAGCTTGAGGATCAAGATCAACCAATAGCACCTTCCTGCCGCGCAAGGTGAGCCCTTGTGCAAGACTTGCTGTAGTGGTAGTTTTGGTGCTGCCGCCTTTGAAATTTGCAATGATCACTATTTCGCCAGGCGTACCTTCAGGCCGGTGAACAATGTCAGATTCCAACCGTACCCATTCTTGAACTTCCGGGAGAGAAAACATCCGGGTGCGGCTGCCTCGAAGATAAGTCCCTTGGGGCAAGGATTCTTTCTTTTGCAGCAGGTAATTTACTTTGGCGCGATCAATTCCACAAAGCGCCCCTAACTGGGCTGAAGTATATTCCGGAGCCGATTTACGAGGATGAGGGGCTAACATTTGCTCTCGTAATTCATCCATGATGACTGTCAGTCGACTGGAAAAATTACCAAGTTCTTGTAGACTGATGCTGCGATCTGCAAAAGGCACAATTGGTTTTTGCATAGCTCTTCCTTTGGATACGGCCATATTTTTTGATCAACAAGAATGTAAACGGTTTTTGTATATTACATCAATATTCGTATATTAGGCCATATATCGAAATGTTTTCATAAAAGAACTATGTTTTTTTCTGATCAGCTGTTTTGGCTTTATTTACACTGAAAAGTGCTAGGGTAGGGTACTATAAGATATTGAGAGTAATGATGATAAAGAAAAGGTGAGTGTTTTTGGGAGAATGGATTATGTTAGAAGCGGGGTTTGTACCTGCTTCATTACATGAGAAAACGCACATCGAATGGAGTTGAGGGTTTTTTTAAATAAACACATTTAATATATTAAGACTTGCTAAATCCCTTGCTCTGCGGGGTTCTTAGGCCTGTTATGGTGAGACAATTTGGGAATAAAGGTGATGGGTTTTGGGAATGTCTGGAATCCCAAGGTGAGTTGTATTGAGAGTCAAAGGTGAGCTTGTTTGGGAGTATCGGTTGAAATAGGTGAGGCATTTTGGGAGTACAGGCTAAAAACCAAGTTCGGTTAGGCATCAAAATAACGGTGAAATATTTTATCGCTTTTTTTCACCGATTGGCGTAGTCTACCAAAATGAGCCTTCCCACAGTTGTCAAAGAGGAAAAACTTCCTATCCTGAAAAAGGCACAGGAGGCAATCGCGATCTTGCCAAAATCGGGCAAGGTTACTCTTTTGACACGACGTATTTTCAATGCACTTCTTCAACTCGCACAGGAAGATGGCGAACTTTCAATGTATCGCTGTCGTTTATCGAAAGTGTTATTCAACGCGTCCTTTGACTCCAACAACACTGAAGTTGTGAAAGAGCAGTTGCGTCGAATGGCGAGCATCCAGGTGGAGTGGAACTCAACGTCGGGAGTAGGGGAGCGTAGATGGGGCGTGAGCAACCTTCTCGCAGACGCAGAAGTTATTGAGGAAAAAGGAGCTGTCTGGATTGAATGGTCATATTCAGAGAAGGTCCGTGCCAAATTACTCGATCCAGAAATTTACGCCAGAATCTCGTTACAAGCTTATTCACAAATTCGTTCATCAGCTTCTGCAGCGTTATATGAAATATGCGCTCGGTATGTTACTAACCCGAGTAATCTTACCATGCGCGCACCGTGGCAATGGTGGCGTCCACGGCTGACTGGAAATCCAGAAGATGCAGTGGAGACGACAGAATACAAATTTTTCAAGCGTGACGTATTGAAGCCATCTATAACGGAAGTGAATCGCCTCGCGGATATTTGCGTTGAACTCGTAGAGCATAAGGAAGGGCGGCGAGTTACAGAGATTCAATTTAGAGTCACCAAAGTTAGTCAGGGGCATCTGCACCTTCCCGATCCAAATATGGTTAACACCGAGATCATCAAACGACTTGTTGATGAAATGGGTCTCATGCCTGAAGAAGCAGCCAAGGTTTATGCTGATCATGATGAGCCATTCTTAATGGCCACAATTAATTTGGTTCGCGAACGAGAGAAAGACCGTAATCTTCCTGCTCTAAAATCAACGGCCGCTTTCTTCAAGAATGCGCTTCGTGGAAAATATGCAACCAGCAAAAAGCCCGTTTTAATATCACCAAAACAGAGACCCACGGTCGTTATACCAATGCGTCAAGATACAGCGCCAAACCCAGATATAGCAGCGGCACTGGATGCTTTTGACAAAATGGATAGCCTGCAAAAGGCCGAAATACTTGAAGAGTTTGCGCAGGGGAATGCATTGGTCGCGGGCAGAATTCGGAAGTCCCCGGAATCACCTTTCGTCCGTAAAACACTAGGCCCATGGCTTGCAGCTAAAGCCGCTGCAGAAACTTGAGAGGGTAGGGGAGGTGCCCCTTATTGATCGTCAGGCAAAAGGTGGCCGAAAGCTACCTGGTTTTAGCACTTCAAAAGAGGGAGTTCCTGAAAGAGTTTGAAGCCTTATTAGCAGCGTCAACGCAGGCCATATTCAGAAAATCTGGGATCAATGGCAAAATGCTCAGAGCAACTTTTGCAGCATGGCTTTTACAAAAAACTGATTTGATTGATCAGTAAAAGAGAAGGGGAGGGTGCCCGTCTTTAGCGCTTCAAGTGTGGGTAGCCTACCCGCTCATAGTAAGCCCGCGCCATGTCGCGCTCGTCCGAACCGTTGCTGCTGTAGCCGTCTGCGCGCGGGCTTGCGGCCTGGTTCATGATGCGAGCGAGATCGGCGATGAAACCCCGCAGCACGATCTCCGGCGACACGCCGTCACGTGCGCACAGCGCGGTGAATTCAGCAGGCAGTTCGATAGTCAATTTATTCATTTCAACTTTCCTTTCAATACAGCTACGATCATTTTAATTCTCCCTTACCAAAATGTTGTTCCCCTCGGCTATACCAGCAAAGTACGCATCAAAGGCGGCTGTACCTGCCTTGAATGGCACCTCACCATACGCTACACCATGAATCTTAAAATTGAGCACGGCCATCACACCAAACTTGTATGCCTTACTACGCTTTTCGCGTGTGGGATTATTCGTAAAGTTTTCATCAAAAAGCTGTTGTGCTGTTCGCATGCTTTAATCCCCACAGTTTGTTGTTATCGCTTCATGTCCCGGTAAAAATTCTCATGTGTGCCCAGCGCAATCAGCAACAATTCCTCGGAGCCAACACTATACGACAAAAGGATTTCTTGTTTGTTGATTTTGAATTTATAAACACTCACGCCTAACAAGTCACCTTTCTTTGCCTCCCCGATGGTTGGCTTGGCCAGTATTTTGCGCACTGCGTCGTCAACCGTCTTTTTATCCTTGTCATGTAGTTTTTTTACTACCTTGGCAAAGGTTGGGGTGGTTATTATTTTCAAAGCCATCACACACCAAACTTGTAATCAGAGGTCTGTCCGGCTTTTGCCTCTTCAATACCCAGCAGCGTATCCTGGATGAACTGCAAGGGTAGCTCTGGATTATCCTCGACAACCTTGCCCAGCCGCGCCCAGTATTCAATTTGCTTTGGAATGGAACGATGCATGGCAGCGGCGTGGGGTTTCGCCAGATCAATCAACTCATCAGATAATTTCAGTGCAACGGACATGGTTTTCTCCTGAATGAATAAGGCTGCATAATACATATAAAGGCAACCTATTGCAACCATAGCAGGGAGCCAGTTAGTCGTTCAGACTTCAAACAGCTTGCGAGGCTGCCAGTACAAGTCCAGCTCGGCACCGCACTTCAAAATTTCCACAAGGCTGATATAACCAAGCTCCCCGCCATAGCCCAAGTCTGCCTTGCCGAACGTTTGCAACTGCGCAGTCTCACAATCACGCTCTGTGATGTACCAGTCTGCACCAGCGGTGAAATAATGCAGGTGTGCGATGGCTTGATTGCCCTGTCCATCCGTCGCATAGGTCACTGGCATCGTTTCTACAATGTTGGCCAGCTCGACGAGTTTGTCGTAAAAGAACTGCTTTTCTTCGCCGTAGCACAGCTCACCCATTACTTGACGTTGAGCATTGCCGATTCACCTTGAATCGCCTCGGGTTTTCCGGAGGCTCATTTGTTTGAGTCATGCCGCCTCAGCTGACTCTTCCATTCGGCGATAATACGCTATTTCAAACTCCACAGGCGGAACATTGCCTATAGGCTCCAGCAGCCTGCGGTTATTGAACCAATCCACCCATTCCAGGGTGGCATATTCGACACCATCGATGTTGCGCCAAGGCCCTCGTTTTCGAATGACTTCGGTCTTGTACAAGCCGTTAATCGTTTCGGCCAGCGCATTGTCATACGAATCACCCACGCTCCCCACCGAGGCATCAATGTCGGCTGCGGCCAGACGTTCTGTATAGCGGATCGACAAATATTGGCTACCGTGATCGCTATGATGGATCAGCCCCTTGACCTTTTTGCGCGACCACAGTGCCTGCTCCAACGCGTCAAGCACCAGATCCGTGTGCAGTGTTCTGCTCACGCGCCAGCCCACAATGCGTCTAGCAAAAACATCTGTTACAAAGGCAACGTAGACAAACCCGGCCCAGGTTGCCACGAAGGTTATGTCTGCCACCCATAGTTGATTCGGGCGCGTGGCGACGAATTGGCGATTGACCCGGTCAACTGGTCGTAACAATGCATCATCCGCGATGGTCGTCCGGCATTTCTTGCCACGCCGGACACCCTGTAATCCCAAGTGCTTCATCAGCCGCTCGACCGTGCAGCGTGCTGCGTTTATTCCCTCACGATTGAGTTGCCGCCATACCTTGCGGGCACCGTAAACCTGGAAGTTATCCTCCCAGACGCGGCGGACGCTCGGACACAACGCCTCATCGCGCTTGCTGCGGGCCGACATCCGCTCAGGCTCCCGTTCTCGCGCACGGCATTCGTGATACGTCGACGGGGCAATCGGCAATTGCTTGCAGATCGGCTCGACCCCATGTTCGGCTCGGTGCTCGTCAATAAATGCCACCATCATCTCGGTCGGCGGTCGAGCTCCGCCTGGGCAAAATAAGCAGAAGCCTTACGCAGAATCTCATTGGCACGCTTGAGCTCGCGATTCTCCAGCTCCAATTGCTTGAGGCGCTCCCGGTCCGAACTGGGCATACCACCTCGAATGCCTTGATCCGTCTCGGCTTGCCTCACCCATTTACGCAAGGTCTCCGGCGTACAGCCTATCTTCGATGCTATCGATTCAATTGCCGCCCACTGGGACTCGTGCTCTCCTTGATGTTCAATCACCAGCCGTACCGCCCGCTCACGGACTTCCGGCGAATACCTCTTCATTTTGTTCATAACTCCATCCTCTCAAGAATTGGAGTCTCCGGCAATCCCGATTCACCTTGCAGCTTGTGTAGTGCCTCGGCTGCTTGCATACGGGTTGCTGGTAGTGTGTTTGCGCTCATGTTTTTTTGCATAGTTCAGACTCCTGTAAAAGTTTCACGAATCCACCAGCAAGAGCGTTTTAGTTGCCTTCCAGTGATCGGGTTGTAATCCAGCAAAGCGGCGAATGTTTCCCAGCCTGCCGGTGATCTGGTAGTGCGTACGTCTCCATTGCCGGTATATTTTTTCCAGCGTATAGCGCCAAGCTCATATAGGTAGGTCATAACTGGCCTCGCATTTGGCTGCTGCATAAAGCAGGCGGTCTTTGAATTGGATGTCTTGAATTTCATCCATGCTGTTGTGGAGCTCGCTGCTGCAAGCGGTTTGGTTTTCGGTTGAGTTTGTTTTTTGGTCGCACATCTTGGTTCTCCTTGTGGTTGTGTAGTGGGTCATGCCGTCGTATCGCTCGCGCAGGGTGGCGTTAAGAAGGAAGCGTTTTCAGGAGGCGTCATCAGGCATGACAGACGAGAGGGGCAACCGAAGCCGCAGCGCAAGCGACCGCAGGGAGTGCGAACGGGAGAAGGGGAGCGCGAAGCGGCGCGGGTTCATCGTGCCCTCGATGACTGGCGTGACTGATGATTAGCCTCCGCGACCGACCAGACACTGGCGATGCGACGGCATGATTCACGGAAAACAAGGGCATGGTGGCCAACAACCGGCTTTTACAACCGATTCAAAAGCCAGTGCAGTTAGTTGTTGATGTCTTTAGGTGTGGCCGTTCTGTGTAGCAGTACGGCGGGTTTGGGGATAAGCCCAGCGGCGAAGGGGTTGGCGGATTGCCGGAACCCGGCGTAGCGGGAGTAGGGGAGTTGGCAGCCCCTTATTGAGCGGGGCATTTTCAGAATGCCCGTCCTTTTACACCACAACGCTATAAAAACCTTTCCTTAATGCCCAAAAAGGCCGGTGCAATCTGCAGGCGACTTGGTTTAGATCATGCCACGCTCGGCAAAGCTCATTGTCTGATTACCCGCCACAACAAAATGATCCAGCACACGCACGTCAACCAGTGCCAAAGCCTGTTTTAATGCGTCAGTTAACATGCGGTCGGATTGGCTCGGCTCGGTTACGCCGCTTGGGTGGTTGTGGGCGAAGATCACCGCTGCCGCATTGTGTTTGAGTGATGCTTTCACGACTTCGCGGGGGTAAACACTGGTCTGCGTCAATGTGCCTCTGAAAAGTTCCTCGGCAGCAATGACACGGTGTTGAGCGTCCAGAAAGATCACTACAAAGCTTTCATATTCACGGCCTGCAAAGTGCATTTTCAGATAGTCGCGCACTGCCTGCGGTGCATTCAGCGAAGCACCGGCCATGATTTCTTCGTTAAGCCAGCGGGTAAGCAATTCACGGGCAACCAGACAAATTTCAGGGGCTTGGTCTTTAAACACTGCATTGAGGCTCCCTGCGTAAATCTTTTTAGCTTCTCTCACGCCTAAAAGTTTTCCAAGTAGTTCGAGGTCTGAGTATTTTTTTACATCGGGTTGGTGAGTCTCGCGGGGCGCGAAGAGCGCGGTTTGTTTGGTTTGATTTCCGGATTGATTATTTAGCGTAGTCATGATGTTTACTTTCGTTTGTGGTTGTCATCGATTCGGCGTTGCCTCACCCGACAAGGTGGAAACTGACTGCGCTTTGACGTGGGCAATGGACATGACACAAACGGGGGAGGGGTGCGGCCAGCGCGGAATGCAATGAGCACTGCCACGGTCGCCAGGACTGTTGGGGCAATTGCGCTCTTGCACGTCTGCAGGCAGTTGAAGCCGGGTGACGCTGAAAAGATGTTTACAAAACGGAAGGTGGAATACGCTGAATGGTTTTCGATCTGGAAAGCAAATGCTTTTAAGTCTTTGGATTTAGTTTGCTGTTAAGGGTGTGACTGCACGACGCTTGCGCCATTGTTGACTGGTTTGTGACGTTCTGGCCGTGATGCTCGAAGAGCTACAACAAAGGCGTACGACCATCGCCGGTGCACGGGTGCGGTCGCTTAATGGAGCGCAGCGTAATGGTGCGTTGCTCCCGGTGCTGTAGGCGTGTTGGGCGAAGGTGTAGGCTGTGGATCGAGGGTATGACGGCGCGCTGGCCGCGTTTAAACGTGTGCCCAAAGTAACGCAGAAGAGCCGTAAAGCCTGCCGTGGCTAGGCGATTGATGAGTGATGCAGGACTGACGTTTGCGGCTTTGGTTTTACCAAGCGGAGCGCGGAGCTACGAGCTGGCTGGCCTGTGCTGCATAGCAGCGTCCCTGTCCCGAAGGGATGAGCGTATAGTGAAACAAGGGTGGCGTACCCTGAATAGGGAGCGTCCGGTGTTTTGTGGCAAATGGGGGGTAATGTCAATTTCTGACCATCAATAGCAACTTTGCATTGCCCAACAGAGGTCATTATTGCTGACGTTGAGCGAGGTGTATTCCTTCTACAAGGCAACACGCTTGAATCGATAGATGTCTTGATTGAGAAGAGTCAGCCCTACACCCCGCTCTGCGAAATTGACAGAATCAAATGCACCAAATCTGCCTGCCTGTTGACGCGGGTTTTTCGATAAACCTCTTTGATGTGCGTACGCACAGTTTCTTCTGAAATGCGCAGATTTTCTGCCACCATTTTATAAGTTGCGCCGTGCATAAATTCGCGGGTCACCTTTGCCTGGGCGGAGGTCATGCCATACAGTTCACACAATCTTTCATTGCAGGGTAATTTAACTGCCTGCGGATCGGTGATAAATACGACATAGCGTGCATCTTGCTGTTGTGCAAACCAAGTATCAGTTTTGGGCAGCGGCACACATTGCAAATCATAATATTTTTTACTGCGCCCTTTTAGCCTGCGTTCGCTTCCCGCATGCAGCTTTTCCCGCTTCACCACGGCACCCTGTAAAAAATGCGGCTGTTCGGACAAAGGCGTATTGCGCACCTGCTCCAGCCACCTGGAAATATTCTGCATCTCATTGCCTGCCTTAGATGTGCAGCCTTCAAGCTGATGCCGGGCGTTGAGGCTTAACCCATCTTCTCGCGCCAAGACATTTTTTGCGGGCTGATTCAAATGCAGCACCCGCATTTCATCATTGAGCAAGGCCACGCCGAAATTGAGCCGATCAAAAGAGGCCAGCAAGGCAGCGTTTTGTACCCGTGCAGTGTTGAGCCGCATCATAATGCCCATAGACCGTGAAACATGCGGAATAAGTAGCTTCATCCATCGAACATCTTCTTGATCGAAGGCCTGATCAGAAACACTTCGAAATACTGATAAGGCAGTAGCGGGTAGATCAATCGCCCCCTCAAATACAATACCGGCACAAACCTGCCCTATGCCCTGTGGGCTGAAGAATTCGCGATAAATTGGTGATGCTAGAAATACTTCTCGAGACACCATGTCATCGCCGGTATAAACATGACCATCACGCCACAACCCTCGCTCTTTCATGCCAATTGCCCAGACGTTCTTGTCGATATAGCGAGTTGCCCATAATTGCAAATTAGCTTCAGTTAACCCCGCCGGGAATACAAGCCCGCCGTGCTGTGGCCCAACGTACGGCGTAAGCAACAATCCTTGGGTTGAACCAAAGGATGCGGCTATTCCCGTCATTACATTATTCCATTGTTCGGGGTGCAATGCCGCACTGTAGATGAGGTGGATTAATTCTGAAAGATACGCTGCGTCGCGCTGCATAAATTATCCCTGAAAAATTGATATTTATATTTTTAATGCGCCACAGTTAAAGGCATCGCCTTTATACGACCATAAATTAAATTTGTGGCTCAGTATTTTTCAAATGTGGAAACACTCACAGATGGCTTTTACTGTGGGGTGGTCAGCTTGATTATTTTGTTTGACATCGGACAATCCGTACCCCGGCCTATCGGGAACAATGAGCCAAATGCCCATCTCATCCGCCACCCGCGACATGTCTTCGGACACATGCAACCGTGACCCCGGCGCAGGGTGACAAAACAACACGGGTTCGCCAT
>Ga0209824_10002050_pt1 | contig 10732 bp, 4 predicted proteins | sample VDWuncwatermetaG_FD_184124 | JGI IMG/M metagenome (GOLD analysis project Ga0209824, IMG submission 184124) | Wastewater microbial communities from Netherlands to study Microbial Dark Matter (Phase II) - VDW unchlorinated drinking water (SPAdes)... ...
AAAAACATTACTAAATCCAGAATTACCTGCTGCGTTAAAGGCTCTCACTCGATAATAATAAGTCATGCCTCCTGGTAAATTCTTATCTTCGTAAGAAGTAATATTAGCGTTTACAGTTTTAATTTCCGCAAAACCGGAATTAGCATCTGCGCTACGTTCGATCTTAAAACTTTCCTCATTGGTTGAATTATCCGTCCAACTTAAGTTAATCTGGGTTTGCGTTGAAGAAGAAGTCACTAACCCGCTAGGCGCCTGAGGTAAATTCACTAGTGTAGTGGCATCAGCCTCCACAGTCGGGGAATCCCCTACTGCATTGGTAGCGCTTAAGCGATAATAATACTTTGTACCTTCAGTAAGGCCGGTATTTGCATAAGTAGTGTCGGTCTTAGCCGGGGTAGCAATTACAGCAAAGCTACCGCCTCCGAGTTTACGCTCTAATTTAAAGCCAGTCTGGTTAGTGGCATTATTCGTCCAGGATAAATTAATCGTACTAACGCTTGCAGCAGTGGCAGTAAAGTTACTCGGTGCAGCTGGAGTATCAATCGGTGTAGTAGCTTCTGCATGGTTGGAAAATTCAGAATCCTTCCATTGTTTACGCGCAGCTACCTTATAATAATAAGTAGTATCAGGGGTCAAATTAGTATTCTGATAAATGGTATTATTGGCGCCTTGAACAGTGGCGATGATATCATAGGAACCACCAGCAGTATTGCTACGGCCAATAAGGAAGCTTTCAGCAGTAGGAGCATTATTCACCCAGGTTAAATTAATCTGCGTACTTGAGGCAGCCTTAGCAGTAAGATTACTCGGTGCTGGTAATAAAGTTACTCCACCAGCGGTATTGGAATATCCTGAGAATAAATCGCCGCGATAGGCACGGATGCGATAATCATAAGAAGTGCCTTCAGTAAGATTGTTACTATCGGCATAACTCCTGACAGAAGTAGCAACATTAGCCAAGTGGCTAAAAGCACCTCCAGTAACGCAGCGTTCAATACTAAAACCTTCGTGGTCATTATTGGCTGCATCTTCCCAGGTTAAATTAATTTGATTAACAGAGATGCCTTGAGCACTTAAGTTTGAAGGCGCTGCTGGAGCATTCACTAGTGTAGTAGCATTCGCCTCTACAGTCGGAGAATCCCCTGCAGCGTTAGTAGCACTTAGACGATAGTAATACTTTGTACCTTCAGTAAGATTAATGTCTGAATAGTTAGTGCTATTAGGCGGTAAAATCTTAAGCATGCTATATTTATTAGTGTCTGTAGCACGTTCAAGTTTAAAACCGGTTTCATTAGTAGCATTGTCTATCCAGGTCAAATCAATCTGGCTACTAGAGATTGCCCTTGCTTTAAAGTTACTCGGAGCAGCTGGAGGCACTTTATTTGTGGTGGCATTAGCACCATAAGAACAGGCGATGTAAGATGAACCCCCTCCATTCTTATAGGCACAAACGATATAATAATAAGTTGTATTTGATGCAAGATTAGAATCATGATAAATCTGAGTATTCGCTGCGAGATTTGCAATATCTTCGTATTCGCCTCCTAAAACTAGGCTACGTTGAACAACAAAACCACTTTCATCACTTGAATTATCTAACCAAGTCAAATCAATCTCTGATCCGGATACGGCAGTAGCTTTCAAATCTATAGGCGTGTTAGGCATAACAGTTGTGTTTGATGCGATATTAGAATAATCAGAATTTCCTGCTGTATTCACAGAGCGCACCCGGTAATAATATTTCGTATTTTCGTTTAATCCTGTATCAATATATACATTAACATTAGCAGCTGTAAGATGAATTTGAGCGAATTCACTGGTGCCAGTTTTACGTTCAATCTTAAAACCAGTTTCGTTGGTAGAATTATCTGTCCAGCTTAGATTAAGCTCTGAGGCTAAAGCATTGGCCACAATCAACCCAGTAGGAGCCTGCGGTAAATTCACTAATGTAGCGGCATCAACTCGATTAGAGTAATCTGATGTGACTGTCGAATTCAAAGCACAAATCTTATAGTAGTAAGTAGTACCTTCACTTAAGCCATGATCATGATAGCTTCTCACAGTAACATCGTTTACTAAGAAGACGTTCGGGAAATTCACTCCATCCAAGCCGCGAATAATCTGAAAACCAGTAAGGTTCAATCCATTATGCTCCCAGCTTAAATCAATCTGGCTGGAGCTGATTACTGTAGCGGATAAATTCTGTGGAATTGCCGGTATAGGTATCGGTGTCGTAGCATCAGCAATATTTGAATAATCTGAATCTCCTGCGGAATTTGTAGCCCTGGTTCTATAATAATATTTTTTCCCTCCCTCTAAACCTAAATCTTCAAAATTTGTGGCATTAGCTTCTGCAGTCTTAATTTCACTAAAATCCGTAGAATCGGTTTTACGTTCAATCTTAAATCCGGTTTCATTATTAGAATTATCTTTCCAACTTAAATTAATCTCTGTAGAGTCAAAGGCAACTGCCGCTAAGCCAGTTGGAGCCAAGGGGATTGTCACTGGTGTGGTTGCCTCGGCAATATTAGAATTGGCAGAGTCCCCTACCAAGTTAAAGGCGCGGACCCGGTAATAATATTTCGTTCCTTCAGAAAGCTTCTTATCACTATAGCTAGTCACTCCGGCATTGAGAATCTTAATTTCTTCAAAATTTCCACCTTCAATCCGGCGCTCAACCTTAAAACCATTCTCGTTATGAGAATTATCTTGCCAATTTAAGTTAATTTGTATTAAAGGTAACGGCGTAACATTAAGAGAAAGCTCAGTCGGCGCTTCCGGAATACCCGTAATCGTAGTAGCGCTGGCAGTATTGGTATACGCAGAATTACCTGCGCTGTTATAAACACGCACCCTGTAATAATAAGTGGTATCCGCGCTCAACCCTGTATTACTATATTCTTCTATGCCTGGACCTACTGTGCCGATTTGCGTAAAATCTGCACCTGCATTAAGCTTACGTTCAATCTTATAGCCGTCTTCATTAGTAGAATTACGTACCCAATAAAGTTTAATTTCTGTGGAAGAAGCTGCTGCTGCTGCCAAAGCTGTAGGCGCAGCAGGAATACTTTGTGGGGTAGTAGCATTAGCAATATTAGAAGCATCAGAATCTCCGAGTAAGTTCATCGCACGCACGCGATAATAATATTTTGTCGCCGCAGATAACTGCGTATTGCTATAGGTAGTTACACCCGCATTAACAATTCCTATTTCTACAAAGTCAGTTCCTTCAAGATGACGCTCAATCTTAAAGCCGGTTTCATTATTCGAATTATCTTTCCAGTTTAAATCAATCTGTTGCGCAGAACTAGCTACTGCAGTGAGCCCACTCGGCGCATCCGGAAGAACAGAGGTCGTCGTGGCATGGGCAATATTTGTAAATGCAGAATTTCCCGCGGCGTTATAGGCAAATACCCGGTAGTAGTAGACTGTATTGACATTTAATCCGGTGTCACTAAAACTTTCTATACCAACACCCGCTCTCCCAACCTGGATAAAATCGGCATCCGCCTTTAGGCTACGCTCAATTTTATATCCATCCTCATTAGTAGAATTACGCACCCAATATAGCCTGATTTCATCTGCCGAAGCAGTAACAGCTGCCAGCGCCGTAGGAGCGCCCGGAACAGCCAAATAAGTCGTAGCATCAGCAATATTTGAATAACCGGAATTTCCCACCAAATTAAAGGCACGCACTCGGTAATAATATTTAGTTTTTTCATCTAATTGGGTATCGCTATAATTAGTAACTGCGGCATTAACAATTCTGATTTCCGTAAACTCTGCCCCCTCAAGATGGCGTTCAATTTTAAAACCGGTCTCATTGTCCGAATTGTCTTGCCAGCTTAAGTTAATTTGAGAACCAGAAACTACACTTACATCCAGGCCGTTTGGTTGTGCAGGAATTCCCGGATTAAGCGGAGCTGTACCTATATTTGTATATTCTGAATTTCCCGCACCATTATAAGCACAGACCCTATAATAATAGGTATTATCCAAATTAATGCTCATATCGTCAAAAATATTGGCATTTGCCCCAACAGTTGCAATTTGGCTAAAATCTGAATCTGCCTTGAGGCTGCGCTCAATCCTAAACCCTTCTTCATTATTAGAGTTATCTACCCAGGTTATCCTGATTTGAGTGGCAGAACTGATGCTGACCCCTAAAGCCGTAGGCGCGGTAGGTAAACTTTGCGGTGTTGTTACATCAGCAATATTAGAATATTCTGATTGTCCGGCGGTATTATAGGCACGAATACGATAATAGAATTTTGTATTCGGGCTAATTCCTATATCGCTATAAGTGGTTGTGCCTGCGTTTAAGATAGTAATAACTGCAAACCCTGCTCCTTCTAAGTGGCGCTCTAATATAAAACCAACTTCATTATGGGAATTATCTTTCCAGTTTAAATCAATCTGTGTTGGAGAAGAAGCTACTGCAGAAAGTGCGCTCGGAGCATTCGGAATTCCCGTATATGTAGAAGTGCCATCGACATTGCTATATTGGGAATTTCCTGCGCTATTAAAGGCGCGTATTCGGAAATAATATAGAGTATTAGGAATTAAGCCTTTACTGTTATAATTCGTGCTATTGGGCCCTATGGAATCTATCTGGGCAAATTCAGTATCTTCGCTACGGCGTTCGACTTTAAATCCGTCTTCATTATTAGAGTTATCTATCCAGGTAATACCAATTTCATTTGCGGAAATTGCATATGCCCCTAAAGCGGTTGGCGCACCAGGTAAACTTTGCGGTGTTGTTGCATCAGCAATATTAGAATATTCTGATTGTCCGGCGGTATTATAGGCACGTACCCGATAATAAAACTTAACCAGAGGACTTAAGCCCATATCGCTATATGAATTCTCACCTGCATTCACAATGTAGATCACCGCAAAATCATTACCCTCCATGCGCCGCTCGATCATAAAACCAACTTCATTATGGGAATTATCTTTCCAGTTTAAATCAATCTGTGTTGGAGAAGAAGCTACTGCAGAAAGTGCGCTCGGAGCATTCGGAACACCAGTAGAAGTAGTAACTACACTAATATTAGAATACTCTGAATCTCCCAAATTATTAAAAGCCCTCACGCGGAAATAATACTTAGTATCGGAAACTAATCCACTGTTTATATAATCCATGATGTTTTGGCCAACGGTATCTATCTGAATAAATTCACCATCTTCGCTGCGGCGCTCAATCTTAAAACCTTCTTCATCTTCAGAATTATCCACCCAAGTTAAAGATACCTGGGTCGGAGAATTTACACTTACCCCTAATGCTGTCGGCCCGGCAGGAATGCTTGCTAAAGAAAGCGTCTTAAGATTAACCGCTTCTGATCTACATTCTGTGTATAATTCACCATCGACAGTTGAATATACTCTATAATTATAGTCTGTATCGGGGCTAACGGTTTTATCGCTAAAGGTAGTAGCATTTTTTGCGACGTTTTTATCCACTGTAATATACCCTGCGTCTGGGGCATGAGTAAGGTCCTTGCGCCGGATAATATAATTGGTAATTTTTTGCGCGTTAGGCTTTTTAAAATCATACACCCAGGCCAGATCAACCTGGCTTGCTGCAATATTTGTTGCGGTAAGATTTACTGGAGCTGGAGGCAAAACCAGGGCCTCTAGAGATACCTTAATTCCACTACTTTCTCCTGCGGCATTAACCACTTTTATCAAGCCGCTAACAGCTTCTTCGGGAACTTTACAGGTAATCTCTGTATCGGTCCAAGATTCAACCAGACAAACTGCCTTATTTTCAAACTGTACTTGGGAAACATCTTGTTGATCCCCGAAATCCTTACCTTTAATAATCAAGGTCCCCTCTGGGATAGTGGTCTTAGGATTAATATCTAGAATAAACGGCGGGAAAGTTACTTTTTCTAAATAAACATTGTTCTTATCCGCCCAGACAATACGATTTGAACTAATTTTTGGTTGAGAATGGTCCTTTAAATTTAAAACAGAATAATTGGCTACTTTAACCTCCATGTCTTTTGCAAGATCATAAAGATAGATCCCAGATTTTCCTTTCTTGTCGCTACTCCAGGTAGCTTTATCCCGGTCAATATCTATTCCTACTGAATTTCCGATGTCTGCAGCTATTCTTTTCTCTTTCCCCGTAGATAGATCATAGAGATAAAGGTCAGTTCTGTTCTGGCGGAATGAATTACGAAAATCCAGCCAAACCACCCTTTCTTGCGAAATTTGCGGAGAGTCACAACGATAGTTAGAGATGCGATTTTTCTTCTGATTGGCAAGATTATAAAAATAGATTCCGCTAGCGTTACCGTATTGATCCATATTATCAAAAGCTATGCCTTTTTGATCTATAGAAAAACCATACACATTTCCGGAAGTGATCTTGACTCTTTTATTAAAGGACAGATCATTAAAATCGAGCAAATTTAAAAAAGCACCATCATCCCAAACTAATTTTCCATTATTAATCCGGGCACTAAATGCTTTGCTTGCGGTATCTATGCGTTTAACCAACCCGGTCAAAAGATCATAGACAAAGATATCTCCTCGGCCAAGCTGATTTCTGTTTATCCAAATTAATTTATTCTGATTAAAATCGTCAAGATAATGAAACGGAATGATTTTATTTTTTTCTCCGGTTAAAAGATCATACTTATAGATACCTGCCTGCCTGCCGACTTGCGACCATACCACATTATCCCCTGAGATAAAGACGGAAAAAGGAAAGTGCTGCTGAGAAGAGGTGTACAATTTTTCTTCTTTTATGTCTATAACACTAAACAAGACTGTTTTCTCTACCCTGTGTTGATCGTCTGTTGCGGTAAAAATTACTTTATAAGTTTTACCTTTATCCTTTATATTTGGGCTCCAGGAGACTATCTGTGTTAAAGGATTAAAATTGAATCCCGGAATACGCTCAGCTCCAACACAAGAAATAGCCACTTTTCCTTGTACCGTGGAAGGATCATCAGGATCACTGGCTTCTACTTTAAACCTTAATTGCCTACCGATAGTTGTACCGTGCCCATGTAAATTTATAAACTCAGGGGCCTCGCTCTTATTATCGATGGCAATATTTTTGAAATCGCTTAGCTCAATATTCTTCTTATCTTTAGTAACTTTTACTTTTAAAATTAAGATATATTCACCATCCTCTACCCCTGCAGTATCCCAAAAACATAAAGAACTATCCCTGATCATGGTTGTGGCAGGCCGCACAAGGATTTTCTTTATTTCTGTAGGCCGGTTTTTCGGTGCATAATAAAGCTGATACTCCTTAAAGCCGTCTTCAAGATAAGCACTTCCAACAATATTAACTTTGTTATTAGGCAGCGTATGCAAGAATGCCCCTTCTTTCGGGGTAGTAATATAAACGAGTTGCGAAGGCATAGCAGTTTGCCCCAAAGGAACTCCTGAGCTATCAGCCAGCGTATTATAGGTAAAGAAAAATGGTAACATGGAAAGAATTATTAAAGTCAAACCGAAGGTTTTTTTAAATAGAATTTTCTTCATTTTGCCTCCATTGCCTTATACATCATGATTAATTCTTCTTCGATAGCCTGCTTGTTTAAAGTTCCCTTCTCTTTAAAAACTTGGATTATCTCTTCGATTAATTTCATCCGTGGAATATGGATCCCATGAGAAAAATAAATATCCTTTTCTAATTCATCGAGAAAATCTAGTTCTTCGCGGTTTAAGAAAGTAATTACTCTGTATTGATTCTTTTTTTCTTCTTTCATTTTGACCTCCTGCTACTACAAGACACCCCCCCTAAAATAAAAAACCCTCAAGGCAACTAGTTGTCTTGAGGGCAAAGAAATAAAAAAACCCTAAAAGGCTTTTTTAGGGTTTATTTCTCTTTGGCAACCCCGCTATCCGCTTTAGTATTACAGCGGACCGGAAGCTTTGCGCCCCAGCATTACTGCTAGTTAGCCTTTATCAGTAGGTACAAAATACCAAATTGTCAAAGTAACAACTTATATATATAATATAACATATTTTTCACAGTTTTCAAGACAAGGCAGGGTTAATCTACGGAAAGTTTGGAAATTGCAAAAGCGCCTTCCAGGGGCTGTGTATTAGGCTTGACATTTAGATCTAGCTTCTTGATTTTTAAAAGAGATAATGAATTTTCCAGGCTATAGATAAACTTTATATATCCTTCTAAATTGCCTTCGGTCCTCAAGTCTATCATTAGTTCTTTATACGCATCAAGGTTTTTCGAGGTTTGCGGCCTGATATCAACAATGCGGACATTCGCTTCTTTGGCCAGCCTTTCTAATTCTGATAAGGTATTAACCAAGGTATCTTTACCAGTGAGTGTTGAATCATCAACAGAAACTGCCTCACTCTGCTTATTCTGAATACTTTCTTTCTGACTAAGGAGCCAAAGATACTTCTTGAGCTTACCCCGAGTGACGACAATCTGCCGACTCAAAAGTTCGTTTTTCTTTATTATTGGCGAAAGCGTAAAATTAAAAACCAGGCTAAAAATAATTATACCTGCGGCCGAATAGAGTATTATCTTTTCTCTTTTAGTGATTATTCTCTGCATTTTATTTATTTATACAGGCAATTTCAAAATCCACCATTTCTGCCTCTTTGGTCCTTCTTTTGCTGGCATACCTTACCTTAATATTAAATTTCTTTAATTCTGGCAATTTCTCTAAGGCGGAAACGAAGGTAAATACGGAATTAAGTTCCTGGGTTTGGCCGCGTAAAATCACTTGGGTTTCCTCTTCATAGCTATAACTTGTCAGAAACACCGCATTCGGTAAAGATCCAAAACATCCAGTAAGAAGGTCTAGAATTGAGACTCTTTTAGCATTTTGATCTTCGAGTATTCTGGATCTTTTTTCAATCTCTTCCAAAGGCTTTGCTTCTTTAGTAACCTTGCTTAGTTCGCCTTTTAAACGTTCAAGGTACTTCGATTTATTATCTAAATTCTTAAGTATAGCTATCACCCAAATTACTAAAATTAGAACCGCAAATACAAATGTTTTCAGGCTATTCCTGTAGACTGTAGCCTGTTTTCCTTTTTCTTTGGCCTCCACAGGCAAAAGGTTTAAGGTCTCCTCAACACTTTCTAATCCAAAACCAACAAGGCTGGCAAATGAATATCCGAAAGATGAAATTTTCTCTACCAGAGTATCCAAGAGGCCGGCTCTTTTATAAAAATCAACGCCTTCTACCGGTAAAGAAAATTTTTCTTTCAGAAGATTACAACATTCTTCCGTTACTTTACTTTTTCCAATGATCAAAATTTTTTGAGAAAATTCCCGTAAAAATTCCTTGGCATAAGCTTCTCTGGAACGATTCACCTCTTCAATAAAGACATATTTCCAGTCTTCCTTCGTGCGATTAAGTTTAAAATATCTGCTAAAAACCATTTTCTTCCCGGCAATCACAACTAATTCTACCTGGTTTAGATCAATATCTATAACCATTACCGGAGTATTTTCCTGTGGGAAAAGAAAATTATATAAATTACACAACCCATATGAACCTAAAGCTATAGAAAAATTTTTAATACTTAACCCTTTAAAGATTTCCAGATAGCGCGAAATGATATCCTTATGGACAATTACCAAGTTAACTCCGGAATATCCGCTCTTTTCCGTAGAAACTACCTGATAGCCTGTAATTAACTCATTAATCGGATAAGGCAGATACCTAGGAGCCTGTAAAGAAGCGATTTTTGCCACTTCTTGGGGCGCTTGTGCGGGGATACTCAGATGCCTGCAGGTGACCTGATTGCGCGGCAGACAAACCACGATAGGATTATTGTTGTATTCTAATTTTTTTAGGACCTGAGAAATCTTTTCGCTTAGTTTCTGGTTATCAATACCATCAACTAGCGGCTCAAATTCAATATTTACGAACTCTTTCTTAAAATTACCGGCGATGTTACATTTTATTATCTTAAAAACATTTTCGCTAATTGAAAGGGCAAAAATGGTATTTTTATTTCCCGCGCCTAATAATCGTTTTATCATGTTATTCATATCATACTATAATTTAGAAACAGATGCAAAGCTAATGTTGATGCCAATAAAGGAATTTCGTCTTATTACGGTCGTAAATCGCACTAATCTTTTTCAAGCCCCTCCCTGAATTACCGCTTGATTCGATTTTAAAATAATTTGATTTATAAACCAGGTTACTTTTTATCTTATTTAAAAAATTCAATTCCGAAGCACTTAGTTGTATTCCGTTAACAATCTCATCCTCGCTTTTGACTACCTGGCTGTTCCTCAGGTTAATAATTTTTTCGACCAGGCTGTTAGCCGTGCTAATTTCATCCGCATCAGCAGCAAGAGATTTAGCGAAAATTGTTAAAATGTCCGCAGATACCGTATTTATATTTAATATAACAGCCCCGGAGCCCAGCGCATTGCCGCCGTAAGTAGTAATCGAATCTCGAAGCAGTTTAAATGCGTCCTGAGCCTTCTCTTGGTAATCTGTTGTTTTATTTTTATAGAAATATTCCAAAACGATAATCAGTTCTTCGCAATTTGAAAATCGATCCTTCTTTAGCCCAGGAAATACTGTATTTGCATCAAGGGCAGGGTCACTACGCCAATAAAGGATATGGTTAATCAGTTCATTTGCCCCTGTATCAATACCAAACTTCTCAAATAACATCGCTAAGCATGCCGGTGAAGCGCTGTTTAGATTAATTTTACGCTCCTCATCAGTCATGCAATAATAATTATTGTTCTGATTGTAATGCAGGTAT
>Ga0209824_10002051_pt1 | contig 10731 bp, 13 predicted proteins | sample VDWuncwatermetaG_FD_184124 | JGI IMG/M metagenome (GOLD analysis project Ga0209824, IMG submission 184124) | Wastewater microbial communities from Netherlands to study Microbial Dark Matter (Phase II) - VDW unchlorinated drinking water (SPAdes)... ...
GCATAGCGTGGCAGGAAGCAATCCAGTATTTTCAACATGTTTTGGCTTCTGGATTGCCACGAATGCTACGCATTCTCGCAATGACGAGTGGGTAATTATTGTATCAAATTACTATATAGTTGTTACAGAAAATAATTATATATCATTATTTTCTGTAACAATTATAAATTATATAAAACGTGTAAAAAATTGACGGTTAAACCAAATTTGAGAGTTGTTCGTCAGTCAAGTTTCCTGGGACTAAGAGCATCGGGATCAATAACGTAGCATTTAACTGACTTATTAACCAGGAAGACAGCTTTCCGACACCCGTATGCTGGTTAAGGCTGATACCCAGAACTAATATAACAATGTTTGGGTCGTTCATAGCGGTTTCAACAATTTTCTCACCTGCCGAACCTTCCAATAACAACAAGGTTGGGGTGATACCAAAGTCTCTAATGGCTTCATCACTAAGGCTTGCGAGCAATGCTTCCCCTTCCTGTAAACGCTCAGTACGCATTCTGTCTGCGATTGAACCTAAGGTCTGGAAATCGGCAGGTGGAACAACGTTAAGCAGGGTTATATTACCGCTACGAGCCTGAACCTTCATACAGGCAAGACGCAAGGCAACCCGGCATTCTTTTCTGCCGTCAATACATACCAGATATCTTCTGGTGCTTGTCCCTTGATCTGGCTCTGATTGGCTATCAATCATAATAATCTCCCTATGCTCTAATTTCAAATAATCTTCCAGCCAGCCAACCGAAGGATAATGCAAGAATAATTGCTGATATACCATATAATACCGGGGAATTATGAGCGTAGTTGTAGATAAAGGCATCCAAACCACTTTTTGCCACGCTGATAGGTGTTGATTGCATTCCAACAATTTCTCCATCGCTTATGAGGTAGATTTCAGCAGTATATTCACCAGATGGTATCTTATCTGAAAACTCTATAACTGTTTTGAATAATGTTTCGCCCATAAAGCTAATGTTATCCGGATTAGTATAATATAAGCGGTTAATGCGCTGATGATTTAGAAAAGCCGTTTCAAACTCACTTAAATTTTCTGCATTAGGTATCGACGGATTATTCAGTAAATTATTCTCACCAATACCCATCCTGTCAAATATCGCAAATTTATTTATATCTGATAAGGTTTTACTACTTGCCATAGCGTAATAGTTAGGAACGTTATAAAACTTTATTCGATCACGGTTAACCCAGACACCGGCGATTTTTTCTTTTTTACGTACAATGTAATTTTTTTCAGGTCCGCGCACGACCACAACAATATCGCCAGTATCATTACGAACGCCGAACAGAAATAAACGTGTTCCATTAAAACTGGAATCCATGGCAATAGTGTAGTTGGATAAATCGGCAACCAACGGTGCGGACTGCGCTGGCGCAGAGATAATCAAGAGAAAAGGATATATTAAAAATGAAAGCTTATTCATTTATAATACTCACATTATAAATATCCGCAGGCGGGGTAAATAAAGTGAAAGCAAGCTTGATAGCGATTCCCATAACTATTATGGCAAATAACCCACGCAGATAATCAGCCGATAATTTATCACCGATACGGATACCTATCTGTACCCCGAAAACTGAGCCTGCAATCAATATCAATGCCAATAAAATATCAACAGTCTGAGTAGTTATTGCTTGCAATAAAGTGACATTGGCGGTGATAAAAATAATCTGGAAAAGTGACGTTCCAACTACAATATTTGTTGGCATTCCAAGCAGATATATCATAGCCGGAATCAAGAAAAAACCACCGCCTATACCCATGATTGACACCATGACACCTGCAAAAAACCCTATTGCCAGAGGCATTATTATGCTGATATTGCGTTTTGAATGAGGAAAATCAATTTTAAATGGTAAACGTTCAGCTAAGGGTTCACGCGGGTTTGCCACAATCTTTTTAGGCATTTTTGCTATGGCACGAAAACTTTCTGCAATCATTAGTGAACCAATGATACCCAAAAATGTTACATAGGAAATTGAGATAATTAAATCTATATGACCTAATTGCTTCAGCCAGCGAAACATCATTACCCCTAAGGTGGATCCTATTATTCCTCCTCCAAGTAAATAAGTTCCCATTTTTAAGTCAACATTCTTGCGTCGGAAGTGGGCAAGAAAACCGGATACTGAAGATGCTATAATCTGGTTGGCGACTGTCGAAACAGAGACGCTGGGCGGGACACCTATAAAAATCAGCAATGGTGTCATCAAAAAACCGCCGCCAACCCCAAACAAACCAGAAAGTATACCTGTCAATCCCCCGAGTCCGAGTATCACAAATATATTGACTGAAATTTCAGCTATTGGCAGATAGATGTTCATTAGTTATTCGAAAATCTTATATAGTTTCCCATATAGTTATGTATGTTATTTTCCAGCTTATCATTAAGCATTTTCATCATTTCCTGCATCATTTTTTCATAGGCTGCTTTGCGATAATTGACGTTGGCGTTTTCCGGAATGGTAATGGTTCTTGAAACGATAGCGGACGTACTGACCTCCGATAATGCTCCTTCACCATAAATTTTCATTTCCACCTCCATACGGGCATCATAACGCTTGTTCTGGTCTACGGTAAACAAACCCTTTATGCCTTTAGTTGTCGGCAAGTTAACTTCTTTTACGGAGGCATCAACTATCGTAATTTGTAACAATTTATCCTGTCCAACAGTCCGCAAACGGTCTTTAATCCATATAACCATAGCATCAGCCGGAGAGTAAGGCATCAAATGCTCTATATTAGGATAGCTGAATGGAGATTTGTAGGCTTCTATTGTCTCAATCTTCGCAACATCCATACGGATTACCGGAGACTGGCTGAAACTCAGAGATGGTACTGGCGGTGGTGCTTGCGAAGAACAGGCTGAAACTTCCAGCAACACGAGCAGTGCCATAATAAACACAACAGGCTTTTTTAAAATATCCAACATATAAATTACTCCTATTGTTTATTACTTAGAAAAACCGGATATTCCGTGCGCCCTCCACGGATTTCCTCAGCAAAATATAATGGGCGGTTTTTACTTTCACGCAGAATTCTGCTTATATACTCAGAAATTATAGCAAGAAAAGCAAAAAGCAGGCAGAACATCATGTTTATTAATACGACCAACGATGTCCAGCCATTGGCTATCTCTGAGGTATTTCCGGCTAATATTTTATATAATATTACATATACTGTGAGTAAAAATGCAAAAGCTGATATACCAACGCACATAATGGAAATATAGCGCAGTGGGCGATCAGAAAACGATATAATCGCATCAAACGCAGCAGCTATTAAACGTGGGTAATTATATTTCGTTTCGCCAGCAAAACGTGGTTCCCGCTCATATAAAACCGTAGCATTCCTGAAGCCGACATAGGCATAAATCATTTTCATATAGCGTACGTTATCCTTTACACTGGTAACGGCATTTACCACTTTTCTGCGCATTACGCGGTAGTCACCCACCGTGTTGGGAATATGCAGACCTGTCATATGCGAGGCAAGTTTATAAAATAATTTTGAAGTCGATTTTTTAATCCATGTTTCTTTTTTACGGATAGTATGCTGGGCGGAGACAATGTCATAGCCGGTGTCAAGTTTTTCTATAAGCTGCGGAATAAGAGAAGGCGGATCCTGCAAATCAGAATCCAGCATAACCACTACCTCACCGGTTGAGTGTTCAAGTCCGGCAGTTACAGCCACTTCTTTGCCAAAGTTCCGCGAAAGACGAATAAGCCTTATATTCGGATTATTACGTTGGTGCTGTGCAATTTTCTCTACAGTTCTGTCTTTTGAGCCATCATCAACCAATAACAACTCATAGTTCCGGAAATGCTCTTCTAAAACCGCAGTGGTTCGCGTTATGAATTCATCTATTGATTCCTCTTCATTGTAACAAGGAGATATAACAGAAAGCAGGGAGTCCTTATTTATAGTCATTTATGCTCCGTCAGGTCTAAAATTTTTCGAATATTACAGGCGGTTTTACATTTGCAGGAGGAGGCGGCTCTTTAGGAGGAGGGGAATCTAATATTAAAGGAGATTTCTTGAATAAAGAATACTGAACCTCATCACCAACATTGATATGCATATTTGCACATGTTCCTCCCTTTACAAACAAATAAGCTAATATCGGAGCGTTTGGATAAATATCCTCTTCAATTTCAGATAGATTTATACTAGGGGCTATCTGCGTTATGGCACCTTGTTTATCTATAAAAAGTATATCTACAGGAGCGTACTGCGTTGAACGAATAATAGGTTTAGTGTCCGGTCTGGCGAAAACCATCATTACCCCTGACTTCTCAGAATAGCTGCTCAGGTTAAACCAGCCACTTTGATTATATAAAGACATCCCATCACGAATTTCTACATCAAAAGCCAGTGCCGGATCTTCCGGTTCTATATTTTCTGGTACTGGTCTGATTATAGATTCATCCTGCAAAAGCATAGGCGGATCAGGATCCATTTTTGGTTTAGGCATGGATTTACGTAATATAACAATATTGGTGCGGACAAAATCTATTGAGGCATTATATTCTTTAGCTGCATTTGCCCTGAGAGAAGAAGCTTTCTTATCTGCGGCAAAAGAACTTGTTGTCGCCAAAGAAAAAAGCAATCCGCTAACCGCAGTGGCAATAATAATATTTCTCATTTCATTATACCCTTATAAATTACTTCATCTCCAATATTTATATTTCTAGATTCTGACACACCACCTTTTAATTCAAGCACTGCCTTAACTGGTTTATCGCCTGCGGTAATTATATTCAGAGAATCAGTCTTCGTGTTTTTTGCAATATAGACAATTTTACCTTGCTTGTCGATAAATAGCATGTCCAATGAAATCATAGTATCTTTCATCCACATATTTATTTTGCTATTATCTTTGAATATGAAAAACATCGCTGCATCATCCGCAAGCGACGTACGATACATAAGCCCTGTTTCCAATTGCTCTTTAGTTTCGGCTATCTCAGCATTGAAGGAATGTTTCCCATTTTTTGTTTTTATTATTATTATTTCGCGTTCAAATGTAACAGGAGATTTTCCATAAACTGGAGTTAAACCCAGCAATAACCAGCCAAAAATAAGGATTGCAGGATAATATATATAAGGCTTTTTCATGCTTATTAGTCAATTATGACGATTTGATGAATTTTTCAGTAATGCTCTGGATATTATCTCTAAAATTGGTTATAATACAAGATATGAGTATATGATTGATTTTAAGGGAGTGAATTATGGCAAGAAACTTTGTCGGAGCGCGCAGCAGCGGTGGTTCTCAGGTTGCCTTTAAAATTATTCGCAAAACCATTAGCAAAGGCGGTCGTATCAATGAAGGTACTTTTAAGAAAATTGTAGACGCTAAACTTGCCGAAGCCAGGGCAAATCTTGGGAGTAAGGTGAAAGATCGCCCTTCAATGTTTGGAAAAATTGGTCAGAATAAGAGGAAATCAAAAAAGGCCGAAGAAACTCTTGAAATGGTGAATAAGATGCGGGAAGAAAAAGCCATTCGGAAAGCCAACAAGGAAGTAGTGATAGAAGTAAGGCGTTTTATCAATGGAAAGATTGATGATAAAGGTAGAATCAAAGACATTACTGGTAACGTGGTTGCTAAAGTAAATTTAAAAAATGGTGCTATGTCCGATATAACCGGACAATATATAGGTCTTTATCAACCAAAATCCCAAGCTGTTGTTAATAAAATTGAAGCTACAATTAATAAACTCAGTCCGTATTTTATCGCACAGCGGACTGCGGCTCAGAAACAGAAAGAAGCACTAGATATATTGGCAAGTGGCGGTAATGGTGCTAACCTCGACGTTTGGAGCAGAACTCCAACAGATATATGGGGAAGGTCGACGAATACAGACGCATGGGGTAGACCAAAAGCGGATATATGGGGCAGAACACAAACTGATTCCTGGGGCAACCAGCAGATTGATATGTGGGGAAATCAGATATAATTAAGTTTTACGACTCACCGCAAATGGAGAAAATGCCTGCTGCGTTGGCATTATTTCTATACGGTTTATATTAACATGTGCAGGGCGACATAAAGTCCAGAGTATGGTTTCTGCTATGTCATCGGCGGTTAATGGCTGCATCCCGGCATAAATATTATCCGCTTTGCTTTTATCACCGGAAAATCGAACTATTGAAAATTCGGTTTCCGCCATTCCCGGCTCAATATTGCTGACGCGTATATTCTTTCCTAAAAGATCCGCCCGTAAATTTAAAGAAAACTGGGTTACAAAGGCTTTGGTTGCTCCGTAAACATTGCCTCCCGGATAAGGATAAGTGCCAGCTATGGAGCTTAGATTTACTATATGCCCATTATTACGGGAAATCATTATTGGCATTAATGCCTGTGTACAATGAATAATCCCCATTATATTAGTCTGCACCATTTGTTCCAGATCTTCTTCGGATTGCTCAGGAAATGGAGATAATCCAAGAGCTAAACCAGCGTTATTAATCAACACGTCAACGGCAGAAAAATCTTCTGGCAAATTTGCAATGGCTTCCTTTACCGCTTTGCGGTTGCGCACATCTAAGTTTATTATATGAATTTTCTTGGGTGATTCTTTTTGCAACTCATCAAGCCTGTCCTGCCTTCTGCCACAAGCTATTACCCTCGCGCCATTTTTTATGAACAACCGAGCACAAGCAAGACCAAAGCCGGCCGTTGCACCTGTAATGAATATAGTTTTATTGGTGAGCATGATTAGTTGTCAGTTGCTAGTTGCTAGTTTATGTTATATTGACCTTTGGTTTATTCATCAATACATAATTCTAACAACTAGCAGCCAGAAACTGACATGCATCGTTTTGCCAATCCAACTAGATTCATTTATTTTTCTGATAAATTATTTCCATATATTTTATTCCTGACCTGCACCACGTTATTAATTGGATTGTGGCAGGCTTTGTTTATTTCACCACCTGACTATCAGCAAGGTGATAGCGTAAGGATCATGTATGTACATGTTCCATCGGCATGGATGTCAATCATGGTGTATACGATAATGGCGGTTTCTTCCGCCAGTTTCCTAATTTGGCGACATCCGCTTGCAGACGTTGTGGCACGTGCCAGCGCACCGCTTGGAGCTGGTTTTACCTTGATTACACTAATTACCGGTTCATTGTGGGGAAAGCCAATGTGGGGAACATGGTGGGTATGGGACGCGCGCCTTACTTCGGTGTTGATTCTGTTTTTTATGTATATAGGTTATATAGCCCTTTCAGATAGTTATAATAACAAAGAAAATGGCAGAAAAATATGCGCTATAATGGCGTTAATAGGCTTTGTAAATATACCTATAATCCGCTTTTCAGTTGAATGGTGGAACACTCTCCACCAACCGGCAAGTATAATAAGAAGTGGTGGCATATCTATTGATAATTCCATGCTTATTCCATTGTTTTCCATGGGTATTGCTTTTGTCCTCATTTATTCCATCCTACTTGTGATGCGTATAAAAACCATGCTAATTCAGCAGAAAATCAGGCGATTACAGTTTTCTTAGTACATAGTTAATTATGTATCTAGACAAGAAATGAAATTATGTTTAGTACCTTCAGAACTAATGTGGATATGAACGAGGAGCTAGTATGACTTTTGTTGTTACGGATGCCTGCATAAAATGTAAATATACCGACTGCGTTGAAGTATGCCCGGTTGATTGTTTTTATGAAGGCGAAAATATGCTTGTTATTAACCCAGATGAGTGCATTGATTGTGGGGTATGTGAGCCGGAATGCCCGGCTGAAGCCATTTTACCAGAATCTGATGAGCTATTAAAATGGGTGGAAGTAAATCGTGAATACGCCGCAAAATGGCCTAACCTGACCACTAAAAAATCTCCACCTGAGGATGCCGATAGTTTTAAAGGTAAGGCTGGTAAGTTTGAGGAATTTTTTAGCCCGAACCCAGCTAACAGCTCTAAATAACTGAGTATTTCATGTTTATCACTGCATTTAATAATAAATGCTTTCTTTTTTATTAATTATGTGTTATGTTTCGCTCTGATTTTTATCCGGCAATCATCTTGTAGTGGTTGCCCGTGTATAAATATACAATATATAGTTAACCCGTGCAGTTATCTGCATCAACATGCGTTAGGAATATCTATGGCACAGAAAACCCTAAAAAAAGAAATAACAAAAAAGAAACTGGTTAAAGTAGTCGCTAAGGTAAAGCAAGTTTCCAAAAAAACATCTGGAACTGGTAAGGTTCTGAAATCTTCTGCACCAAAATATACTGGCAAGACTGTGTCTGCTAAGACTTTATCTGCGCCAAAATCTTCAGTAGCTGTCAAAAAGGAATCTCCAAAAGCTCCGGCTTCTAAGAGTGTCGATAGAAAGCTGACTGAAGCAAAAATTACTACAACAAAAACAGTCGTGGCAAAAACAGTCGTGGCAAAAACAACTACGGCAAAGGTAATGCCACTTAAAACACTTTATAAAGTTGGTAATTATGTTGTTTACCCAACACACGGTGTCGGTAAGATCATGGCTGAAGAAACCCAGATGATTGGTGATATTGAGCTGCGTATGTTGGTGATTTCTTTTGAAAAAGATAAAATGACCCTGCGTGTTCCTTTGTCGCGTGCTTCTGCTGCTGGTCTGCGTCCTGTAAGTTCTGTAGAGCAGATGAAAAAAGTTTTCGTTACGCTGAAGAGCCGCGCCCGTACCAGCCGTGGTATGTGGAGCCGCCGTGCCCAGGAATATGAAACCAAAATCAATTCCGGCAATATTCATTTTATCGCAGAAGTTGTTCGCGACCTGCATCAGAATGTTGATCAGTCCGAAAGATCTTACAGCGAACGTATGATTTATGAATCAGCTCTTTCACGTCTAGTTGGTGAACTGGCAGCATGCGAAGGAACTGATTATAAAACAGCAACCGATAAACTTATGAAGTTGTTGCGTTCTAAGATCGCTGCAGCAAATGAAGAAATAAAAGAAGCTGCATAATAGATGATTTGATAATTAGATAATTGGATGATAAAGCTGAATTGCACATAATCATCTAATTATAGTTAACTAACAAAATGATTACATCATTTTGACGCTGCCTACGGCGCGAAAAATCGCGCTTTCAGCTTGCGATTTTCATAGCTGATTAAGCAATTACATGCTTAATCAGCTATATCTAGTAATCTTATAATCAAGACATCAGCTTATGACATTCAATACATTCGGTCACTTATTTCGCTTTACAAGTTGGGGAGAAAGTCATGGCGAAGCTATCGGCTGTGTGGTCGATGGTGTGCCATCCCTGATCGATTTATGTGAAGATGACATTCAAATATGGCTCGATAAACGTAAACCGGCTCAATCACGCTATACTACCCAGCGTCAGGAAAGTGATAAAGTAAAGATACTTTCCGGTGTATTTGAGGGAAAAACTACTGGTACGCCAATTTCCCTAATAATTCATAATGAAGACCAAAAATCTAAAGATTATTCGGAAATAAAAGATAAATTCCGCCCCAGCCATGCTGATTATACCTATCTACAGAAATACGGTATACGTGATTATCGCGGTGGTGGACGTTCTTCTGCAAGAGAAACCGCAATGCGAGTTGCAGCAGGGGCTATTGCCAGAAAAATTCTTGGTAGTTCAGTAGTTATTCGTGGCTCGATGGTGCAAATGGGCGATGATAAGATAGATAATAATCTATATGACATCGCAGAAATTGAAAATAATCCGTTCTGGTGTGCTGACGCAAAGGCGGCAGTACGCTGGGCGGAAAAGCTTGATGCAATTCGTAAAAATGGTTCTTCTGTCGGTGCAGTTATAGAAGTTGTAGCAGAAGGGATTCCTGTCGGATTTGGAGCACCAATATATAAAAAATTGGATGCTGATATTGCTGCTGCCATGATGAGCATAAACGCTGTAAAGGGCGTTGAAATAGGAGATGGTTTTGCCAGTGCCATGCTTAGTGGGGAAAATAATGCCGACTGCATGCGCTCGTCAGCAGATGGGAAAGTTATTTTTACTTCCAACCATGCCGGCGGGATTCTAGGTGGAATTTCTACAGGACAACCAATAGTAACACGTTTTGCGGTAAAGCCTACCAGCTCAATTTTAAAAGAAGTGGATACTGTAGATATTCACGGAAATAATACTACCATCCAAACTAAAGGACGACATGATCCATGCGTGGGAATACGCGCTGTACCAGTAGGAGAGGCGATGCTAGCATGCGTTTTAGCTGATCATTATTTGATGTATAAAAGCTTCAGGAAAGACAGTTAAATGTCATAAATAATGTTCTTTTGTCTTCACCAACCCACATATTATCAGACATAGAACGAATCAACATGAATCCACGACCGCTTGGCAAGCTTTCATCATATGGGGTATCAGGTATAGAAAAACCATCCCCTTCATCACCTACGGCTATCTGTATATAATCGTTCTTTTTCCAAACCATAATATTCAATCGACGCAGCCTATAACCGTCTATTACAAGTCGTTTTCTAACTTTTGTTTGATACTCATATAAATCTTTGGCTGAACGAAAATCTTTTCCCACCTGCAAATTACCATGAATTAAAGCATTCATTATAGCTTCCTGCAAACAGGTTTTTATTTCTTCAAATTTAAAGTTGTTTAGATAAAAACGCCTGTCGATACATTCTGTAACAATATCAGAGACATTAGCGTTGTAACAGCTAGCAGTAGTAAGCGATAATAACAAATC
>Ga0209824_10002054_pt1 | contig 10724 bp, 11 predicted proteins | sample VDWuncwatermetaG_FD_184124 | JGI IMG/M metagenome (GOLD analysis project Ga0209824, IMG submission 184124) | Wastewater microbial communities from Netherlands to study Microbial Dark Matter (Phase II) - VDW unchlorinated drinking water (SPAdes)... ...
CTCCTCGCAGCGCTTCATGCCCTCTTCCGTCAGGCTCACCGACTCGGCTTTTTCATCGAGCTCGAACGCCACGCCCTTCTCCAGCCGAGCCACCAGCTTGTCCAGGCGGTAGTAGAGGTCGGTGGACTCTTCCGCAGGCCCAGAGATGATGAGCGGCGTCCGGGCTTCATCAATGAGGATGCTGTCCACCTCGTCCACGATGGCGAAGTGGAAGTCGCCCTGGGTGAGATCGTCGAGGCGAAACCGCATGTTGTCGCGCAAGTAGTCAAAGCCAAACTCGTTGTTCTGCCCGTACGTGATATCGGTGCGATAGGCCTCCGGACGGTTCACGGGCCGCAGGTGCACGAAGCGGTCGCTCGTGGCGGTGAACGTCGGGTCATAGATGAACGACAGCGATTCATCGCCGGGCCGGCGCTCGACGGGATCCACGCCCTGGATGATGCCGACGGAGAGTCCCAACGCATGGTAGCTGGGCCCCATCCAGCGCGCGTCGCGGCGCGCGAGGTAGTCGTTGACCGTCACGATGTGGACGCCGCGCCCAGTGAGCGCGTTGAGGTAGGCGGCGAGGGTGGCCACGAGGGTCTTCCCTTCACCGGTCGCCATCTCGGCGATCTTGCCTTCGTGCAGGACGATGCCGCCCATGAGCTGGACATCAAAGGGGCGCATGTTGAGCGTCCGGCGCGCCGCTTCGCGCGCCACCGCGAACGCCTCAGGGAGGATCTCATCCAGCACGCGCTGCTGGATTTTGCGCCGCTCGCGCCGCAGGACCAGGCGCTCATCCGCTGAGAGCTCGTACCACGCCGAATCCGCCGGGCTGAGGAACTTCGAGCCGGCGAGCCCCTCCTTGACACGTCCTCTCAACTCGTCGGTCTTCGCGCGCAGCTGGGCATCCGAGAGCTTCTGGATGGCGGGCTCGAGCGCATTGATGCGTTCCACCACCGGCCAGAGCCGCTTGCGCTCCCGCTCGTGGTAGGTCCCGAGGAGTTTTTGGAGGACCAAGTTAACCATGATGATGGATGCTGGGTGATAGGTGCTGGGCGACAAGCGACACGTGATAAACGACAAGAAAATCGCTCATGTGCTGCGAAACTGAAAAATTGGGGACGTTTCTGCTCTGTCGAAAAGCCTCTGGCAGCGGGTCCTGCCGCGGGCCAGCCCCACGTCCTCAACGGCGGGGGTTCCATGGCCTGCGACGGTCTGGCCCCCCATCCCCCACCGTTTCCGGCGTGGGGCGCCCCGTCCCGCGTCACCCGCCGACGGCTTTTCGACAGAGCAGTTGTGTGCGGCTTTTACATTACACATTACACAGTTCACATTACACAGGGTTGATTTCTGCGGAGCATTCCTCCTCCATTGCGCGGCGTTGCGGGGCGCGCTACAATACCATCGTGCCACGCACGTGCGGGGCAACAGGGAGGCGGACGATGCGCGGGGCGCTCAGGGTGATCTGTATCGCCGGACTGATCGGCGGAGGAGGACGTTCCGTGGTCTTTGCGGAGGAGAAGGCGCTCACCGAGCTGCCCAGGGATGTGGCCGATCTCGCGTTCGTGTGGACCGAGCCGCTCAAGTCCATCGCCGAGCAGAGCCGGCGATTCGATCCGGTGAGCGGATTATGGTTTGGCCTGCTCGATGGCACCGTCAAATCGGTCGAGCGCACCGTCAAGATCCTCGTACCCCAGGAGACCCATCCCTCCCGCACGCCGCGAGCGCCTGACGTGCGCTTGCGGTACACCTTCTAACCGCTCTCCATCGCAGGACAGCTCTTCCACTGACACACATGCGCTGTTGGTCTCGCCGATCGTCCACAGGGGTCGCCGCGCTGTGCGCTGGTGGACTCATCCTGTGGTGGACTCACCCGGCCCTCGCCGCGGAGAGCGCCAGTGCGCAGGCCTTGGGATGGCTGGGCGCGTTCATCCATGAGCGCGGCCTCCTCGTGGGGCTGCTTGCGGTCTTCGTGGTGGGGCTCGGACTGAACCTCACGCCGTGCGTCTATCCGATCATGCCTGTGACCCTCGCGTTCTTCAGCCAGCAATCCTCCGGGTCGGCGTGGCGTACGGCGGCTCTCGCCTTCCTCTATGTCATCGGGATGTCGCTGAGCTACGCGGTGCTGGGGGTGGTGACGGCCTCGGCCGGCGCGCTCCTCGGTTCCTGGCTGCAGCATCCCGCGGTGCTCGTCGTGATCGCCGCCATGATCGTTGCGCTGGCGATGAGCATGTTCGGCCTGTACGACTTTCGCCTGCCCTCCCTCCTGACCGATCGCCTCGGTCAAGCCTCATCCGGCGCGCTGGGCGCCTTCTCCATGGGCTTGGTGTTCGGTCTGGTCGCAGCCCCCTGCATCGGCCCGTTTGTCGGCGGGTTGGTGCTCTTCGTCGTGGAGGTGGGCAAGCCGGTGCTCGGGTTTCTGCTCTTCTTCGTCCTCGGCCTGGGCATGGGTCTGCCGTATCTCATCCTCGGCGTCGCGGCCCACAAGGTCAGCCGGCTGCCCAAAGCGGGCGCGTGGCTCATCTGGAGCAAGAAGGCGCTTGGGGTGATCCTCTTGGGATTGGCGCTCTATTTTCTGAAGCCGCTGATCCCGGCGCATCTCCTGTGGCCGGCCGTGGCGGTCCTGTTGGGCGGCGCAGGGCTCTACCTCGGCTGGCTGGATACCACGGTTCGCGGGGGCCGGCGGTTTCGGTGGATCCGCCGGTTCGTTGGGGCCGCCCTCGTGGTGTCCGCGGTGGTCGTCGTGTGGCCAAGATCTGCCGGGTCCGTGCCCCGTGTGAGCTGGCAGCCGTACACCGAGGCGGCGTTGGAAGAGGCCCAGCGCGCCGGCCACCCGATCCTCATTGACATCTACGCGGACTGGTGTCTGCCCTGCGTTGAGATGGATCACGTGACGTTCCGCCACCCGGACGTTGTCCGGGCGCTCGCGTCGGTGACCACGCTGCGGCTCGACGTGACGAGCGAGATCTCGAAGGAAGGGGAAGCGCTCGTCGACCGCTACAAGATCTACGGCGCGCCGACGATCCTGCTCTTCGACCGCAGCGGCACGGAGCGCAAGGCGCTGCGCATCTTGGGCTTCACGCCATCCGACGAGTTCCTCGAGCGGCTCAGGCAGCTCCAATAACCCCAAGGAATACCTTCACACCACAGATGTCACAGAATCCACACAGAGGCACAGAGGGCTCTGAATGCATTCTCTGTGGTTCTGTGGAATTCTGTGGTTCTGTGGTGTTAGTTAATTGAGCTATAGTTGATGAGCATCCACGAGCACGAGCGCGCGCACCCCGGTGGGGAGCGAGAGCTGCGCGTCGCCCTGCTCCTGACTGCGGCGATGATGGTGATCGAGGCCGTCGTCGGGTGGATGAGCGGGAGCCTGGCGCTCCTCGCCGACGCCGGCCACATGCTGACCGATACGTCGGCGCTCGCCCTCAGCCTCTTCGCGGCCTGGTTCTCGACGCGGCCGGCCACCCCTGAGAAAAGCTACGGCTACTACCGGACCGAGATCCTCGCGGCGCTGGCGAACGGCGTCGCGTTGTGGCTCATCGTCATCTGGATCTACGTGCGCGCACTCTCCCGGTTCGCGCACCCGATTACCCTGCAGACCGGCCCGTTGCTCGCCGTCGCGGTCCTGGGGCTCTCGGTGAATCTCTTCGTCGGCGTCATGCTGATGGGCAAGCGCTCGGCGAGCCTGAACGTCCAAAGCGCCTGGCTCAACGTCATGAGCGACGCCCTCGGTTCCATCGGCGTCATCATCGCGGCGCTGGCCATCCGCTGGTTCGGGTGGACGATCGCCGACCCCATCGCCAGCATGGTCATCGGGGTGCTCATTGCGGCCAATTCCTGGAACCTCGTGAAACAGTCGCTCAACGTGCTCCTGGAGGGCACCCCGAGCCACGTGGACATGCGAGAGGTCACCCAGGCGATGCGCACGGTGCCTGGGGTGTGCGAGGTGCACGACGTCCACCTCTGGACGATCACGACCGGCATGGATGCTATGAGCGGTCATGTCATCGTGGAGGACGTGGGGCGCAGCGCCGACATCCTCGAGCGGCTCAACGCGCTGCTCACGCAGCGTTTCGGCATCACCCACACGACGTTTCAGCTAGAGCCCCGCTCTCACCAGCCGGGGTGAGCGGGCCTCGATGTCAGGGTTGAACCGGGTGGGGGAGTTTGCTAGACTACATCTCTGCTGTGCGGGTCTGAGGATGAACCAGGAGGATGCGAGGTCATGAAGCGGGCGGTGCACGTGGTAATCGTCGCGATGGCGGCAGGTGCGGTGAGCGGGTGCGCAAGTCAGCAATACACGCAGGAGTTGAAGCGGTTGCAATCGCAGGTCGGGATGCTGGATGAGCGCGTCGCCCAGCTCGAACGCGTCGGCGGGACGTCACCGGTCGCTGAAGCTCCGCTCGAGCCGTCGAGGGAGCCCGCGGCCATCCACGTCAAGTCGGCGGACGCTGCCCCCAAGGGTGTTGCGTCCATCAAGCCCTCGACGCGCGAGATCCAGCAGGCGCTCAAGAACGCTGGCTTCTACCAGGCTGCGGTCGATGGGAAAATGGGCCAGCTCACCAAAGACGCCGTCAAGGAATTCCAGCGCGTCCACGGCCTGACGGATGATGGGGTCGTCGGGAAGAAGACGTGGGCGAAGCTCAGCGCGTACACCACGCTCTCCTCAGGGGAACCCAGCGCCGCGGAAGTCCTGAAATAGGCAGGCCTGAGTGGGTCGATGGCTCGGCGGCGCGCGCCTCGGCTGGGACTGCTCGGTCATCCGCTCGCGCCGTGGGGTTGCGCCATCCTGCTCGTGTGCCTCGGCTGCGGCCGCGACCATGTGAGGGTGCCCCTCCTCCCGCCGCTCATCCCCTCGCTGAAATCCCCTGTGCTATTCAAGGAGCCGTTTGATGCGCTCGACCCTGACCGGTGGCACGAGGTGGAAGTCCGCGGCAGCACGCAGTACGACGTCGTGGAGCTCGAAGGCCAGCGCTGCCTGAAGGCGGAGAGCCACAACGCGGCCTCCATCCTTGTAAACACCGTGCGCTTCAGGCCCCAGACCTACCAGCAGCTCTCGTGGCGGTGGCGCGTGGACCAGCTCGTCAAGGGGGAAGCGCTGGCGCGGAAAGAGGGCTCCGACGTGGCCGCGCGCGTGTACGTCTACTTCGAGACGAATGGCCTGCCCTGGCAGAAGCGCAGCCTCGATTACGTCTGGTCGGCCTCGCTTCCCGTCGGAACGATTATCACGAGCGCCTTCTCCTCCGCATCCAAGATGATCGTCGTCGAGAGCGGCATCGAATCGCTCACACAGTGGAAGGCTGAGGAGCGCAATCTTGTGGCGGATTACAAGCGCTGCTTTGGGGAGAACCCGCCGGATGTCATCGCCATCGGCCTGATGAGCGACACGGATAATACGGGCCACGACGCGCTTGCCTACTTTGACGACCTCCGCATCAGCCGACGGACGACGAACGTGACCACGTCGAAGCGGCGTTGATGGCCTCCGCGCAGACGCTGCTGCCGGGACCCTACGCCCCGCAGGTCCAGGCCGCCATGGACCGGCTCCGCGCTGAGCGCTACCTCGAGCGGTTCTGGGACAAGGACGCCAGCCTCTGGACGACGGATCCTGCCGCGCAGGCGCACATCCGCAATCGGCTGGGGTGGCTCTCCATCCCCCGCGTCATGACGAAGGAGACCGAGGCATTGCGCCGCTTCGCACGTGAAATCCGCGACGCCGGTTTCACGCACACCCTGCTCCTTGGGATGGGCGGCAGCGGCCTCTTCTCCGAGGTCTGCCGCAACACCTTCGGCGCCGCGACAGGACATCCTGACTTGACCGTCTTGGACACCACGGACCCCACCGCGATCAAAGCGGGGCAGGCGAAGGCCCCGCTCACACACCTTTTCATCATCGTCTCCAGCAAATCCGGGATGACGAGTGAGATTACGGCGTCGTCCGCCTACTTCTACGAGACCTTCAAGGCGGCTGGCGAGGACCCCGGCGCTCACGCGATCGCCATCACCGACGCGGGTACGCCGCTGGAAGCGCAGGCGGCGGCGTGGAAGCTGCGCCGCGCCTTCGTGCACGGCCCGCAGAACGGCGCCGATGTCGGCGGGCGGTTTTCCGCGTTGACCTACTTCGGATTGGTCCCCGTAGCGCTCCTTGGCATCGATGTGGACGTGCTGCTCTCGCGCGCCATTGAGATGTTAGATCAATGCGGCCCGACGGTGGCGCTCGACAAGAACCCTGCGGCGTTGTTGGGTGCCGTGCTCGGGGCGCTGGCGGGTGTCGGCCGCGATAAGATGACCCTCCTCTGTCCGCCGGCCCTCGCGAGTTTCGGCACGTGGGTCGAACAGCTCATCGCGGAGAGCACCGGCAAGTCCGGCAAAGGAATCGCGCCATTGTTCGGCGAGCCGCCGCGCGAGCCCTCGGCGTATCGGGACGACCGCATCTTCGTCGAACTGCAGCTCACCTCTCAGTTTGATCAGGCGCTGGACCGCCGCGTGCGGGCGCTGGCGCAGGCGGGACATCCGGTCGTGCGCATCCACTGGCAGGACCGCTACGACCTCGGAGGAGAGGTCATCCGGTGGTTTTTCTCGACGCCGATCACGGCGAGCCTCATGGGCATCAATCCGTTCGATGAGCCGAATGTACAGGAGAGCAAGGACCGCACGAAGGCGCTGCTGGCGGACTACGCCCGCGCCCAGCGATTCCCCGACGAGCGGCCTCTCTGGTCCAGCGATGAGGCGGCGGTCTATGGGGCGCTGAAATCCGGATCCACCTTATCGCCCTTCGACTCACCCCGCGTGAGCGGGGGGCTCGCTCAGGGCGATCCCGAGCGAAGTCGAGGGACGCTGGCCGACTGCCTTTCCTCATGGCTCCAGCAGGGCCGGCGCGAGGAGTACATCGCGATCCTCTCGTTCCTCCCACGCACCCCGGCGCTCGACCAGGCCGTCCACGGCATCCGCAGGCGGTTTGCCGAGTCGCTGGGTGCGGCGACCATGGTCGGCTTCGGCCCCCGCTACCTCCACTCGACGGGACAGCTCTATAAGGGCGGCCCGGACGCCGCGCTCTTTCTCTTATTGACCGCTGACGAAGCGCAGGATCTCCCCATCCCCGGCCAGCCGTACACCTTCGGCGTGCTCAAGCAGGCGCAGGCGCTCGGCGACTTCCAGGCGATGCAGCAGCGGGGGCGGCGCCTCCTTCGGATCCACCTTCGCGGCAACCTGGACCGTGCGGTTCAGCAACTCATCAGTGCGGTCAGCGACGCCGGCTCCGCGCAGGTACGCAAGGAATGATTCTGTGGAATGTGTAATGTGTAACGTGTAATGTAAAGGCCGTACGGGCCTTCGGTTTTGGCAGTTGCATTACACATTACACCATCCACATTACACAACGTTGCCCCATGCGCATCTGTTCGCTCCTCCCGAGTGGCACGGAGATCCTCTTCGCGCTCGGGCTCGACGAGGAAATCGTCGGGGTCTCCCATGAGTGCGACTACCCTCCACAGGCGTGCGGGAAACCGAAGCTCATCCACACCGCCATCGAGCCGGACCGGCTCTCCAGCACGTTGATTGACCAGGCGGTGCGGGAATCCATCCGCCGCGGCGAGCACCTCTACCAAGTGGATACGGAGGCGCTGCGGGGCGCCAAGCCTGACCTCATCGTCACCCAGGAGCTCTGCGAGGTCTGCGCGATTGATACCGACGAGGTGGCCAAGGCGATCCGCGCGCTTGACCACCGCCCCCAGCTCATCGCCCTCCATCCCCACACCCTCGCCGACATGCTCAAGGACATCCGTCTCATCGGCGAACGGATCGATCGGCGGGAACAGGCAGCGCAGCTGCTCGCGTCGCTTCAGGCCCGCATCGAGCGTGTCAAGACGCTCGTCGCCGGGCGGCCGCGCCCGCGCGTCTTCTGCCTCGAGTGGCTCAAGCCCCCGATGGCCTCGGGCCACTGGGTGCCGGAGCAGGTGGAGATTGCTGGCGGAACCGAAGTCCTCGGCCGCGTCGGCGAGCCCTCGCGCTACGTCACCTGGGACGAGATCGCCGCCGCCAAGCCCGAAGTCCTCATCCTCATGCCCTGCGGTTTCTCGATCGAGCGCACGAGGACGGAGCTCTCGCTGATCACCGAGGAGCCGTTATGGCGCGAGCTGCCGGCGGTGCGAGCAGGGAAGGTGTACCTGGTGGACGGTCCGGCCTACTTCAACCGCTCCGGGCCGCGCCTGGTGGACGGCATCGAGCTCCTTGCAGGCCTTCTCCATCCCGCGCAGTGCAAGGGCTTGATGCCCTGCGGCGCTGTCGAAACTGCTCCTGTTCAGCTTGCATCATCGTCGTGAACGCGGTAAGATGAAATTCACGCGGAGGGCCGCATGTGCTGGGACCATCTGGTTGAAGCTGAAGAGCCGGACCAAGTGAAGGCGCAGCGCCTTCCACAGCTCAAGAAGGACGACGCGAAGGCGCCCGCGAAAGCCAATCCGTTACCCTCCCCTGTACGGGAAGACGTTCCGGCGCTCGCCGAGGCCCGCAGTTAACCGACCGTCCCTGAGTCTTGGGGACGTTGCTATTTTCCTGGGGTGACTAGGCGGGAAAATAGCAACGCCCCCAATTTGGGTTCGGCTTCTCTCGTCGGGCGTAAGGCGTTATAATAAGGCACGCCATGTCCGACACCTACCTCCAACAGTATGCCTTCATCGGTCTGCTGACGGCAGCCGCCATCGGCTTTGGCATCGCCCCCCTCATCCTCGCGAAGTTCGTCGCCCCGAAAAAGCCGGGACTCTCCAAGCAGTCCGCCTACGAGTGCGGGCTCGAATCCACGGGCGATTCCTGGTGCCAGTTCCGGGTGCAGTACTACATCTACGCGCTGCTCTTCGTGATCTTCGACGTGGAGGTCGTCTTCGTCTTCCCCTGGGCGATGGTCTGGAAGGGTTTGGGCCTTGCCGCCTTCGCCGAGATGGCGCTCTTCCTCGCCATCCTGGCGGTCGGCCTGATCTATGCGTGGAAGAAAGGCGTGCTGGAGTGGGAATGAAACGGGCGCTCGGGGTTCAGGGCTCGGGGCTCAGGGCAGTTGCCCAGAGCCCACAGCCCGGAGCCCTGAGCAGAGAACATGACCATTGACGAAGGTCTTCGCAGCGAACTCCAGAAGCAGGGCGTGTTCCTCACGACGTGGGACCAGCTCGCCAACTGGGGACGGAGCAACTCTATCTGGCCGCTGCAGTTTGGGCTGGCTTGCTGTGCGATTGAGATGATCGCCTCGGCCGCCTCGCGCTATGACATCGCGCGCTTCGGCTCAGAGATCTTCCGCGCCTCCCCCCGCCAGGCGGACCTCATGATCGTCGCGGGCACCGTGACGAAGAAGATGGCGCCGCAGGTCGTGCGGCTCTACAACCAGATGGCCGAGCCCAAGTACGTGATTTCGATGGGGGCCTGCGCGACCGCGGGCGGTCCCTTCCACAAAGGCTACAACGTGTTGAAGGGAATCGACCGCTACATCCCGGTCGACGTCTATATCCCCGGCTGCCCGCCGACCCCAGAAGGGCTCCTCGAAGGCCTCCAGAACTTGCAGGGGAAGATCAAGGCGCGCTCATTCGGCGCGCAGATGGCGGAGAAGCAAGGGGAGTACGCGGTGCCTGAATATGGTGCGAAGGGGTTGGTCCCGCGCTACAACCCTGACGTCTGGCAGCCGCCCACGCAGCACCCCTTCGATTACCAACGGGCGCCATCCGCGCCCGCGGCACCGTCCAGCCCCGCGTGATGATGCCCTCCGTCGAAGAATTAAAAGGGGTCCTCGAGCAGCAGCTCCCCGGGGTGTCGCTGACGGTGGAGAACGGCGCGCTCGTCGTGGCACCGAACGATCTCACCGCCGTCTGCCGGTTCCTCAAGGACACCGAGCGGTTCCGCCTGGACTACCTTGCGAACCTCACCGCGATCGATTATCCGCCGGATCGTATTGAGACGGTCTACCACCTCTATTCAATGACGTACAAGCATGGGCCCATCACCCTGCACGTGAAGCTGCCGCGCCAGCATCCTGCGGTAGAGTCCGTCACCCCCATCTGGCGCGGAGCGGAATTCCAGGAGCGCGAGGTCTATGACCTCTATGGGGTCACATTCGAGGGTCACCCGGATTTGCGCCGCATCCTGATGTGGGAAGGGTTTGAAGGGCATCCGATGCGCAAGGATTACGTGCCGGAAGACCAGAACGTCCTCGAAGATGGGCCGCGCTAACCCATGCAGCTGACGAGCCCCTCCGTCACCGGGTCCGCAGAACCGCAGACGATCGAGGTCAACCTCGGGCCGCAGCACCCGTCCACCCACGGCGTCTTTCGCATGATCGCGACGCTCGATGGGGAGACGATCGTCAAGCTCAAACCGGTCTTCGGCTACCTCCACAGGAACCACGAGCAGATCGGCGAGGGGATCACCTATATCGCGAGCTTCCCGTTCACCGACCGCCTCGACTACTTCAACGCGATGTCGAACAACTTCGGCCTCGCGCTCGCGATCGAGAAGCTCGGCGGCATCCCGCCCTCGGAGCGCGGGGAGTTCCTCCGGGTCATCATGGCGGAGCTCACGCGGTTGGTGAACCACACCGCGGTGACGGGCTTCCTCTTAAACGACATGGGCGCCTTTGGCACGCCGCTCCTCTACGCCTTCCGCGAGCGGGAGAAGATCCTGGATTTGTTCGAGGCGGCCTCCGGCTCGCGGATGATGTGCAACTACGTGCGGCCCGGCGGGGTCCGGGAAGATGTCCCGGA
>Ga0209824_10002057_pt1 | contig 10723 bp, 8 predicted proteins | sample VDWuncwatermetaG_FD_184124 | JGI IMG/M metagenome (GOLD analysis project Ga0209824, IMG submission 184124) | Wastewater microbial communities from Netherlands to study Microbial Dark Matter (Phase II) - VDW unchlorinated drinking water (SPAdes)... ...
ATTGAAAACGGCCAGTATCGTTTCACGCTCAAAGTGGTTGTGCCAGTGACTAGTTTATGCCCGTGCTCTAAAGAAATTTCTGAGCGCGGCGCGCACAATCAACGTTCGCATATCACGCTTACCATCAACGCTAGCCAATCGGTGTGGATAGAAGAATTGGTGCGCTTCGCCGAAGACCAAGCTTCGTGCGAGCTGTATGGAATGCTGAAACGTGCCGACGAAAAATATGTCACCGAGCGTGCTTACGACAACCCAAAATTTGTCGAAGATGTCGCACGCGATGTTGCCGCATCGTTGAATCGTGATGCGCGCATTGAGTCGTATGTGGTCGAGGCGGAGAATTTTGAGTCTATCCATAACCACTCGGCCTATGCGCGCATAGAGCGGGATAAATCTCATTAATTTTGTTAGAATGTCCATTGTTCAAATCAGGAGTTTATTTTCATGACTTATGTTGTTACTGAAGCTTGTATCAAGTGCAAATACACGGATTGCGTAGACGTTTGCCCGGTTGATTGTTTTCGCGAAGGTCCGAATTTTTTGGTGATTGATCCAGACGAGTGTATCGATTGCACGCTGTGTGTGGCGGAATGCCCAGTGGAAGCGATTTACGCCGAGGATGATGTGCCGGTGGAGCAGCGCGCATTTATTGCGCTGAATGCGGAATTATCTAAAGTGTGGAAATCCATCGTTGAGAAAAAAGAAGGCCCCTCTGATGCCGATGATTGGAAAGAGGTCAAAGATAAACGGCATTTGTTGGAGCGTTAGCAGTAATAGGATGAATCATTTCATTTCAAATTTATAGAGTGCAAAATTATTCCCTCACCCTTTGTCCCTCTCCCGGAGGGAGAGGGATCGAAAGCCCTTCTCCTTTCGGGAGAAGGGTTGGGATGAGGGAGCAAGATCGTGAGCCTGATAAATAATAATTTTAATCAATCGCACGACAGCGGCCCATCTAGCGAAGCCGCTGTTTTTTTTGATGCAGTTGCACAACATATTTTGGCGCAACACTCCCCGCAAAAACACACGCTTCAAAAAAATAATCAACCCACCTCCGACCTCTACCGTGCCACGGTACTGTTGCCTAACTACCACGTAGCACAACCGCTGGCGCAAAGCCTAGCGCGTATTTCCGCACGATCCACCTTGCTTTTGCCGCACATGGTGACGCTGCCAGATTGGGCGCAATCTGTACCATTAGCCACGTCTATTACCCCCGATACTTGCCGCGCCGCCACCTTGTATCAAGCTTTGCGCGCGCGACAATGGTTTGGCGATGCCGACCTGTGGGGCATCACGCATGAATTGTTGGCCTTGCTGGATGAGATGACGCAACACCATGTCACGCTGCCGCACAGTGCTGAAGATTTTTTAGCGCAATTGGAGCGGGCGTATCAGGCCAAGCGTGGTGCAGCCATGCAGTTTGAAGCGCGGGTGGTGCACGAGCTGTGGTATGCCATGAATAATTCCGTTGAGCAAAATGCCATTGAATGGGATGTAGGCCGTGCCTATCAACAGCGGTTGGCGCGGCTTGCACAGCAAGTGCAGTCGCCGATTTATGTGTTGCACAGCGCGGATTTTTCAATTGCTGAGACGCGATTTTTAGATGCCTGTCGTGCGCGCGTATCCGTCACTGCTTTTGATTTGCGCGCGATGGCGGCGCAGCATTCATCCTCTGTCATTGTGCAAATCGCGTTGGGTGAACGCACGCAACAGACGGCAGAAAATGGTTCATCACTGCGTGAGCAAGCTGAATATTTACGTGATCATCACGGGTCGTTAGCGCAGCGTTTACGTTTATTTGGCGCGCATGATTTAGAGCAAGAAGCGCGTGCCGCCGAGGTGCAAGTCAGACGTTGGTTGCTGGCCGGTAAAAAAAATATTGCTATCGTCGCGCAAGATCGTTTAGTGGCGAGGCGTGTGCGCGCACTGCTAGAGCGTGCCGAAATTTTAGTGCGCGATGAAACGGGTTGGACGCTTTCTACGCTCTCGGTTAGCACGGTTTTAATGCGCTGGTTGGATGCCTTGCAGAGTGATTTTTATTATCACGATTTACTCGACCTGCTCAAATCGCCTTTTATCTTTTCGGAGCAGCCCGCCGACGCACGCAAAAAAGTGCTGCATACTTTAGAGCAGCTACTGCGTAAAAATAGCGTGGCAGCACATCTGGATGCATTCTTAGAAATGGCTGCTGGCGATGCTACAGTGCAGACTACGCTAGTGCGCTTGCGTCAAGCCGCCGCCGCTATGCAAAAAAAGAGCGACACTTTGAGTGGCTGGCTAGCAGCGTTACAACACAGTTTTGACATACTCGGCATGGGTTTGGCAGCAGATGAAGCGGGCGTGCAATTGCTGCAATCTTTGCAAACTTGGCAACATGAATTAGCCAACGATAACACGCGGGTGAGCATGGCCGAGTGGCGGCACTGGTTGGCGCAGCAATTGGATGCCCACACTTTTTGTGATAGCAGTATCACCAGCCCAGTGTTGCTCACGCACTTGGCCGCCACCAGTTGGCGCAGCTTTGATGCGGTGCTGTTGTTGGGTTGCGATGACGCGCATCTACCCAGCCAAGAGGGCGGCGGATTATGGTTTAACGATGCAGTGCGCGCCACGCTTGGTCTGCCTACGCGCCAAGAAAATTTGGCGCGGCAACGCGATGCATTGCGCGGTGTGCTCACGCTGAATGAATGCGTGCTGGCCACATGGCAAGCCAGCAAAAATGGCGAAACAAATTTGCTCAGCCCCTATCTGGAAATATTGCGCTCGCTGCATCAACTGGCATACCAAGATGATCTGGCTGAACTTGAGCTAGGTAAAATTATTGATGCCGCGCAGGTTCGTAATATTGCATTTGCGCTGCCGGATGCCACCACCATGCCTGCGCCGAATGTCGCGCCCACGCTTATTCCGCAGCGCATCACTGCCAGTGCTTATAACAGCCTAGTGGCGTGTCCGTATCAATTTTATGCGCGGCATATTTTGCGCTTAAATGAAATGGATGAAGTGAGCGAGGCCATAGAAAAAAAAGATTATGGCGAGTGGGTGCATAAAATTTTGTATCAATTTCATCAGCAATTTCCGGTTTTATCGCAGCACAAAATAGAAGCATTAGACAGTGCGCTCAATTATATTAGCGCGGAAATATTCACCCCTGCTGTGCAGCGCGATTATCTGGCACGCGCTTGGTTGTTGCGTTGGCAGCAGTCTATTCAACCCTATTTGGAAGCGCAATTAGCAATGGAAGCAGAGGGCTGGTTTTTTCAAAGCGGCGAGTTGCCGTTTGAATTTTCCATGGTTGAATTTGCATTAGGCGACGATTTTATTTTGCATGGCCGCATAGATCGCGTGGATAAAAAAGAGAATGCCGTGCGCGTGTTGGACTATAAAATGATTGCGGCCAGCCCACTCAAAAATAAATTAAAAGAGGCGGGTGAAGACGTGCAACTGGCTTGCTATGCGGCAGTGCAGGGCAGCGATGTCGCCGCTTATGTCAGCATTGAAAAAGAAAAAATATTGCTAATAGAGCCACCACAAGACATGAGTGAGTTGGCGCAGGCCACCGTGCAACGGCTGGTGACACTGTTCGCACAAATGAAATCAGGCGTGACATTACCTGCCAACGGCATTGATGAAGCGTGCCAATATTGCGAGATGCGCGGGCTGTGTCGTAAGTCTGAATGGCGCGTTGATGCTACATCGGAAGCCGAGCATGGATAATAAAATCGCGCTTGATCCGCAACGCAGCGTGGTGGTGGAGGCGTGCGCGGGCAGCGGAAAAACTTGGCTGCTGGTGTCGCGTATTTTGCGTTTGTTGTTGGCGGGTGTGCAGCCCGGCGAAATTTTAGCGATTACTTTTACGCGCAAAGCCGCGCAAGAAATGCAGGCTAGATTGCATGAGTGGCTGCATTTTTTAGCGACCAAAAATGATGCCGAGGTGCGTGCGTTTTTGCGTGAGCGTGAAGTGTTAGCAGTGGATGAAACGCTACTTGCGCGTGCGCGTCATTTATATCGAGACACGCTGTTGGCGCAGCCCGCCATGACCATCAACACCTTTCACGGCTGGTTTATGCAGATCATCCAAAGCGCGCCGTTAAACTCCACTGTGCCGATTGGAATGAGCTTGTTAGAGCACACTTCCGCGCTGGACGAAGAGGCTTGGCAAGAGTTTTTAGACAGCTTGCGTATCGCACCGGATAGTGAAAGTTCGCTCGCGATGCAATGGCTATTTGCGGAATATGGTTTGCATAACACGCGCGCGCTGTTAAAAAGTTTTGTGAAAAAACGCGCCGAGTGGTGGGCCTATACCAGCGGCGAAAAAAATCCGGTGGACTATGCGGTGCAGCAATTGCGCGCAGAATTTGGCGTGGATGAGGAGACTGATCCCATCGCAGATTTATTTTCGGACGACGCTTTGCAACACGCAGTTTATGATTTTGCACGAGCCCTAGCCAGCGGCACAGAGGCGCAACAAAAACACGCCGACAAGCTGCAAGTCGCATGGGCAGTGGTGGATATTGAACAGAGATTTTTCGCGCTATCACAATGTTTGTATACGAAAACGGATGATGCGCCGCGCATTTTTAAACCCACTAAAAAACAAGATGCGGCGCAACTTAAGTCGGCACACGAGGTGTTGTTACACATTATGCAAACAGCGCGTGATGCTTTATCTGCGCGGGCATTGTTGCGTTTGAACGAGGCCGTGCTGCGTTGTGGCGCAGCGTTATTGCAGCACTATCAAAATTTAAAACATCGCCAGCAGCAGATTGATTTTGTCGATGTGGAATGGCAAGCATGTCATTTGTTGCAGCACAGCGCGTTTGCCGAATACATGCAATACAAGCTGGATAGCCGTTATCAGCACGTGCTGTTAGATGAATTTCAAGATACCAACCCCGTGCAATGGCAAATTTTACAAGCGTGGTTTGCTGCTGCAGAGGCGGTTGATTCGCGCCCCACCGTGTTTGTGGTAGGTGATCCCAAGCAATCTATTTATCGATTTAGACGTGCTGATGCGCGGCTATTCGGTGAGGTGAGCGCGTGGTTGCAAGAAAAATTTGACGCGCATTATTTGAGTCAAAATGTGACGCGACGTAATGCGCCGGCGATATTGCAGGTGGTGAATAAAGTTTTTGAGCAGCATCCCAATGGCTTCAATAGCTTTGAAATACACCACGCGCATCATGCCGATTTAGTGGGCTATGTGGTCGCATTACCTTTGCCTAAAGCAGTGGCTGCGGAAAATTTATCGGATGAAAATAGTGTGCTGTTGCGTAACCCACTGCTCACCCCACGCACAGAAAAAATGGAAAGTGCGCGCGCGCTAGAGGCACAACAATTTGCTGAAAAAATTGCCGGCATCATCGCGCACTGGCAAGTGCAAGGTGCCGATGGAATGGCTAGACGTGCAGCATACAGCGACATTATGGTATTGGTACGCAAGCGTTCGCATTTGAAGATTTATGAGCGCGCTTTGCGTCAGCACCACATTCCTTTTCTCACCTCACGGCGCGGCGGTTTGCTCGATACCTTGGAAGCGGAAGACATTCAAGCCTTACTCACTTTTTTGATTACCCCGTTCGCCGATTTGGAGCTGGCGCAAACGCTGCGCTCGCCTATATTTTCTTGTGCGGATGAAGATTTGATGCAGCTCGCATCTACTGAAATAAAAATTACAGAAATACAAATTAAAAATGCCAGTTGGTGGCAACGCTTGCAACATGTTAGCGCGCATGAAAATGTTTCGCCAACATTACAGCGTGCACATAAATTATTGAGTGGCTGGATCGCGCTGGCGGATAAATTACCCGTGCATGATTTGCTCGATCATATTTATTTTGAGGGCGATTTAATGCATCGCTACACAGCCGCGCTGCCTGTAGATTTGCATGAAACCGTGCGCGCTAATTTGCAGGCACTGATGGAAATTGCGTTAAACGTGGATGCTGGGCGTTACCCCAGTTTGCCGCGATTTTTGATGGAGCTACAAGCGCTACGCCAAGCGAGTGATAGCGAATCGCCAGACGAAGGGCGCGTGGGCAAGGTGGGTAACGCGCTGCGGATTTATACCATCCACGAGGCCAAGGGTTTGGAAGCACCCATCGTGTGGTTGCTGGATGCAAACGATACGCGGCGCAAGCCGGATAACTATAACGTGCTGCTGGATTGGCCACCGACTGAGCAGCAACCTATACATTTTTCTTTATTCACAGATAAGCGCGACACACTGCGCGCACATTATTTTTTGGCGGATGAAGAATATGCACAACGCGAACAAATGAATTTATTGTATGTCGCCATGACCCGCGCCAAACAAGCGTTACTGGTGAGCGGGCAGGGCGAGCTGAATGATGATTCCTGGTATGCACACATCGCGGCGGCAGTGGAAAATAACGACAATCCACTGCTTGCTCAAAGTGATATTTTGGAAATGCATCGCGATCAAAAAATACTGGAAGTGGATAGCGCTCTTTTATGCCCCATCCCCACTGGCCAGCGTGCGCCTCGATATGCACAACATGAGACCGCATCGCAGCAGCAGGGTATTTGGCTACACGCGCTGTTGCAACATCTAGTGCCGGCGGACAATGCGATTTTAAACACTGAAATCGCAGCCGACAAAAAATCTGTATTACAAAAAATGTGTGCGATTCCAGACAATAAAATGGACGTGCTGTGGCAACAAGCGCAACACATACTCACACAAGCAAGCTTGCAGAAATTTTTTGCGCCGCAGCACTATCTCGCGGCATTAAATGAATTGCCCTACATCAACGCGCAAGGTGAGTTGCGGCGGATTGATCGTCTGGTCGAGTTTGAAAAAGAGGTGTGGGTGCTCGATTACAAAACGGGCGAGGTCAATAACCCCGTGCCTTACACGGCGCAAATGCAGGAATATCGAAATGCGATGCAGGTTATTTATGCAGGTAAAACGGTGCGTTGTGGTTTGCTGCTTGCGGGCGGAGAATTGCATGAAATTGATGCATGAAGTTGACGCATCGCATTTAACTCGGATAATTTATTAACCGTGACACGGTTTTTATAACGAAGAATCTGCGTTTAACCCAGCTAACTAAGCACAAGCATGGCAGCCTGCACTCAATTATTTTTGTGGGCATTTTCTGCGGGGATGGGTTGCCTACAAAAGCTAGATTTTTGCGGGACACAGGGTTACCATAAGCTCGCTTTATACGGCAATTATCCTGCAGGTTCATTCACACACGGGGGGGGACTTAACATGCGTCAATTCAAATTGAATTTAGTGGTATGGCTGGCCATTATTTTGGTGGGTTGCAGTGGTGGCAGTGATGGTCCGCCCGCACCGAATTTTACCGCCCAAGTTTCATTCGGTGACAGCTTGAGCGACGTGGGGACGTATAAGGTGGGTACGGTTGCCTTGTTAGGTGGGTACGGTTGCCTTGTTAGGTGGGCAATACACGATCAACAATAACAGCGGCACACCTACAAACTGGACAGAGTTAGTCGCACCAAAATTAGGCTTGCCTGCGCCGTGTGCTGCGATGACGGGTTTGGATGGACAAGTTACAGCGGATTTTGATTTTGCTGAAATGCCGCCCATCCCTCATGCCGGATGTACCGGTTATGCCCAAGGCGGTGCGCGGGTTACCGATCCAGTAGGGCCGGGCAATAAGGTACTTGGTGGTGCTAATGCCGTACTGGGTCAATTGACCGTTCCGGTGGTGACGCAAATCGCTAATCATTTGGCTACAACAGTTAGTGGCACGTTCAGCGGCACTGAAGTAGTGTTTGTCATGGCGGGCGCGAATGATGCGTTTATTCAAGCGGCATTGGTTGCGGGGGGTAAGCTTCCCAAAGATGCCATTTCAGACATGATGTTAGCCGCCAATGAACTGGCGATTCTCGTTAAAACGCAACTGATTGATAACGGGGCGAAGTACGTGGTGGTCATTAATGTCCCTGATATTTCTAGCACGCCGCAAGTGACCTCGATTGCTAACCCTACAGCAAGGGCGCAAACCAAAAGTTTATTTGATGCGCTGGTGTCGGCCTACAACTCGCAGCTAAATACCAAATTAAATATTGATTTGCCGAACAGCCCGAACGTGTTGGTCATCGATGCCTTCACATTGACCAAAGATCAGGTTGCCAACCCAGCCAAATATGGCTTCACCAATGTCACCAGCACCGCCTGCAATTTGGATCCGTCGTTCAATACCTTGGGTTCATCGTTGGTGTGTAATGCGGGTAACCTTAATGCGGGTACAACGTCCAATTATTTGTTTGCCGACACTGTTCATCCCACCCCTTATGGGTATTCGCTGTTCGCTGAGCATGTGTTGCAGCAGATGGCTGGTAAAGGTTGGTATGACGGTTTTTAGGGATACCTATAACCCGTCTTTTTCCCTGCACTCGCTCGGTTAATTATTTTTTTCGGTATCAGTCAGTCGAGCGTGCGTCATCAGGCACTGTCTGCTATGGATTACAAAGTATGGATTCCCAAGTGTGAATTCTCAAGCTATAAAACCAAGAGCAGTCGTGAGTTATTTCTAGTGGGGCATTCGCCCTATAACCTTTATTAAATGGGAACGAGAATATGCACATCCACAAAAATGTTTGGCTAGTGTGGTTATTCAGCGGAATGATTTTTGTCGCGCCACTGGGCATGGCGGCAGAAAAAGAATTAACGGCAGAGCAAATGGTGTCGGCGATGGAGAACACTTTTGGAATGAATTCGGGAGCGCGCCGCAATCACACCAAGGGCACGTGTGCAGCGGGGGAGTTTGTAGGATTGCCGGAGGCGGGCAAATATACGCGCTCCTTATTATTTTCAGGCAAGTCCGTGCCCGTTGTGGCGCGTTTTTCTATGCCTGGCGGCAATCCTAAAGTGCCGGATACTGCCAAGATTCCGCGCGGCATGGCATTAGAGTTTGATCTATCGGATGGTAGCTTGCAGCACATGACTATGTTGAGCACACCGATGTTTGGCGCGGCTTTTCCGCAAACGGTGTTCGACGATATTGTCTCGAAGAAACCAGATCCCACAACGGGCAAACCTGATCCGGAAAAGATTAAAGTGTTTAAGGCCAGCCACCCGGATAATTTGCCGCAGGCAGAATTTTTGGCTAAAAATAATCCGCCGATTAGCTGGGCCAACAGTAGTTACTTTGGCATACACACTTTTAAATTCATCAATCGCAAAAAAAAGACCACGCTGGTGCGTTGGCGCTTCGTCCCGCAGGACGGTGAAAAGCGGATGTCGGAAGATGAGATCAAGTCTGCACCACCCAATTTTTTGGAATCGAAATTGCTTGAACGCGTCCAGCAAGATCCTGTGCGCTGGGACATGATCCTGACCATCGGTGTCGCGGGAGATGTGGAGGACAACCCCACATTATTATGGCCGAGCGAGCGCAAGGAAGTGAAGATTGGCACGCTGACTATTTCCTCTGCGATGCCGCAAAAAGGCGCGGAATGTGAAAAAATCAATTTCGATCCTCTTGTTTTGGCAGATGGCATCGAGCCGACGAATGATCCCGTTTTGCTCTTCCGCTCACCTGCCTATGCAATTTCTTGGGGCAAGCGGATTGGCGGAGATTAGGGGTTGTACAGTTCATCCAAGGTGGCTTTCCCACGTTAAGGTGTAAAACTATTTCAAGGATAAAATAATGCCCGACATCGTAATTGTAAATCTTAAACAAGAAAGCGATTACAAATTTAGCCTAAATTTTGGCGAGAATATTCCCGTTGTATATAGCGACGAGTCCCCGCCACTGGGTCAGGGTGTAGGGGCAACGCCCGTGCAATTATTGGCGGCAGCGGTGGGCAATTGTTTGAGTGCCAGCTTGCTTTTTGCGTTACGAAAATTCAAGCAATCACCAGAGCCTATGGCAACCGAGGTGCATGCAATTGTCGGACGCAATGCCGAAAATCGTTTGCGTGTGCAGCGCATCGAGGTCGCGTTGAGATTAGGAAAAACTGCCGAGGAAATGGAACATCTTGATCGCGTGCTAGAACAGTTTGAGGCGTTTTGTACAGTCACCGAAAGCGTGCGTTTGGGGATTCCCGTCGAGGTGAGCGTGTTTGATGCAGCAGGGAAAAAATTGAAATAATTATTCCACCACACGCCCACGCATCACTTTAATTGCACCGCGCTGTATTTTATTTTCCAGACGTTTTTTTTGCGAACTGCGCGTCGGTTTAGTGGCGCGACGTTCGGTGGGTAATACCGCGATGCTTTGCACTAATTCCTTCAATCGCCGCATGGCCTCGCCGCGATTCATCTCTTGGCTACGAAACTGTTGCGCCTTAATAATCACCACGCCATCTTTGGTGATGCGCTGGTCGCGCAGTGCCAGTACGCGGCTTTTAAATTCATCCGGCAATGATGAAGCGACCACATCAAAACGTAAATGAATCGCACTGGAAACTTTGTTTACATTTTGCCCACCCGCTCCTTGTGCGCGCACGGCGGTGAGCTCAATTTCGTTATCGGGAATGTAAATATTGTGTGCGATATAGAGCATATGGGCACCTTTAAAAATTCAAATTACTAAGCCAGACAAGGCACGAATAAAAAATTTTGACGACGCATATGTTTGATATGTTAGGAGTAATTTTTTATGAGTAACAAAGTATGGCGACGGAAGTTGGATTTTTAGAGATGCCCATGTGTTTAAGCCGCGTGAACGGTGATGCTTACATCACCCAAAGTCACTACTGATCCGGCGCGCACTTTACA
>Ga0209824_10002059_pt1 | contig 10708 bp, 8 predicted proteins | sample VDWuncwatermetaG_FD_184124 | JGI IMG/M metagenome (GOLD analysis project Ga0209824, IMG submission 184124) | Wastewater microbial communities from Netherlands to study Microbial Dark Matter (Phase II) - VDW unchlorinated drinking water (SPAdes)... ...
TCAACGCATTAAAATATGCTTAACATTTGTAATAGCAATGTGTTACAATAAGAACGCTTTTGTAAAGCAAGCACAAATAAAATAAATTTTAACAAAGTACTGACGTTATTAATCCAGAGCCACTTCAATAATATTAATACGATTATTAGATAAAGAAAGGAAGTTTTCGCGGCTTATCAAAAAGTGCGGCTGTTTGAGATTTTCAGCGATAATTTTTCCATTGAACTTTATTTTGCTTATTGAATATGCGCCAAAATTTTTCTTGCCCGGATTTAGAAATTTTACTTCTATAGGCTTGCCGGAGAAATATGCTGTTATCCCGGTGGTATTGTTATTGTTGAACTGAGCTGCCATAAGTTTAGGTTCTATTACAAAGTCTCCATATTCACCCTTTATCCCGAAGGCCTGGGTTAATAAGGTAAGGATGAACCAGCTGGCAGAACCGGTTAGGTAGCAATACATCCCCTGGCCTTGGGCATTGAAATATTCCGGAAGGCAGGGGTAAATTTTGCTTCTTTGCAAATCAAGGGCCATATTATAAATAGAGCTTAACACTTCGTAGCCTTCATTGACAAAGCCCTGTTTATATAACGCATAGGCCAACATTACCGTCATATGATTGAAGAAAGCGCCGTTTTCCTTATCACCGTAAACAAAGGAAAATGCCCGGCCTAAATTCAGCTGTTCTTCTTTAAAGTCGGTATTTAAATGGAAACCCCTTAGTTTTTTATCTTGCAAATATTTGCGCACATTATTATATAAAATTTTAATTTGAACAGGCAATGCAATACCGCTCATAATAGGGAAAACCTGTCCGGTTAAAGTCATGCGTATTACGCCGTTGATATTGCCTTCAACCCTTTGTTTATCATTATCGTAGTAGCCGTTGAAAAACCCTTCTTTTAACCACTCGTTATTTCGTATATGCGCGTACATCCAATCGGCCTTCTTTTTTAGGTCGCTGATCAGGCCGGATTTCTGTATGGGTATTTTTTCTCCCGAGACTTCATATTTGGTGATTTGGAAATATCTTTCTAGAAGTTTGCGCTTCGCATTTATAGCAGAGTAGTCTATCTTATCTTGCGATAAGGTATCTATAAGCATAGTTAATTCTTTCAATATAATTATATTTTCTTGGTTTAGCCGTTTGATTAATTCGCATAGACTCATTAAATTCTGTGCGTACATAGCGCTGAAGGCAACGCTCTCTCCGTATTCGGATGCCATATCCAGGCCATCATTCCAGTCTGCATTTTCTAAAAGTATATGGTTGTGCGGCCCGACATTGAAAAATTGAACTAAATTTTGAATTAAAATATGTTCTAATATAGTGCCTTTGTATATTTCTTTATTTCTAGTTTTAAGGTTTTTGCCATAATCGGGTTTCCAGTTTCCATCTATTTCTTTGCTCCTGCATAATTGATGGTCTCTAAAATAAAGAGCCTCTTCAGTTAGTATTTTTAAGTCAGAGGTTTGATGTATATAAAGATGCGTGGTAAACAAGGGCCAAATGCCATGGTCCATCCAAACGCGGCTGATATTATTACGGTCAGCAATAAATTCACCCTGAGGCCCGCTTACAATAGTGGCATTAGAGCCATCGATACGCACCCCGGAGAAATTATTTATCAATAGGGGCCGGACTTCTTGCGGGTTGTTTAATATAAGCGAAAGGCAATCCTGCCAGAGGTCGCGCCAGCCTTTGCCGCCTTTGCCATAGTCAAAATCCGGCAAGAAAGAACAGCCGAATATTTTTCTTAATACCGGCTGTATATTTACCCATTGAAACCAGCTATCCAAATTACGGTTATGGGTTTTAATTTGAATCGTGGAACTCTTTTTTTGCCAGTATTTTTTATTTTCCTCCAGCGATTCTTTCGCTTTAGTTGTAGTATTAAATTTTTCAAATATAGCTTTAATCTTTTGCTTATCGTTTGTTATCCCCATTGCGATGATATAAGAGGTGGATTGTTTTGGTTTTAAGGTATGGCGAGGGAACCTTAGGCCGGCCATGGCTTCTTTGCCCTGAACAGCATTATTTTTTCTAGGCAGAAGATTATTAAATACGACAACCGGAGCTTCTAAATCCGAATCTTCACCCGTAAATTCTTCTTGTGTGGGGTAGATATATTGAGGAGGGTTATGTTTTTCATCTACAGAGAAGACAAAATAGGAAGTTGCATTTTTTCTATGACCGGATTCATCAAAAATAAGAGTAGGCGTTAAAACAATGCCAAATTCCTCTTTCTGCATGCGGTTTAGGAGAGATGTGACATGCCGGTGGTCGTGTATATTATGTGCAGACCTGCCAAATATAGGAATAGCTGCGGTAGGGATAAATTTAATAGGCTTTGAAGAAATATTAGTAATATCTACAAGCATCAATTCTACCGGTTCATCCGATGCCGGGACAAATGAAGTGACCTCTGCCTGCAAACCGATTTTTTTATTCTGGCGGATTATTTTCTGCCATAGTAATCCTGCCTGTAGGCGGGATTGGTCTTCTTTTAGATGAAGCGTATTCTTGGATACCCCGGTTACTGACCATATTTTTTGCGGATTTACCCCGCACCTGCGTGCAGGTGCGGGGTTTATGTATATCCAGAAGTTTCGGCTCGATTTTAGGTTGTTTAAGGAGATGCGCGATACCGGCTCTAATAAGAAAGAGTTGAAATTATTCTTTATATCTCCATGTAAATCCGGAGAAACCGAAGACATAATCATAGAATTGCATAAAGGAAAATAAAGATTTTTTATTCGGTGGGCAGTGTCAGACGTAAAATTTCCTTGGCTATCTATAAATTTCCAAAGATTGTTTTTCATAGTACTTCTCAATTTATCATACTAAAATTGTTTTGGCAAGATTTTTTGTCTGTGGTAAAATATCACTGTTATGCGCGTAGCAATATATTATAACAATCAGGATATAAGGATAGAAGAGCGCCCTAGGCCCAGGGCCGGCCATGGCGAGCTCCTCATTCGTGTTGAGGCTTCGGGTATCTGTGGCAGCGATGTGATGGAGTGGTACCGTATTGACAGGACGCCGCTTGTATTAGGCCATGAGATTGCAGGCAGCATTGAAGAGGTCGGAGAAGACGTAAAGATTTACAAAAAAGGCGATAGAGTAGCTGCGTCACATCATGTCCCTTGCGGTAAATGCAATTATTGTCTGGATGGCCATGAGACAGTCTGCGACACTTTGCGTAAAACTAATTTTGACCCCGGAGGGTTTTGTGAATATTTGCGCCTGCCTAAGATAAATGTAGATTACGGCGTTTATCCTCTACCTGGCTCAGTATCTTTTGAAGAGGCTACGTTTATTGAGCCTCTGGCTTGCGTAATAAGGGCTCAAAGGCTGGCAGGGATGAGGCCGGGCCTTTGCGTATTGGTTATAGGGAGCGGCATAGCCGGGCTTTTACATATACATTTGGCTAAAGTAATGGGCGCAGGGCGGGTTATATCTACAGATGTTTCAGCTTATCGCCTTAAAGCAGCCCAGAGATTCGGGGCAGATGTAAGCATAGATGCAAGAGAATATTCGGCTGCTATGCTGCGCAATTTAAACCAAGGACGGCTTGCGGATTTGGTAATAATCTCAACCGGGTCGCCTTCAGCTATTGCTCAGGCGCTGGAATCTGTGGAGCGCGCAGGGACGATACTTTTTTTCGCGCCTACAGATAAAAATGTTACCATACCGGTTTCTATAAATAGCCTTTTTTGGCGTAATGAGAAAAGATTAGTTTCATCGTATGCAGGAAGCCCTCAGGATCACAGGGCGGCTTTGGAATTGATACGTAGCGGTAAAGTTCGCCTTAAAGAAATGATTACGCACCGTTTAAGTTTATCTGAAACGGGCGAGGGTTTTAAATTAGTTGCGCAAGCACAGGAATCCATAAAGGTAATTATTTATCCACAAAGATAAGTGAGGCCATAAGTTATGGAGCTTGCTAACAATATAGCTAAGCGACATAACTTATATGGCCGAACTTACCCAGCACTAATTTTTGTAATTAGGATGGGCTATAGATATGGGTTTAATAGCGAAATACAGTTTTATTTCAACTCAAGCACTAGTTCAAAAATTAGTGCTGGGTTAAATTCGCAGACGCTTATAGACAAGTAGAATGATGGACGCTATAACCCAGCACTTATTTGAGTTATGTTCAATATCTTACAAATAAGTGCTGGGTTATCTGCTCATTTAAGGAGGCTAAACAATGGACTGGGGTTTGAAGAATAGGATGCAGCATATATTTAAGGAAGATGGTAAAGCTGTAATGTTAGCAGTAGATCACGGGTATTTCTTGGGGCCAGTGAGTAAATTAGAAGAGCCGCGTAAAACTATTGAGCCGCTTATTCCTTACGCTGATTCGCTTATGCTTACCAGAGGGGTATTGCGTAATTGTATTGAGCCCAAATACAACATCCCTATTATCCTGAGGGTATCAGGTGGAAATAGCATTATAGGTAAAGATTTGTCCTGCGAAGGAATTACTGTTTCTTTCGAGGATGCGATTAGGCTTAATGCGGCTTGCGTGGCTTTATCTGTCTATGTAGGCACGGAGCACGAACATCAGACCTTAATTAATTTAACCAAGCTTGTTGATGAAGGTCAGAGATATGGGATCCCTGTATTGGCGGTTACTGCCGTAGGCAAAGAATTAGAAAAACGCGACGCCCGGTACCTTTCTCTGTCTTGCCGTATAGCCGCAGAATTAGGCGCGCATATAGTAAAGACATACTACTGCGAAGAGTTTGAAAAAGTAGTCCAGTCTTGCCCAGTTCCCCTGGTGATCGCCGGCGGGCCTAAACTAAAGAACGAACTCGATGTATTAGAGATGGCTTATGCCGCTATTTCTGCAGGAGCCAAAGGCGTGGATATGGGCAGGAATATTTGGCAGTCGCGCTGGCCCATAGCGGTAATTTCAGCTATACGCAGTATTGTCCATGATAAGGCTTCGGTTAATAAGGCCCATGATTTATTTAACAGCTTGAAAGATAAAACGCAGAATCTTAAATAATCTATGCGTATAATAATGGCAATTTTATTCTTTGGTTTAGGAATATTTCTAGTCTGGAGGCCGTAATGATTAAAATAAAAAACATTTTCGCTGCACGCTGCACGCTGCGCGCTGCGCGCTTCAGGCGTCAGGCCGCAGGCTTTACCTTAAAACGCGCAGCTTACAACTTGCAGCTTGCAGCTGTGTATAGTATTTTATTTGCAGTTTTTTATTTACAAGGTTGTTATGCGCAAAATCAAGGGAAGATCGGAAGTCAAGCAGATATAACTGATCCATACGTTTGGAATTTTGGACAGGTGCAGGCAGGGGAAATTTTAAAACACAACTTTATTTTAAAAAATGAATCTAAAAAAATTCTGACGATAAAAGATGTGAATACCTCTTGCGGCTGTACGGTTTCTAAAGTGAAAAAGAATATTCTCCTACCGGGAGAAAATACTTTAATAGAGGTTCGCTTTGATAGCAGAGGTTATTCCGGCCCAGCGCAGCAGTTTATATATGTGCATACAGATAGTCTTGATGCTTCGGCTTCGCTCAGCATCAATGGTGAGGGTAATCGAACCATTGACAACACAATTATAAGGTATATAATTAAAGCAGAGGTTAAATGAAGGCATAACTTACGGAGCGCAAGCGAACGTAAGTTCTATGCCTGAATTTGACCCCCCACCACTTTTTGAATGAATGAAGATTGTAAATTTTACATTTATGTTTTACAAAGCGAAAAGGATAAGAGTATTTATATCGGCTATAGCAATGATTTAAAGAGGAGGTTTGAAGAACACAATAAAGGATTATGCCCTTCTACAAAAAATAAGGCACCTTTTCGCATTGCTGCTTACGAAGCCTATTCATCAGAAACTGATGCACGGACTAGGGAAAGAAGACTTAAGCAATTTAAAAATGCATATAGAGAATTACTAAAGAGAATAGACAGCTGCATAGAGAAATAAAAAGTGGTGGGGGGTTCAATTCGCACACGCAAGTTACAATGAAAACGAAGTTGCTATAACTTATGTCGCACTTCGTGCTCCATAAGTTATGTGCTCATTGAAGGAGGTATTTAAGATGTGGACTTTAAAATTGAGAATGTGGTTATTAATTACTATATTGTTTGGGCTTATCTATGCGGTGCTTACTATTATAGGGACCCAATTTCTACATCTATACGGACTTTCCTTTTATTTAATTCTATCTTTTGTGATGATATTTATCCAGTATATGATTGGGCCAAAGCTGGTAGAATGGAGTATGCGGGTTAGATATGTCAAAAGAGAAGAGTATCCGCGTTTATTTCAGATGGTAGAGAGCCTCGCTATGAGGGCAGAGATTCCAGTGCCAAGGATAGGTATATCTGGAATTGACCTGCCTAATGCTTTTGCTTTTGGCAGAGGCAAAAGAGACGGCCGAGTCTGTGTCACCGAAGGCATATTAAGATTATTGAACGAAGAGGAATTAAAGGCTGTACTTGGGCATGAATTAACCCATTTAAAAAATCGCGATGTTTTAACCATTACATTACTTTCGGTTATACCTATGGTTATGTATCGAATTGCCTGGCAATTCTTATTTTACGGACGCAGGCGCGATGAAAAAGGAGGCAATACTGTTTTGATAGGGTTAGCAGCTTTCCTCCTTTATTTTATTACCAATCTCTTAGTGCTTTACGCCTCCCGTATACGCGAATATTTTGCCGATAAGGGCTCTGTGCTTTTAGGGAATCAGCCTTCAACCTTAGCCTCAAGCCTCTATAAACTCGTCTATGGGGCTGCGCGCATGGATAAGGAGTCTTTAAAGGAAGTGGAAGGCCTGAAGGCATTTTTTGTAAATGACCCTTCGCAGGCCATAAATGAAATTAGAGAATTAAGAGAGCTCGATTTAGATAAGAGCGGCACAATTGATTCTTCTGAGCTGGAGGCATTACATACCAAGAAGATACATTTGGGTTTTGGAGATAGATTGTTAGAACTATTAAGTACCCACCCTAATATGCTCAAGCGCATAAAACAACTCTCCGAATATAAAGTATATAAAGCCTAAATAATACCGCAGAAGACAGAATGGAGTCAACCTTAGGCTATAAGCCTTTAGGGGTTCCTTTTTTTCTTGTTTCTTCGGGGCTGAATCTCGACCGACTCCATCCGTCCCGCTTCTAGCGCGGCGGTTTCGAAGCGTCGGGATAAAATCCCTGCGCGTAAAATTCTTTCCAAATGCTATTTTTCCGCCTTTCGTTAAATATTTGAAAGAGCAAGGTTGACATAACTTCAATTGTATTATATAATTATCCCGAATGTAGAAAGATGTTTTTGTGTTTCTTCGGGATCCCGAAGAGGTTATTCGAAAAGGAATTTCATTCGGGACTGATCTATGGAATTAAATGAGATTATTTCACAAAGAAAAGCTAAATTAGAGTCTCTTAAGGCAAAAGGCGCTGCTGTGTATGAGAGCGCAAGCTCCTCTCATATTGACATCATAGAGGCGTTGAATGATTTCCGAGAGGGCCGCAGAGTAGTCTTATGCGGCCGGATTATGGCTAAACGTTCCCATGGCAAAGCGGCATTTTTGGATTTAAAAGATTCTACCGGCAAGATACAACTTTACCTTAAAGAGGATCTCTTAGAAGGCGCGGGTTTTAGCCTGTTTGAAGACACAGATATTGCAGATATTATAGAGGCAGAGGGTGAACTTTTTAAGACCCGCACCGGAGAACCCACGGTTAAGGTAGAAAAATTCCTGATTTTGACCAAGGCCTTAAGGCCGCTTCCTGAGAAATGGCATGGGTTAAAAGATGTAGAATTACGTTACCGGCAGCGTTATTTGGATTTGATTGCCAATGAAGAAGTAAAAAAGGTATTTGTGACGCGTTCCCGCATTATTAAAGCCATACGGAATTTTTTGGATAACAAAGGCTTTCTAGAGGTAGAGACGCCAATGATGCATCTTATCCCGGGCGGCGCAGCAGGCAGGCCTTTTAAGACCTTTCATAATGAATACGCATTAGATTTATATTTAAGGATTGCCCCGGAATTATATCTTAAAGAGCTTTTGGTCGGCGGCCTGGATAAAGTCTATGAGGTAAACCGCAGTTTCCGTAACGAAGGCGTATCTACAAAACATAATCCGGAATTTACTATGCTGGAGGTTTACTGCGCATATGCAAATTACGAGGATATGATGAATTTAGCTCAGGATTTGATTATTGCTATAGCCAAAGATGTAATTGGCGAAACAAAAATTATGTATCAGGGCGAGGCCGTAGACTTAAATTTGCCTTGGCAGAGGCGGTCCTTTTCAAGCGCAGTAAAAGAGAAGTTCAATATAGATCCTGGCGATGAGCCTGAGATTATGTTGAGGAAACTAAAAGATAAGGGTTTTGCTTTGGAGGGCAGCCGGCTTAGCCGTTCGCAAGTTGCCAAGGTAATCGAAGATATGTTGGAACAGGATATGAATCCTAACCCCACATTTGTTACGGATTATTTTACCAATTTATGCCCTTTGGCCAAGACAAAGAAGGATAACCCGTTAATTTCAGAAAGATTCGAATTGTTTATGGCGGGTTTAGAAATAGGCAATGCTTATTCAGAATTAAACGACCCCGTTGAGCAGAAGAGGCGCTTTGAGGAGGAAATTAAAGAAGCGGGCAACGATGAGAAAAAAACGGTTGATGACGATTATGTATTGGCCTTGGAGCATGGTATGCCTCCTGCAGGCGGCTTAGGCATTGGCATAGACAGGCTGACGATGTTATTTACAGACCAACCGTCAATCAGGGATGTAATCTTATTTCCTTTGTTAAGGCCCCAAGCATAAAGTATATAACTTATGTTTACTGAATTATGGATAAGCCAGCGTTATTTAAGGGCTGGACAAAAAGAAAGAATAATTTCTATTACGGCATTTATTTCTATTGTTGGCGTGGCTGTAGGAGTTATGGTCCTGATTGTGGTTATTGCAGTAATGAGCGGTTTTGACAGCTATTTGCAGGATAAAATGGTGGGAACTGGCGCGCATATGTCTTTGGAATTTTATAACGGTAATAAAGACCCATACGGCCTTATGGATAAAATAAAGAAAATACCGCATATTCTGTCCGCCTCTCCGTTTATTGCCGGCCAGGCATTTATAAAACAGAATGCAAATATAATCGGAGTAGATATTCGCGGAATTGACCCTAAACTGCAGACAGAGGTTACCAAGCTCAAAGAGTATATTACGCAAGGCAGCCTAAACGTTGCAGGCAATGAAATAATATTGGGCGGGGAGTTATCTGCGAGATTGGGCGTGGGTTTGGGCGATAAGATTACTTTGATCTCGCCGGTTACCTTGATACCCGCAGAATTTAAAATCAAAGGCATTTTTAACAGCGGTATGTATCTTTATGATTCGGGCCTGCTCATGACCAGCTTAAAGGGCGCGCAGGATTTTTTTAAAATAGGCGCTTTGGTAGGCGGCATAGCCATAAAGGTGGATAATATTTATAAAGTAGACAGCATAAAGCAGGATATATACAAAAATCTCGCCTCTCCCGGATTATATGAAGTAAAGACGTGGGTGGACGCGAATAAGAATTTTTTAAACGCATTGAAATTAGAGAAAGCCGTTATGTTTATTGTCGTGACTATGACTACAGTGGTTGCGGCATTCGGCATAGTCAACACTTTGATGATGTCTGTGATGAGCAAAATAAGGGATATCGGCATCTTAAGGTCAATAGGGACAAAGGCAAGGAGTATATTGGAAATATTTATCTTCCAGGGTTTAAGTATTGGCATTGCCGGGATTTTCTTTGGATTGTTAAGCGGGATAGCGCTTGCGCTGTCTTTAAACAGGATCATTGATTTTATTTCGCATATTATCGGCAGGAGTTTGATACCTAAAGATATTTATTATTTTGACCGCATCCCCACTAATTTTAATATTATGGATATCACTGTGATTGTGGTTAGCGCATTAGCCATCAGCCTATTTGCCAGTGTTTACCCTGCTTATTATGCGGTGCATATTGAACCAAATGATGCCCTAAGGCATGAATAATTATATATCCGAAATAAAAGCACTCTATAAAAGCTATAGGAATGGCGCGCATAACTTAGAGGTGCTAAAAGGCATAGATTTAAAGATAAAAAAGAATGAATTATTAGCCATACAAGGCCCTTCAGGAGCGGGCAAGTCTACGCTTTTGCATATTTTGGGCGGGTTGGATCATCCGACAAAGGGAGAGGTTTTCTTTGCGGGCTTAAATTTATATAATTTAAGTGAAAATGAGCGCACGCTATTTAGAAATCAAAAAATAGGATTTATATTTCAATTTTACCATCTCCTGCCGGAATTCAGCGCTCTTGAGAATGTGTTATTGCCCAGCCTGATAAAGTCGTGGTGGGAGAGAAAAAAGGCAGCTAATAATGCCAAATCCTTATTGGATACCGTGGGTTTATCTATGCGTATGCACCATAAGCCGAATCAACTGTCTGGAGGGGAGCAGCAGCGTGTAGCTATAGCCAGGGCGTTGATAAATGCGCCAGAATTCCTGCTTTGCGATGAGCCTACGGGAAATTTAGATTCAGAGAACGGCCGGAAGATTTTAAATCTGCTTAAAGAAATTAACCGCCAAGGCAGGACAACGGTTATCCTGGTAACTCACGATAAAGATATTGCCAATATCGCTGACCGGGTAATTTATTTAAAGG
>Ga0209824_10002061_pt1 | contig 10702 bp, 8 predicted proteins | sample VDWuncwatermetaG_FD_184124 | JGI IMG/M metagenome (GOLD analysis project Ga0209824, IMG submission 184124) | Wastewater microbial communities from Netherlands to study Microbial Dark Matter (Phase II) - VDW unchlorinated drinking water (SPAdes)... ...
TTTAACGATGGCCAGGTCAATGAGATCCAAAGGCTCGCGAGTTGTCCGCTTGCTCGCATTCAACACCTCAATCGCAACGATGCGTTTGTCTTTTGCGTAATCAATGACGACGCCGTCGACCTCGAGCGAGTCATCGATGGGGACATTGGCCAGAAATTCAATGTTCAATAGATCGTGCGCGGCATCATATTCGATCTTCATGGGCTTTTATGCGCAATTCAAAGAGAAAAAATGTACTTCAATTCTGCCGATACGCCGATTCTACCCGCCCATCGCCGAAGATATCGTCTGTCCAGGATATTCCCGGAGCGTTCCAGAACAGAGAGCGCATCTTCAAAGTCCCTTGGACGGCCCACCTTGAGCTTCTGCAGGACAAAGTCCTCCGGGGCGACAAGCCAGTAGTAGCGCCCATCGAGGCGCTTCTTCCGTTTCCGTTGGAAGATCTGCCGATCGTGTGCATCACGAGGACGCAACACATCGACGGTGGTTCCCAGAAACTGGAAACGAAGCTGAAAGCCTCTGAGCAGGGGATTCCAATGTAACCAGGTTTCGTCGAGCGCCATTCCTGCTTGAGTCATGCGCTCGCTCAGACGAGCTAAGTCCGCCTCGTTCACCAAGACCAGAAAATCCACGTCGTTGGTTGCCCGCGGCCTTCCCCACACCGCCAAGGCCCAGGCGCCGATCAGCACATACAGAACTCGTTCGCGTCGGAAACAAACAACGATGCGCTCCAATCGCGCCGCGATGCTACTCTCTAAAACGCCGGTCAAGCTCTTTCTTCCATTTTAGTATTCGGCGCGCTTCGGCGGCGCTGAAACGCGCCAGCAATAGCCGCCGCTCCTTCTCTACCTCTTCCGCGCCGGCTCCAGGATGGTCACCTCGGATGGACTCCCGGAACCAGCGGCCTGCCGTTTCGGACAGTTGTGCGCACTGCCGGAACCCTTCCTGCGCCGTGCGGGGGAATCGAACGGTCTTCATGTCAGCTTTTACAAGTCCGATCCGCCGAAACCAGATGGGAATTTTCTTCGCTCGCTTCATCGTACTTGTCTCAACTTGAACGCACTATAGCATGGAACTCTGACATCCCAGGTCACGATCTACAAAAAAGATCGAGCCGTTCAAAAGGTTCAACTCGTTCAATGTTTGAGGGCTCACCTCAGTTCAAATAGTTCAAGGTTCAAGGAATTCAAAAGTTCAAAGCGTTCAATCAGTTCAAGACGTTCAAGGTGTTTTAGTCATTGGAACCAGAGCCTCAAGCTCTTCCTTTAGGCTTTTATACTGCGGCTTTTTGAACTTCTCTCCCTTCATTCGGCTACTTTTCAAATAGTCCACCAAATTGCTGATCATTACGGATAATCTCTTGAAGGACTTGAGCAACTCGCTGAACTCCTCCTGGGCTATATACCCTCGGTCTAGCGCCACATAAAGCTGCGAGCGGACTTCACCACATGAGCCCTTGGCGATGTAGAGAAATTGGATGAATTCTTGGTTTCCACCACGCTCGAAGCCCTCGGCAATGTTGGACATGACCGAGACCATAGCCCGCTGGATCTGATCCCTAAGACCGAAGTCCTTCGAGAACTTAGCATCCTGCGTCATCCGATAGATTCGATTAGTCAGACGCCTTGCCTCTTTCCAGACTTCCAGATCTTCGAAATACTTTATTGCCAGAAACCTCTCCTCCATTTCCCCAGGCTCAAGTCGTTCAAGATGTTCAAATAGTTCAAAAAGTTCAGGTTGGCAATACTAATCGTCAGGTTAAAATCGTTCAATGCGTTCAAGCGTCAATAAGCGATTTAAACAGCTTAAACGTATTAAACGCTCCCTTTTTGTCGAAGAGCGCGCCAAACTTTCACCGGAGTGATAGGCAGATCGAAGATGCGGACGCCCACGGCATTCGCGACGGCATTACCGATTGCAGAGGCGACGGGCAAAAGACCCCCCTCACCCATCCCTTTGGAGCCGAAAGGTCCCGGGCCATTGCCGTTCTCTATCAGAATGGAATAAAACTCCTTGGGCAAGTGACAAAAGGTAGGCACCCGGTAATCTATCAGGTTGGGATTTAACAGCTGGCCATCTTCGTAAACCATCTCCTCGAACAGCGTATGGCCGAAAGCAAAGAAGACCGCCCCTTCGTCCTGGCCCTCACACTGGACCGGATTGATCGCCCTGCCGACATCGGCAGCGGAGATATATTTAAGGATCTGAATAGCTCCTGTCTCCGGATCCACCTCGACCTCTGCCCCACCCCAGCCAACTTCCCAAAAGGTCGTGGGCGAGCCCAGGACAGCCTTTTTACTCTTCACGTCCCGATAAATTCCTCTACCGATGATTTCTCCCGCCTTGCTTCCGAAATGGTCCGAAATTACTTGGCCGTAAGGGACCCCTTGTCCCCCCCGGCTATAGACTTTGCCATTCTTAAGTGTCAGCTGAGCCGCCTTTTTGCCCATCGCCTTAGCGGCTGCGCGCAGCAGCTGCTTCTTCAGATCCTGGGCCGCCCTCTGAACCGCAAGCCCCATGACGGTCATGGAACTACTCGCGCTGGTGGAAACATCGTACGGGGTGACATCCGTATCGAGCTCGGCCACTGAGATCTTATCCAGCTCCAAAGCCAGCTCCTCGGCCACTACCTGACTTAACGCCGTACGCGATCCCTGCCCGACCTCTACCGTGCCGGTCAGCAGCACCACGCTGCCATCCGAAGACATCTTCACCGTAGCGCCGGCGATCTTGAAGGTTCCTCCGGCATCTTTGATGCAGCAACTGAGTCCCTTGCCGGTGTACGGCCTGGAAGGCTTGCGTTTCCAATCGATGGCCTCGGCTACCTTGAGCAAACCTTCCTTAAGGTTGCAGTCTACGGGCGTATCCCCGGGGGTATAAAGCTCGCCCTTTTTGAGCAGATTCTTCAGGCGGATCTCCAAAGCATCCATGCCCAATCTCTCGGCGATCAAATCCATCTGAGATTCGTAGGCCCAGGTGACCTGGACCGCTCCAAAACCCCGGAACGCCCCGGCGGGAACGGTATTGGTATAGACACCATAGGCATCAACTTTCGCGTACGGAATGCGATAGGGACCCAGCGCGCGATATCCCGCCTTCTGGGTCACTCTCGGTCCGGCATCGGCATAAGCGCCCGTGTCCATGTGGATTTCACACTCCCTGGCAACGATGCGCCCGTCGCGGGTCACTCCGGTCTTGATCCGGACACGCGCCGGATGACGCGTGATCGTCTTGAAACTCTCGCTGACATTGAAGGCCAGTTTCACCGGACGCCGGGATTTCCACGAGAGGGCGGCGGCAATCGGTTCCGCCTTAACATAGAGTTTGCCGCCGTAGGCGCCGCCCACGTAAGGGACAATGACGCGAACCCGGCTCTGGGGAAGATTGAAAATTCCCGCGAGATGATCGCGCAGGGTAAAGGGGTCCTGGCACGCGGTCCAAACAGTCAACTGCCCTTCCTTGAAGTCGGCCACGGTCACATGGGGCTCCAGGGAGTAGTGTTGGACCTTGGGGAAGCGAAAAGTATCTTCATAGACATAGTCCGATTTCCCGAATCCCTCCGCCACATCCCCATGACTGTAGCCGAAATAGTAGCAAACGTTTGTCCCTTTGAATTTTTCCGGCGCGCCGTAGCTGGTGCCGCGCATCTGGACTTTGGCGAACTGGGTCTCATGGACCAGAGGCGCGCCCGGCGCGATAGCCTCCTCGATGTTTGTCACCATGGGAAGATCTTCGTACTCGACATCGATGAGGGCCAAAGCCTCTTCCGCAGTGGCCTCGTCCACCGCCAGTACAGCGGCGACGGGATCCCCCGAGTATCTGACTTTGTCTACGGCGACGATGGATTGATCTTTATAGGTAGCGCCGTACTGGTAGTTGAGACTGGTGATATCGTCGCGCGTGAGGACGGTATAAACCCCGGGCAGCTTTTCCGCCTTGCCGGCGTCAATACGGACCAGCCTGGCGTGAGGCAAAGGGCTCCTCAATATCTTGGCGCAGCCCATCCCGGGCAGCTCGATGTCACCGGTATAGACGGCTTTTCCGGTCACCTTTTCTATTCCGTCCAAGCGCCGGGCGGAAGTGCCGGCAATTTTGAGATCGTGCTTTGTCTTCATGTCGAGCCGGTTATTAGTTGCTCATTACTAATTATTAGTAGTCAGTAGGAAAATATTTTGACTAATAACTAATCAACTAGTAACCAATAATTCATTTCCGGATCTTCGGGCTATCTTTCTCGGGAAAATAGAGATCGCAGAACGGGCAGTGGAAATCCATGCCCGACCCCAGCATGTGGGGATTGGCGACAAAGACCTTTTTGCATTTCGGACAACTAATTTCTACGGCTTGACCCATGTTCTTACCTCACATCCATTTTCGATTTTAGATTTTGGATTTTAGATTCAATCGGAAATCGGCAATCGAAAATCTAAAATTGACTAGCACCAGTAAGTGGTCCGGTCGACCGGGATATGCTGCAATATCTCACCGGGAATATAATCTTCCAGCTTGATTCGCTCCATGGCATCGTCCGGGCACTTGGAGACCGGCGAAAAGGGACGATCAAGCGGCTTGGTGGCGTCGACGATCATGCCCGAGGTCTTGATCTCATCCACCAGCGACGGATCCAGGAAGTTGCCCCGAAAGAGCGGCTGGAGGATCGAGATCTGCCGGTGCGGCTGCACCCGGGTGGCCAGCGCCCAGAGGATATCGGTCGCATTGAAGACATCGATATCATCGTCAAAAACGAAGACGTTCTTCGTGTGATCGAACGTGAGCGCGGCGGCCGCGGCGCGGCCGGGATCGCCCTCGGACATCTTTTTCATCGAGATGAAAACGTTGTAATGGGCGTGGCGTCCCATCTTGCAGACGGCTGTCACCCCCGGGATCGCTTCGCGGCAGCGCCTGAGATAGGCGCCTTCGCGGGGCAGATCCATCCACGGCTTGTCCCCTTCCGGCGTGATCACCGACTGGTACATGCCGCCCTTGCGGTAGTTAATGGCGCGCACCTGATATTCGACGCAGGTTGTGTAGCGCTGAGGGCCGAGATATCCCGGCGCCTCTCCGAACGGTCCCTCGACAACCCTCTTGCCGGGTACCAAGGCCCCTTCAATTACGATTTCGGCATCCGCCGGTATGAGAAAATCTTCTCCCCAGGTTTCCGAGGCCGTGAGGCGCAGGGGCTCCTGGAGATAGCCGCCGATGACCTCGTACTCGCTGACCGCAAACGGACCGCTATAGCAGGCGCCCATGTGATAAGCGGGGTGATGCCCGAGAACCGTAGCCACCGGGCATTCCAGATTGTTGTCCTCGTGATCGAGAAAGATCTTCCACAGATGACGCGGCGAGGCATAGAGCGCCGTAGTGTTCCTCGACTTGATCTCCATGCGATGGTAAGAGCAGTTGTAGATCCCCGACTTGCGGTCCTTGGTGACGGTCGACAATACGATATACGGGCCGCCGTCCATGTAGTGGTGGCGCATGATCGGCAGCTCGAACATGTCCACATCCTTCCCGGCCTTTACAACTTCTTTTACCGGGGCCTGCTTTTTGTCGACAATCGCCGGCAGAACCCTATGCTCCTCGCGCTCTAAACAAACCTCGGCCATTTGGGTGCGATTCATCTCCTTAGGCACTCCGAGCGCGATCTGCGTCTTGCGCTGCGAGATCTCGCAGTTCATCACCAGTTTAAAATCATTACTCGCCCGCCCATGCAAATTTAACGGCCGGTCGAAGACAAGAATGGGAAACTTCTTCATCGCTCCCAGATGCTTGATAATAGCGGTGACGTCGTAATGAGCCGGATCCACTTCCTTCGTAACGTGCACGACTTCGTTGGGGATCTCTCTGCGGCAATCCTCCAGAAAGGTCCTAAGACTCTTGGGCATGCAATCCTCCTTGTGTAAAAAAAATTACTTAGTTATCCAAAATTCTATACAAATATTCCTATCCCGAATTTTGTCTCCATGTCAACGGCCCGTTATTTCCCGCCCACCAGGCTCATGAAGGAGTGGTCCACCAACTCATCCAGGGTGATTTTCCTCTTGATCCTCCCCGATTCAAATTCTTGTTCAATAACAACGGGGATCGCCTTCTCGGCGAGCCTGCCGTTGATCGGAAACGAGTCGCGGTACTCGTCATAGCCCAACGGCGCATAGGCGGGGTCCATCTTTACGTACTTCCGGATGGCTTTCACCCCGTCTTCTTTGTTTTCCAGTGTGTGCTTGACGCCCCGCTGATAGGCTCGCAGGAACTTGGTGACCGTTGCCTTTTCCTTGTTCAGCCAGGATTCCTTGGCGGCAAAGGTTTCATAGGGCCATTCAGGGAAGACTTCTTTCAGATCCAGAAGTTTGACAAACCCCTTAGACTTGGCAATCTCGGTCACGGGGAACCAGACGATGCTGGCATCCACCCCTTTGGCTGTGAGAGCGGCAAAGCGGGCCGGCGTGCTGCCGATCTGCATGATCGTCACCTCTTTGGGATTGATGCCAAAATGGTTCAGCGTTGCCCGCGTGAGAAAGTCCGTAAGCGACCCAAAGCGGCTGATCGCGAAGCGCTTCCCTTTCGCCTCTTTCATGGAGTTGAAACCTGGCTGCGAGTAAAGCTGAAAAGGCATGAGATTGCAGATCCCCCAAAAGTTCTTGACGTCGAAGCCCGCAGCCCTCCCCCCTATGGTCTCTACAAAGGCGCTTCCCATAATCTGGATGTCGCCGCCGATCAGGGCCTGGAGATTCGTCGAGCCGGCGTTGAACATGACAAAGAGCACATCCAGCCCTTCGTCCTTAAAAAAACCTTTCTCCTGAGACACATAGACCGGCAGAAAGGCGATGTTCACCGAGGAGAGACCGACGATGATCTTGGTCTGAGCTGCCGCCGGACGGACAAAAACGCACAGCAGGAGAAAAAGGCATAGTCGCAAACGCATAGGATACCTCCTTCATTTGTTTATTTGCTTCCGCCGAAAAACCGCAAAAAGACAATCAAAAACCCCGATCAAACGGCGCATGAGGTCTGCTCTACAAGAACGGATTTAGATAACCGACTGCTCCGGCAAAATGCTTTTCAGGACCCGCAGGTGGTTCCCGCCAAGGATCAAGGCGATCTCCTCCTCCTTGTAACCGTGGCGGATGAGCCCCTCGATGAGCCTGGGCAAGTCCTCGATCTCTTCGAAATCCTTTATGTAGGTACGCTGGTGCAGCGGATGGTGCTGATCCTTCAAGGTCCGTGGGCCGTCGTTTTTGATAAAATCGAGACCGAGGGCGATGTGTTTCACGCCGACCAGCTCGACCATATAATCGAGATGTTTGAGGAGATCGTCCAACGTGGCATCTTTCTTGGCGACGCGTTCGGGCAGCGCCAGGATGCCGACCAAACCTCCCTGACCGGCAATCGCCTTGATCTGGTCGTCAGCCAGGTTGCGCGGATTGTCCAACATCCCGCAGGCATTGGCATGACTCACGATGAGCGGGGCACAAGCCACCTCCAGCGCCTGGAAAAAACCCTCGCGGTTCATATGGGCAAGATCAACCACCATCCCGAGCCGATTCATCTCCCGGATCACCTCCACACCGAAGCGCGTTAGACCCCCTTTGGTCCTGTTTTCCCACACGCCATCGCCCAATTCGTTGCGGAAATTCCACGTGAGCTGCATCGAACGCAGACCCATACGGTAGAAGTTCCGAAGTTGGTGGATGCTGCCCTGCAGCGGCATCCCTCCTTCAAAGTGTAGGATAAAAGAAATATTGCCTGAGCGGACCTTCTCGGGAAGATCCGATTGCGTCCGGACGAGCGAGATCATCCCCTCCGATTTCGGCGCCTCTTCGAGAAACATATCGATATTTTCCAACGCGGTCTCCAGATACCTCCCGGTATTCTGCGTGTGCGAATAGGAATCACCGCTGATCGCATAAACACAGACATTGATCCCGTCTCGGATCAGCCTTGGAGCGATGGCATCCCTGAGCGGGGTCTGCTCTCCGATCGAACCCCGATAGAGCTGTTCGTAAACATCGCGATGGCCCTCAACCACGACGTATTTCTTCAGTATTTCCGCTGGATTCACGACTTCCCCCAATGGCTTGAACAAGATCGGCTATTGGGGTACTAATAGCTGCAAAACTAACCAGAAGCAAGCACATATTCCCTTGATAAACCCACTTAGAAAAGGCAGCATTTTCGCCCTCTCTTTTCTCTCTTTATTCTTCGTCTCGTCGTGCAACCCCTTTTCTCCAGGCGGCAATCCAAAGGCTTTCCGCGTCAACCTGGGCACAGAACCCCCGAGCCTCGATTGGTCTCTGGCCACGGACCATGTCTCCTTTAACGTGATTGCCAATCTCATGGTGGGGCTTACGGAGTTCGACAAGAGCCTAAGACCCGCGCCGGTGATAGCAAAATCCTGGGATATCCTCGAAGGGGGCAAGAGGATCGTTTTCCATCTCAGGGATGACGTCACCTGGAGCGATGGGAAGAAAGTCCGAGCCCAGGACTTCGAGTATTCGTGGAAGCGGCTGCTAAATCCAAAAACTGCTTCCGAATATGCCTATATCCTCTTCGACATCTTGAACGCGGAGGAATACCACGAGGGAAAGATCGGCGATGAGGCGCTGCTGGGCGTCCAGGCCAAAGACGACCGGACGCTGGAGGTGAAACTGAAGCATCCAGCCTCCTATTTCCTCTCCATCACCACTTTTGAGGTCACCTACCCCCAGCGCCAGGATCTCGTCGAGAAGTTCGGAACCAAATGGACGGAACCGGGCAACATCGTGACGAACGGCCCTTTCTTGCTCGCCTCCTGGCAACATGAAAATGAGATCCAGCTCAGCGCCAATCCTAATTTCTTTCTCGGCGAGCCGGCTGTGGAAAAAATCCAGATGTTCATGATCAACGAGAAGACGACAGCCCTGGCCATGTACGAACAGGGCCAGCTCGATTTCATTGACAACCACAGCATCCCTATTCTGGAAAAACAGCGCCTCTCCAAGCTGCCCGGTTTCCAGCGCGTGCCACAGCTCAGGGGCTATTACTATGGCTTTGTCATCGATCGAAAGCCGTTCGACGACGTGCGCGTGCGCAAGGCCTTCTCTATGGCCGTTGATCGAAGCGTTTTCCCCAAAGTTCTCCATGGGGGAGAACAACCTGCGAGCTGCTGGATTCCGCCCGGCATGCCGGCCCATAATTCCAGGATAGGACTGACGCATAATCCGCCCGAGGCCAGAAGGCTCCTCAGGGAAGCCGGATATCCGGACGGTAAGGGCTTTCCTCCGGTTACCTTAGGATATAACACAGACGAGGATCATAAGATCGTGGCCGAAGCGGCGCAGGGGATGTGGAAGAGAAATTTAGGTGTTCTGGTGCGCCTGGAGAACCAGGAGTGGAAGGTCTATCTCAAAAAACTCCAGACCGACCCCCCTCATGTCTTCCGTCTGGGCTGGGGAGCGGATTACCCGGATCCGGATAATTTCATGAAACTCTTCACTGCGCTGAGCGGGAACAATAACACGCACTGGAAAAACCCCCGCTACGATCAACTGCTGGAACTGGCCGCTAAGGAATTCAACGGAAAAAAACGCGGCAAAATTTACGACGAGGCGCAAAAAATCCTGTGCGAGACAGATCTGCCGATCATCCCTCTATTTACCACGGCGGAGAGCACGGTGCTGAATCCGCGCTTCACCGGCTTAGAATACAGTCCCATGGGGCGCCTCATGCTGCGCCATGTCCGTCCTAGCAGAACAGAAGATGGAAGATAGAAGATCGATCATCGATTCTCAATTCTCGATCCTCTGATTGCCTAGACATGACTCGTTTTCTTCTCACGCGACTGTTTCACGGTTTGACCGTTTTATGGGTGGTGGTCACCCTTACCTTCGTCCTTATGCGCGTTACGCCCGGCGGCCCGTTTGATCGGGAACGGCGCCTTCCCCCTGAGGTCCTGGCGAACATCGCCGCCAAATACCACCTCGATGAGCCCTGGTTGAAGCAATACGCGCGCTACTTAAACGGAATCTTTAGGGGAGATCTGGGCCCCTCCTACAAATATCTCGACCGGGGCGTCAGCGATATCGTTGCCGAAACCTTTCCCGTCTCGGCCTTTCTGGGAATTTTTGCGCTGGTCTTCGCCCTGGCATTTTCCTTTCCCGTCGGCATATGCGCCGCTTACTATCACAACTCCTGGACGGACCGCTGGTGTTTGCTCCTTGCCACTCTGGGAATCTCGCTGCCGCATTTTATTCTCGGCGCATTGCTGATCTGGCTATTTTCTATTCAGCTCGGATGGCTCCAGGCCGGCAGATGGGAGGGTTTTACGAGCGTGGTCCTGCCAACGGTCACCCTGGGGGCAGCGCCGGCCGCTTACCTTTCTTACCTTCTCCGCTCCACCCTGCTCGAAACTTTGGCAGAGGATTTTATTCGAACGGCGCGGGCCAAAGGGCTGAGGGAGAGCGCCGTCCTTTTAAAGCACGCGCTAAACAACTCTCTCATCCCGACCCTGACCGTGCTCGGTCCTCTTTCTGCGGCCCTGATTACCGGATCTTTCGTCGTCGAATATATCTTTGCCATCCCCGGCATGGGGAGATTCTTCATCACGGCAGTAACCGATCGCGATTATCCCCTGATCATGGGGGTGACGCTGGTATATACCGTGATTTTAGTATGCGCCAATCTTTTAGTGGACCTGTTCTATTCCTTGGTGGACCCGAGAATAAAG
>Ga0209824_10002062_pt1 | contig 10700 bp, 13 predicted proteins | sample VDWuncwatermetaG_FD_184124 | JGI IMG/M metagenome (GOLD analysis project Ga0209824, IMG submission 184124) | Wastewater microbial communities from Netherlands to study Microbial Dark Matter (Phase II) - VDW unchlorinated drinking water (SPAdes)... ...
GTTCGGGCGTCTGGTGGATCGGATATTCGTCGCCCCTGGTCAGCATCGTCAGCACTCCCTCGTCCGGCAAGCATATCAAGCATGCGCCGCTCGAGCCGTCCAGCAGCTTTGATGACGACATGGCGGATTCGTTCAAGCAAGGCGCAAATGTGCAATACGCGGATCAAATTTCGCGGCATTCAATCATCAGAGACGCAACATGGGGACTCGACCGTGGTTCCAGATTTGAAACAGCATAGCCTCGCTGCTCCGGCAAGACTCTGCGCCCCGGCATCGGGATGTTTCGGCTATACCAAGGCGCATCTCGTTGCACCGCGCTCCGGCACGATGGAAGCGGAGCTTTTCGCGCGATTCTACGTCGAGCCGGTCACGCCGGTCCCGCCAAAATCGCGTTGAATGCCCGGACGGCCGCAGCTTCGCCACCTTCCGTATTCCAGACGGCCCCCGAAGCGGCTATGAAATCCGCTCCCGCTGCAACCAGCGGCGCGGCGTTTTCCGGCGTGATGCCCCCGATCGCCACGCAGGGTATGGGAAACAGGGTGCTCCACCAGCGCAAGATTTCCGGATCGGCAAAATGCTCCACCTGCTTGGTGCCGGTCGGGTAAAAAGCCCCGAACGCGACATAGTCCGCCCCCGCCTCGCCGGCTTCCATCGCAAGATGGCGGCTGTTGTGGCAGGTGACCCCGATCTGCGCATCCTTGCCCAATATCGTGCGCGCCTCACGCGGGTCTCCGTCATGCTGGCCGAGATGGACGCCATCGGCCCCCAGGCGCTTGGCAAGGCTGATGCTGTCGTTCACGATGAAGGCCGTATCCAGATCGGCGCATATTTTCTGCAACGGCCCGGCGGCACGGGCGATCGCATGATCGTCCAAACCCTTGAGCCGAAGCTGGAAGGCTGCAACCGGCGCCGACTCGAGCGCCGACCTCAGCCGATCAGCAAAGTCCGGGCCGATTGCCGGCGGCGAAACAAGGTAGAGCTGGCACGGCGGCCGCCGCTCGGGCGCGAACATATCCGCAAATCCACCGCCATCTTCGTCCGACACTATCGCTGTCCTATTCCTCGTGTCTGTAGATGCGCACCAGCTTGTCGAGCATCGCCAGTGCTTCGTCACGCGGCCGCTGGAAGGTGTTGCGGCCGATGATCGAGCCATTCCCGCCGCCGTCGCGAATGTCGCGGGCATCCTGGTAGACGGCGTCCGCGCCCTTGGCAGCACCGCCAGAGAAAACGACGAGCCGCCGCCCATTGAAGCACGATTTGACAACATGGGCGACACGGACCGACTGGGTCGACCAATCGCCGCTTTCATAGGATTTCAGCGCGTCCTGCTGCTCGATATGGTTGCTGGGCAGTTTGACCTTGATGATGTGTGCGCCCAGCAGCGCCGCCATGTGCGCCGCATAGGCCCCGACATCGAGCGCGAGTTCGCCCGCCTTTGTCAGCGTTCCACCGCGCGGATAGGACCAGAGGACCGTCGCAAGGCCAACCGACTTTGCCTCAAGCGCCAGTTCGCGGAATTCCTCCATCATGTCCATCACATCGTCCGCGCCCGGATAGATGGTGAAACCGATCGCAGAGCAACCGAGGCGCAGCGCATCATCGACGCCGCCCGTCACCGCCTGGTTGACGGCGGTCGCCCAGCTGTTCGAGCTGTTGAGCTTGAGGATGGTCGGAATCTGTCCTGCAAAAGTGTCGGCGCCTGCTTCCAGCATCCCGAGCGGCGCGGCATAGGCATTCAGCCCGGCGTCGATCGCGATCTGGTAATGATAATGGGGATCATAGGCTGGCGCGTTGATCGCAAAACTGCGCGCCGGGCCATGTTCGAAGCCCTGATCCACCGGAAGGATGATCATCTTGCCCGTGCCGCCCAGGCGGCCATGCGTCAGGATCCGTGCCAGATTGGCCTTGGTGCCGGGGCTGTCGCTCTCATATTTGGAGAGGATTTCTCTAACAATCGGTGTGAATGACATGAAACAACTCCCTGAATTATAATTCTAACCAGCGACGAAGTGCCAAATCGATTGCAGACACGTCCGCTGACTTCAAGGTCCCCGCCCGCTGACGGATCGCCCGCCGCGGGATCGTTCCTATCTTGTCGATCATGACATAGGATCGTTCCGCAAGCCCGTTCTGGCCATCCGGCTGGACACACACGCGCACCGGATCGACCGACAGCTCCACCGTCGTCAGCCCGCAAATCGTCACGCTTGGCGCGTCTGCAAGTGTCGACTGGCGCTGCACCACCACGCCGGGGCGCGGCTTTCCCTGATAATCACCCTTGGCCGCATATACGATCACATCGCCGCGGTTAAGATCAATCATCTGCATCCCAATCAAAGGCGATATAGTCTGCGGGATCATCGTGTTTTGCCAGTTCGCGCGCAGCCCGACGCATTTGTTCGTCGACGGATTCCTTCTCCAGATGCTTCACGATCAGGCCGCGCACGATTTCACTCTTCGTGCGACCGGCCTCGCGCGCATAATTGCCCAGCTCGCGTTCGAGTCGCGGCTCGAGCCTTATCCCCAGCATCGCAATTCTCCGTTTAACGTGTTAAACATAGCGATTGTTGCGGCCTTCTGTCAATAGTCCAGCGCGGCGACACCCGGCAGTTCGCGCCCTTCCATCCATTCGAGGAAGGCGCCGCCAGCGGTCGATACGAAGGTAAAATCTGCGGCCACACCCGCATGGTTGAGCGCGGCAACCGTATCGCCGCCGCCTGCGACCGACACCAGCGATCCTTCGCGCGTCAGCGCGGCGGCCGTCCGCGCCAGCGCGACTGTCGCCGTATCGAAAGGCGGCGTCTCGAACGCACCCATCGGGCCGTTCCAGACCAATGTCCGGCAGGTCTTCAACACATCGGCCAGCGCCTCGATGGCGGCCGGCCCCACATCGAGGATCATTTCGTCCGCAGCGACTTCATGGACATTGATCGTCCGCGTCGGCGGATTCGCTTTGAATTCCTTCGCCACGACCACGTCATAGGGAAGGTGAACGGTGCACCCTGCCCTGTCCGCCACATCGAGAATCGCATCCGCCGTCGCCGTCAGGTCATGCTCGCACAGCGACTTGCCCACATTCACGCCACGCGCCGCCAGGAAGGTATTGGCCATGCCGCCACCGATAATCAGATGGTCGACCCGTGCGACAAGGTGCCTCAGCACATCGAGCTTTGTCGAAACCTTCGCGCCGCCGACCACCGCCGCGACGGGCTTTTCCGGACTTCCTAGTGCCTTTTGGAGCGCTTCCAGCTCGGCCTGCATCGCGCGACCCGCAAAGGCAGGGAGGGCATGCGCAAGGCCCTCGGTCGAAGCATGGGCACGATGCGCCGCGGAAAAGGCATCGTTGACGTAGAAATCGCCGAGCTTCGCCATCTCTCCGGCCAAGGCAGGGTCGTTCTTCTCTTCGCCCGCATGGAAGCGAGTGTTTTCCAGCACGCAGATGGCTCCATTTGGCAGATCCTGCGTCATGGCGGCAATCGCTGCGCCAGCGCAGTCCTCAAAGAACGAAACCTCGCGCCCCAGCACCTGGGCCAGTGCAGGCACGACCTGGCGGAGCGACATTTCGGCATTGGGCTGCCCCTTTGGCCGACCGAAATGCGCCAGCACCAGCACCTTGGCGCCGCGATCCGACAGTTCGGACAGGGTCCGGACGGTCGCCCGAAGCCGGGTATCGTCCGTGACCACGCCCTCTGCCATCGGGACGTTGAGGTCTTCGCGGACAAGCACACGCTTGCCTGCAATATCGCCCATATCGTCGAGAGTGCGAAACGCCATCAGATCAGCTTTGCAATGGCGCCTGCCGTATCAACCATCCGGTTCGAAAAGCCCCATTCATTGTCATACCAGCTGAGCACGCGGACGAGCTTGCCTTCGAGCACCGCGGTTTCGAGACTGTCGACCGTCGAGCTCGCGCTGCAATGATTGAGATCGATCGAGACGAGCGGTTCGTCGGTATAGTCGAGAATGCCCTTCAACGCGCCTTCCGAGGCGGCCTTGAGGATGGCATTCACTTCGTCGCGCGTCATGTCTCGCTTGGGCATGAAGGTCAGGTCGACCATGCTGACATTGGGTGTCGGAACGCGGATGGCCGAGCCGTCGAGCTTGCCCTTCAGTTCGGGGAGAACCTCGCCGACGGCGCGGGCCGCGCCGGTGGTGGTCGGGATCATCGACATGCCGGCGGCCCGCGCGCGCCGCATGTCCGGATGGATCTGGTCGAGGATCTTCTGGTCGTTGGTATAGGCGTGGATCGTTGTCATAAGGCCGCGCTCGATCCCGATGGCGTCGTTCAGCACCTTGGCGACCGGCGCGAGGCAGTTGGTCGTGCACGATGCGTTGGAAACGATCTTGTGATCGGCCGTGAGCTTGTCGTGGTTCACGCCAAAGACCACCGTCAGATCGACGCCCTTGGCTGGGGCCGAGATCAGCACGCGCCTGGCGCCCGCCGTCAGATGCTTGCCGGCGCTTTCGGCGTCGGTGAAGAAGCCGGTGCATTCGAGCGCGATGTCGATGCCATTGGCGGCGTGCGGCAGGTTGGCCGGATTGCGCTCGGCGGTCACATGGATGCGCTTGCCGTTAACGACGATGTCATTGCCATCCGCCTTGACCTCGCCCGGGAACGGGCCGTGGACGCTGTCGCGCTTGAACAGCAGGGCGTTCGACTTGGCATCGGCCAGATCGTTGATCGCAACCAGTTCGAGCCCGCAATCGGGCCGCTCAAGGATTGCGCGCGCGACCAGCCGCCCGATGCGTCCGAAACCATTGATTGCAACCTTCGTCGCCATAGTCAAAACTCCCTTTAAGCTTTTAATTTAGCAGTGATTTGTGGGACAATCTTTTCAACCGTCAGGCCGAAATAGTCGAACAATGCTTCGGCCGGGGCCGAGGCGCCAAAACGGTCGATGCCAATATTGAGTCCGTCGAGGCCCGTATAACGCTCCCATCCCAAAGTGACACCCGCCTCGATCGAGACGACAAGCGCATCGCGGGGCAGCAGGTCGGCGCGATAGGCCGCATCCTGCGCATCGAACAATTCGGCGCACGGCATCGAAACGACGTCGTTGCCAATGCCGGCGGCCTCCAGCGCTTTTGCCACATCGAGCGCAAGCGACACTTCGGATCCCGTCGCAATCAGGATAACACGCCGCGCATTTTCAGCCGCCTTCAAGCGGTAGCCACCGCGCGCGCACAGGTTATCCGACGCTTCGAAGCGCACGGCGGGAAGGTTCTGTCGTGATAGCGCCAGCAGAGATGGCCCGTCCTGCCGCTTGAGCGACAAGGCCCAGCATTCCGCAGTTTCGATCGCGTCGGCAGGCCGGAAGACATTGAGGCCCGGCATGGCGCGGAGACTCATCACATGCTCGACCGGCTGGTGCGTCGGCCCGTCCTCGCCAAGGCCGATGCTGTCATGCGTCATGACGTAGATGACGCGCTGGCGCTGGATCGACGAAAGCCGGATGGCGTTGCGGCAATAGTCCGAAAAAACCAGGAATGTCCCGCCATAGGGGATAATCCCGCCGTGCAGGGCCATCCCGTTCATCGCCGCAGCCATGCCGAATTCGCGGATGCCATAGTAAATATAACGACCGGAATAATCATTCCTGGTCAGCGGGCTGGTCGATTTGGTCTTGGTATTGTTCGAGCCTGTGAGATCGGCGGATCCCCCGACCATCTCGGGCAGGACGGCCGTAATCGCCTCCAGCGCCATTTCGCTGGACTTGCGCGTGGCAACATTGGGTTTGCTTTCGCACAAGGATGCCAGATAATCCTGCATGGCTCGGTCCTGGGGCAATTCGCCCAGCATCCGGCGTGTGTACTCCCCGCCCTGGGGGTGTGCCGCGCATCGCGCTTCCCAGGCCATCCGCACAGGCACGCCGCGCCGGCCCGCCTCAAGCCAGGCTATGCGCACATCGGTCGGCACTTCGAAGGGGGGCCACGGCCAATCGAGCGCTGCACGCGCGGCCGCAACCTCGTCAGCACCGAGCGGGCTGCCATGCGTCGCGGACGTGCCCTGCTTGTTGGGTGCCCCTTTGCCGATCAGCGTCCGGCACGCGACCAGCGAAGGGCGGCCGTCCGCCAGCGCCGCGTCGATCGCGCGGGCAATATCGGCAAAATCATGCCCGTCGCAGCTTTCGGTGTGCCAACCTGATGCCCGGAAGCGAGCCGGAATATCCTCGCTGGTGGACAGATTGGTGCCGCCATCGATCGTGATCTTGTTGTCGTCCCACAGCACGATCAGGCGGCCGAGCCCGAGATGCCCCGCAAGCCCGATGGCTTCGTGGCTGATGCCCTCCATCAGGCATCCATCGCCGGCAATCACCCATGTCCGGTGATCGACCAGATCGTTGCCGAAGGCCGCGTTGAGGTGCCGTTCTGCGATCGCCATGCCGACCGCCATCGCGAGCCCCTGACCCAGCGGGCCGGTTGTCGATTCGATGCCTTCCAGCTCTACATTCTCCGGATGTCCGGCGCACGGGCTGTGTAGTTGCCGGAAATTGCGGATGTCGTCGATCGTTGGCCGGGCATAACCGGTCAGGTGAAGCGTGGCATAGGCCAGCATCGAACCATGCCCCGCCGAAAGGACGAAGCGGTCACGATCGGCCCAGCGTGGCTGTTGCGGATCGAATTTCAGATAGCGGGTGAAGAGCGTCGTTGCCACGTCCGCCATGCCCATCGGCATGCCCGGATGGCCAGAATTCGCCGCTTGAACCGCGTCCATCGAAAGCGCCCGGATGGCGTTGGCAAGCTGTTGGGGCGCGATGGTCATTTCTATCCCTTGCGGATTTCACGGGGAGCGACTCGCCCACCCTCAGGCGCGGTTCCTTTGTCGCGCGCACGGGCTTGCGTCAACCGCCTGAAAATCCGCCAAGTGCACGAGGGACTTGCCCCCTGATTCTGACATGCTATGCCCTGTAGCCATGAGCGATAACGGGGCGTTTACCGCGATCGAAAGAATTGAACGCGCCTTGGCGCGGATTGAGGCTGCGTCTGTTCAGCCCCCAAAGCCCCAATCCAATGATCTCGCCCTGGCCGAAATGGCCGCCCGCCATCGCGCCTTGCGCGACGAGACCGGGCGCGCCCTGGCGGACCTGGATGCCCTGATGACGGAGAGCCAGCGTGGCTGAAGTCATGCTGTCCGTCGGTGGATACCACTACAAGGTCGCGTGCCGGGACGGCGAGGAAGCGCATCTTCAGCGACTGGGCGAGCTGGTCGATGCCAAGGCAGTCGAGGCGCGCAACGCGGTTGGAAATGCGAGCGAAGTCCGCCAGCTGCTGCTCTCGGCGCTTCTTTTTGCAGATGAAGCGCTCGATGCAAGCCAGGGCATTGCCCCGGCCCCGCCTCCGGCGCCCCCTGCATATTTGGTGGCAGCGCTCGAAACGCTCGCCGACAGGGTCGAATTGATCGCGACAAGGCTTGAGAAGCTGCATCAGTCCGCCTAGAGTGGCTTCCGGCGGATACTGCCCGGTGCGCGCCTTTGAACATCCCTGAGGCGATTCAACATCCATGGGGGCTGTCCCTGCGCAGATCCTGGTCTGTGTAAACGGTTCCCACCTGACGTTTACGGCGTCAGAGGATATTCCGGCAAACGGCCATGGTGGTTCCGCCAACCGCACGAAAGAGACAGGGTGAACGACAAGCATAGCCTCAGATTTCAACTGAGAAAATCTCGCAAATCATTTGAAAAAGAACACTTATTCTACACTGGCGTCGGCTGCCACCTACCCGGTCAATTCCGTCACGTTCTGGCCATCGCCGAAGTGGTTGCGGGCTATGTGCAGGTTGGATCCGAAGTCGATCCGGCCGGGTTGATGCAACTGGCCGCGAGCATGGGGAAGACGCTTGCCTTGCCCTGGCTCGCCAACCGGACGGCGCCAATCATGTTCCGCGAATGGAAAACTGGCGAACCACTCGAAACAGCCCCGTTCGGATTCCGGCAACCTTTGGCGACTGTGCCGAAATGTGTGCCTGACATGATCCTGACACCGCTGGTCGGCTTTGACCGCGCGCTCAACCGGTTGGGCCAGGGCGCCGGGCATTATGACCGGGCCTTTGCCGCCTGCCCCGACAGCTTGCGCATCGGGCTTGCCTGGTCCGTTCAGGAATGCGCCGCGCTGACGCCGGATCCGTGGGATGTGCCACTCGATGCGGTTCTGACCGAAAAAGAGTGGATCACCGGCCCGCAATCGCGCATCAGGCCATGATGAACCCCAGTTGGCGCAAACCCGCAGGCATGTTGGCCATATTGGCGCTCATTGCGATGGTGGCGGTACTGGTGGGAAGCTACTCAGCGGAAATCGCCAGGCTGCCAGCCGCCGTGCAGGGGCTGGTCTATGTCATTTGCGGGATTGCCTGGATCGCGCCGCTCAAGCCATTGCTGTCATGGATGGAAACCGGGCGCTTCCGCCACCCGCCGGAATAAGGGCGGCCTGCGCCGCATTCCCGGAGAATGGCGCGAGTGACGGGACTCGAACCCGCGACCTCCGGCGTGACAGGCCGGCGCTCTAACCAACTGAGCTACACCCGCGAACGGTGTTGAGGCGCGGCTGTTAGGCGCAGCGGCAAAGGCTGTCAAGGCAGGGCCAGCGCGCGAAATCGTTAACCCCAAGTGCCGTCAGTTTGACGTCAAAATGGAGCCATTCATCCTTCATCGTCCCGGCCGCTACGCCGCCAAGCAACGAGGAAAACGAAGTTTCCCTCATAGTTTCAGCGGGTTGGGAACTGACGCCATTTTTTGCATACCGGTTAACCAAATATTTTCCGTTTCCGATGCAATGCCGCACGCAACGAAAACAAAATTTCGGAACCGGTATGCAGAGCGCCAGCAGTTGGTCGATCAGGAACGTGCAGCTATTGCACGTCGTTCCGCTTGTCATCATGACAGCGACGATCGTCTTTTCATCGTCCGCCAATGCCGCCGGCACGGTGGCTGGCACAACGATCAGCAATACCGCCACCGCGACCTACACCGATCCGGGCGGAAATCCGCAAACGGCGAATTCCAACCAGATCGACATCACGGTTGACGAGCTTCTGAACGTCACTGTCGCAACGGCGGATCCGGGGCCGGTTGCCGTGACGCCGGGGGCGCCCAACCAGGTCCTCAGCTTTACCGTCACAAATACGGGCAACGGGTCCGAAGCGTTTGACCTGAGCACCACAACCGCGATCGGCGGCGACCAGTTTGATCCAGCCACAACGTCGATCGTGATCGATACGAACAACAACGGCGTCTATGATGCCGGGGTCGACACCGTCTATACCGCGGGCTCCAACGACCTGACGCTGGCACCCGACCAGTCGAAGCGCGTGTTCGTGCTTTCCACAATTCCAGGCGGAACCGTTGATCTCGATCGCGGGGATCTTGACCTGACAGCCGTTGCACGAACAGGCACCGGCGCACCGGGGACCATCGTGGCGGGCCAGGGTCAGGGCGGCGGAGATGCCGTTGTCGGCGCGACCGGCGCCGACGGCGTCGATCGTGGCGCCTATGTCGTTCAGACCGCAACAATGACGTTCGTGAAGAGCGCGAGCGTGCTCGATCCGTTTGGCGGAAGCAAATCGGTTCCGGGGTCGATTGTGACCTATACGCTCGTCGCGACCGTGTCAGGCACCGGAACGCTGGGCAATCTCGCAATCGGTGACACCGTCCCCGCAAACACGACTTACCAGGCCGGCACGATCACGATGCAGGGCTCGCCCATGACCGACGCGCCTGACGCAGATGCAGGCCTGTTCGCAAGCAACGCAGTCACTGTCCAGCTTGGTTCGGTCGCGGGCGGACAGATCCGGACTGTCACCTTCAAGGTCAGGATAAATTGATGCGCCGCTTGCTCCTGTTCATCACGATGATGGCTCCAAACCTGGCGTTCGCGGCCAATAATGTTGCCCTGTCGAGCACTGTCTTCCTTGAGAAAACCGTCGCTGACGGCTCCGGGCGCAGCCGGATCATACTTGAAGAGCCCGAGATGGTGACGCCCGGGGACCGGCTCGTCTTCATCGTCAACTATCGCAATGCCGGGGATGCGCCGGCAAGCAACTTCGTCGTGACAAATCCGCTTCCCGCTGCCGTCGCCTTTGAGGGAGGGGCCGACAGCGCGCAGGTTTCGATTGATGGCGGCAAGCGCTGGGGAACGCTGCCGGCACTCAGGGTTCGCGAGGCCGATGGCCGATGGCGAAATGCGCGGCCCGAGGACGTCACGCATCTCCGCTGGTCGCTGAAGCAGGCGATTCCGGCGGGAGCAAAAGGGAAACTGAGCTTTCGCGGCATCGTCCGCTGATCAAATTCCCCGCCAATATGTGCCAGCGGGACGAGCAACGGGCACATCCGTAAAGACAGGAAACGGGACCAATGACCAATATTATCAAACAACTGGCAGCAGCCGGTGGCATAACGGTCGGGGTGCTTGGGGCTGCTCCGGCATTTGCCGCCGGGACGACCGCCGGTTCGACGATCACCAACACCGCAACCCTGAGTTACCAGGTTGGCGGCGTCGCCCAAACGGCGATCAACGCGTCCAACAACATCACTGTTGACCGCAAGATCACCCTGACCGTTGCAGAAGTGGGATCTGCAACCACGTCAGTTGCGCCGGGCGCTTCAGCACAGGTTACGGCCTTCACCGTCACCAATACGTCGAACGACACGCTCGATCTCGGTCTGACCGCAGCACAGCTTGCCGGGGGGACTGCAGCGCACGGGGGC
>Ga0209824_10002063_pt1 | contig 10698 bp, 8 predicted proteins | sample VDWuncwatermetaG_FD_184124 | JGI IMG/M metagenome (GOLD analysis project Ga0209824, IMG submission 184124) | Wastewater microbial communities from Netherlands to study Microbial Dark Matter (Phase II) - VDW unchlorinated drinking water (SPAdes)... ...
GGTATTGGGACATATAGGTGGGCTTCTGTAATACCTGGAAAGTTTCAAAATGCTCCCACATCGGGTGGGCAGGATTGGTTATCCTCCCATGCGCAAAAGTATCACTGGCCAGCAGAAAACTAAACTCATCATGGACAAAGGGGACGGGAACCCCGCGGTGCAGCGACCAAAGCCAATTGCCGCCGAAGGACAAAAAAAATACAACGAGGATTGACAGCCACCGGCACCGCGCAAGCGCGTCAATGCCCGTGAACAAGCGGTTTGAGAGCTTTGCCATGGCATGAAAAGGGATCATTTATAGCATTTTAATAGTTTTTTTGGTAATATCAATGAATGAAAACGGTTATTGTTTTGACGACCATTCACGTACCCAAGGTTCTTAAAAGCTATATTGATAATTGCCGCCACTACGGCCACACCGATGTGGTCTTTATTATTGTCGGGGACATTAAGACCCCTAAGCAATGCTTAACCTACCTGTCTTCATTAAAGAAATCCGGATACCAATTCATTTACCTGGGGCCAGAAGAACAGAATGAATGGCTCAAAGACCATAAAGACTTAAAAAATTTACTTCCCTTTAATTCCATCCAAAGAAGAAATGTCGGTTATTTATATGCTGCCCAAATGGGGGCTGAAGTCATTATTTCTATTGATGACGATAATTTTGTTTTACCCGGGGTCGATTACATCCGATCTCATGGGAAGGCCGGGTCGATCCAGGAAGTTACAGCCATCTCCTCGTCCTCAGGATGGGTAAATCTCTGTTCGTTTCTTAAAACCTCGCCGCAGCGTAAATTCTACCATCGCGGTTTCCCGTTAAATAAACGCTGGGTCCCCGGAAAAACCAAGACTGCTAAAATAAAAAAACGCGTTGTCGTCAATGTCGGTTTCTGGATAGGAGATCCGGATGTTGACACCATCACACGGCTCGAAGAACCTTTTAAAGTGACAAAACTTACCATGCCCTGCGCGCAAATAGGCCTGGCTGCCGGCACGTGCCATCCTTTTAATACCCAAAATACGGCCTTTTACAAAGATGTCCTGCCTTGTCTTTTTTTAATCTCCCTTGGACGCATCAACAGTCATTTGACGATCAATAACTTCCGTTTCGACGATATCTGGATGAGCTATTTCCTTAAGAAAGCTTCCGATAAGATGAATGACCTGATCATATTCGGCGGTCCTGTTGTTGAACAAATAAGGAACCCGCATAATTATTTAAAAGATTTTGAAAATGAATTTTTCCCCTCCATGATGACCCCGAAATTAACGGACATGTTGGAAGACATCACCCTTTCTGCTTTGTCCTACAGCGGACTTTACGCGGAACTTGCTTCAAAACTGGAAGATAGCCGATTGGGAGAAAAAATACTAACTCCCGTAGAAAAACAATGTTTGAAACGGACGGTCAAGGGCATGCGAATATGGCTTAAATCTTGCGCAAAGTTGAAATAGGCGCAAAATAAACTTTAAAACCGGTTTTTAGATATTTAATCAGCGTAGTTGTATCGGAATTATTTTTTGACTGACCTTTTGTGCGTTTGATCCATTGGGTAGGGACCTCTTCTATACATGCTCCCAATTTGATCAATTTTAATATACTTTCCAGAGCTAAATCCGGCCCCGTAGATTCCAGCCGAATATTCTTGATAAGATCTGTTCTATAAAGCTTAAACGCTAAAGTCAAATCACGGACAAGCGTCTTGAATAAAAACATAAATAAACCCTGAAACAAATAATTAATAGACATTCTTAAACGGCCATAACCTTCAAAGCCTCCCTCCTTATGCCAACGGCTGGCAGCAACCACATCACAACCGGTTTCTTTAGCTTTACAAACCATCCGGTCAATAGTCTCTGGTTGGGTTTCAAGATCAGCCGCCATTATAGCAATATGTGTTCCGCTGGCCGCATCAATCCCTTCCCGCAATGCCCATCCTACTCCAGGATTATGCTCTTGAATAATGAATTTAACCTGGTTAAAATTCAAAGAAGCCTGCCGGCAGATGTCAAGACAGGCTTTAGATGATTTTGGGGAAACCACCAGGATGATTTCTTTAATATAGCCCCTGTCTTTTTTTAAAAGCCTTTCAATGGTTTCCACCACAGAAACCGTTTCTGAGTAAACAGCAACAATAATTGAAAGCTTAAAGTCCATTATTTAATGCCTTGCTGTTAAAAAGGGGTTAAATTTATATATCAAACTCTGCCAGTAATTTTCTTGAAATCGGAGGATCATTGGCTTTTTCCGGCTGGGTTGAGTATGTGGTTTTATAAAAACGTATCTTGGAATAATTCCTTAGATCGATCTCTTCCTTCTTCATTACGGAAATCAAGATTTTTAATTTACTTCTTCTTTGAACTTTATCCGGTATTGCAAGGATGCCGTCCATCATACTGGAAAACCTTTCATAATGCATATGCCGCTTTAAGACATTCAAGCTGATCGCCTCTTCCTTGTTATCCATGACGCCATAAGAAGTAATGGTCGATATCATTGTGGTTGTCAATCTTTTAGAAAAAGTCGGATAACAAGCAAAAGGCCATCCTGACATTGTCTCTCTAAAACCAAAAACAGAATTAACCAGCAATAAAGCAATGCCGGTAAATTTTAAAAGTTGTTGATCAATCAAGGGTCTTTTTAAAGGCTGAATTTGATCAGAAAGAACAATGCGCTGAAAAATATCGAACTTGGCCAAGACGGCGACCATCCATCGATAAGATTTAGATTTTCCGTCATAACGCACAGTCAACGATTCTTTAAAGATCCATTTTCCAATTTTAGCAAAAAATCCAGCCCAGTTGATAAAAGAAACGTAACAAATTTGCAGACTAACGAAACTGAGCTGCATGAACAATCCGTTCATCGTATGGAATAATATCCCTGAAATAGCGGCAATGGGCCTTAAAACAGGAAAAAAAATCAAAAACACAAAGGACAATTCAAATAAAATGATCCCTAAGCCACACATCTTATACATTAAAGGATGCGAATCTAAGCGAAAAAAAGGCAGCCATCCTCCTAGTTTATACCATTGGAGATACATAAGATATTTCAAATTATCAGACCATGCCCAATGCCATGGTGATCTGAGAAATTTCCAGAGTCCCGGGAAAAAATAGGTTATCCCTATCAGCAACCAAATAAAACGCAATGGCAAGGCATATACAACAGAGTTTTGGTTTTTCGGCACTCGGCCTTGATCAGCTTCACGAAAAGCTTGTACTATAGAATCGATGGATAACACATCAGCACACCGGGATGCGCTTAAAATGAGCATAAACCATATCAGATGGTTATAGTGATCCACCTTCCCATAAAATTGCGGTATCCCTAAAACATAGATGCCACTGATTGCCGCTAAAAAAGATGCTGTCCTGGCAAAACATCCCACCATTGCTAAAAAAGAAAAACATACAAATAAAATCATCACTTGATGGGCTAAATCAGGAGTAATGGGGATTACCGATAAAAGGTGCTTCATCCCTACGGGAGGGACTTTCATATCCGATGGTAATTGACTGAACCAAAGAATTTCCTTCTTATTGAAATGTGTTAGAATAAAAAGAAAAAAGATTATCCTGAATATCGCAATATTGAACGGGGAATCTTCTTCGGAGAAATAATTCTTAATAATTGATTTTATTCTGAGCATAATCTCATCCAAGAAGGCCTTACGGCCACTTTGACTTGCCCTTTTCTGAAATTTTAGTGTATATTATATGGGCTTCTTGCGCAGGTCAAGCCCAATATCAATGATTGACTTATAAAAATGCTCAATTTTTATCAAGGGCCGATACAGTTTTCAAAGCACCTATTCGTTGGCATTGATGCACTTGCGCGGCGCCGGTTTATGTCAATTCTTGTTGTATTTTTTCTATCCTTTGGCGGCAGTTGGCTTTGGGCGCTATTACGTGGAATCCCTATCCCCTATGTTCATGACGAATTTAGTTATCTTCTTGCGGGTGATACCTTTGCGCATGGCCGAGTGACTAACCCTACGCATCCCATGTGGGAACATTTTGAGACCTTTCATGAATTAATGAAGCCGACGTATATGTCCAAATTTCCTCCAGGCCAAGGGTTATTTCTGGCTGTGGGGCAGGTAATTTTCGGGCATCCGATTTATGGGGTATGGCTAAGCAGTGCTTTAATGTGCGCGGCTATATGTTGGATGTTATATGCCTGGATTTCACCGCGATGGGCCTTGATCGGAGGATTGGTTGCTGTCTTACAATTTGGTATTTTTACGTATTGGAGTCAAAGTTATTGGGGAGGAGCGGTGGCTGCAATGGGAGGAGCTTTGGTATTTGGAGCATTGCCGCGTATTTTAAAAACCCAACGTATCCGCGATGCTCTTTGGTTGGGGTTAGGATGCGCGGTATTAGCAAACAGCCGGCCTTTAGAAGGGTTCCTTGTTGCTATCCCCGTTGGTTGTTTGGTATTGCCATGGAAAATCAGATGGGAAGAAGTATTCTCTGTCGAGCATATGCGAAGGAGAATAGTTTTAGCTAAATTCATAAAAAGAATTGTATTGCCATTGAGCATTATTTTATTTATTACCATATTGGGCATAGGCGCGTATAACAAGCAAATTACAGGGGATTCTAAAATTTTTCCGCACTTCTTATATGATAATACTTACAGCAGTGTCCCTCTTTTTATTTTTCAGCCCCTTGGTCCTTCACCACATTTAAACCATATAATCATGGGTACTTATTAACAATATTTCCTAAAAATGCATTACATCGAAAAAAGGACTATGGAAAGTTTTGTTGAAAGTATGCAAAAAGATAGTTTCCGTTTATTAAAATTCTTTTTTGGATTTCCATTAGCTATCCCATCATTGGTAATTTTATTGTTGTTTTTACGATATCAGCGAATGCCGTTGCGTTGTATTGTAGCAATTTTTATTCTTTTATGTGAATATGGCAGTGTGTCCTACAAAGCCTCACCCCATTCTTTATCTTCTTTGACATGTTTTGCTGTTTTGTTGATAACAATCGGCCTTAGGGGATTATTTTGGCTAAGCTTTCGTAAAATGCAGGCAGGACCAGCACTGATCATCTTTTTAATAGGTTTACAATTGCTTCTTAATATAATATTGACACCCGTTCAACCGGCCGTCAGGTCTTTGGCCAATGGTTCGTCTCAAATTAATTTACCCAAGATTTTTTCCCGTGAAGCACTGAAGAATATCTTAATGAAGCGCGGGGGAAAGTATTTAGTCATTGTAAAATATCCTTTATCGCATCATTATTTTTGGGAGTGGGTTTATAACGATGCCGATATCGATCATGCCCCCATTGTATGGGCCAGAGACATGGGGACAACGCGTGATGCCAAGTTATTAAATTATTTTAAAGACCGCCAGGTCTTGTTTATTGATATTGTTTGGGATATAAAAAATTACCCTTTGTACTGTGCTCGCCAATGAATAACCCCGCTGCCAGCTGATAAGGCAAAATAGGGCTATGAACGTTTTTCCCATCAACGACTGTAATAAAATTCAAAAGTATCAAATTGATCCGGCCACCCTGCTTCGATGTAACGCCTATCAAACTTTCTAAAAGAGTATTGGTCTAACCATCCGACTTGCACATACCACACTTGCCGGTCTTTAAAATATTCCAATAATTCTTTGTCTTTCATCATACCCATTTCCCTCGCCCAAACAATCGGTGAATGATCGATGTCCGCGTCATTATAAACCCATTCATAATGGATAATGTGTTGTGGGTCGTATCTTACGATCACCAGATGTTTCCCCTCTTTTTTCAGTAAAACGCTGATTAATTTTTGGCGAGTAAAAAATCCGTTTAAATTTTTATCTGTTGTTGGTCCCTGAACCCTTCCCATCGTTAGATCGGTGGGTGTAAATATATTCATTATATTAATTACAAGTTGAAAAAAAATTAAACAATTAACCAGGATAAAACCAACGTGGGCATTCCTAAATTTTAATATAGACATGACTCTTAGGCCTGCCGTAATGAGTAATACCGCCACACAAGTTAATGCAGCGAAATAATGCATTTTAGCCAAACAGGTCAGGGCCGCGCATGTACCTATAATGGTCATGACCGCCAAGATAAAAAGCCCTACTCTCTGCCTACGCAAAAACATCAAAAACACAATAGCCAACGATGGAATTGCCAAAGGAAACCCCAAAAAGAACATAAAAATATGTGCCGTATCATTTATTAAATCCTTGACAAAACCCTCCCATGACTTCTTTTGCAAATAATACATCTTAGTCCAATTTTGTTCATAAGATGCCATGGTTTGATTGTTATACTGCGGCGATTTTTCTAATGGTTCTAAAATAAGATGAGGGACGGCGGAATATGTTTTTGCGTACAACAAGTGAGGAAAGACAAACGCATGGCCTGTGACTGCCTTATTGTATGTTCCCGTAACGATGAGAGTTAATAATAAAATAAGACTGAAAGGAACTACGACCTTCTTCACAAATTTGCAGGTCTTAACGCTTTCCCATTTGATCTTCCACGGTAAAACCATTACTCCAACAGGGATCCCTATTAAAATACCATCTAACGGTCTACTATTAGCCAAGACCGCGATGCCTAATCCTAACCACAACACATCTCTTATTCGTTGATATTTGAATATCCTGGGTAAGCTTCCGAAAACCAGAGCTCCTCCAAAGGCCGCCACCGCGCCTCCCCAATAACTCTGACTCCAATAAGTAAACACCCCAAACTGTAAAACACTGACCAGCCCTCCTATAAATGCCCAATAGGGAGGCACCCAGGCATACAACATCCAGCAAATCGCCATACACATCAAGGAGGCGCTTAACCATACCCCATAAATAGGATGTCCGAATAAAATTTGGCCCATAGCCAGAAACAAACCCTGGCCTGGAGGGTATTTGGACATGTACGTTGGTCGCATCAATTCATGGAAGGTCTCAAAATGTTCCCACATGGGATGTGTTGGATTAGTCACATGACCATGAACAAAGGTATCCCCTGCCAGAAGATAGCTGAATTCATCATGATAACACGGTAGAGGTATTCCCCGAAATACTGCCACCAAAAAGCAACCGCCAAAAGACAAAACCCCAACAAGGAGGATGGAAAGGGCCCTCCGCCTGGCAATAGCATTTAGCTTGACCATTTCACCCTTATCTTCAGCGCGGTTGTCACAAAATTATGGACATATTTTCTCTTGCTTTTAATTAATCGTGAGGCGCGGGTTGGATAACGGATGTCGATGGGCACAAACACGACCCGCATTTTTTCTTTAAGAAGAAGGCACAGGGACTCTATGGTATAGGTATATTCATTCTCAAGCCTACGTGCCAAAAGTTCCGCTGCCTTTTTGCTGAAGGCCCTGAAACCGGACGTCGCGTCGCGGACTGGATAAATAAAAAGCAATGAAAGAAATAAATTGCCCAAACATTGAGAAACTAATTTATACCTTGGATAACCCGCGATGGCCGACAGTTGCCGGTCCCCGATAACAGCGTCCGCTTGGGAGGTTAAAATCGGCGCGACAATCCGCTCGATTTGCTCTGGAGAATATTGATTATCTCCATCCGTATTGACAATCACATCAGCGCCATGGGCCAAGCCATAGGCCAAACCGCTGCGGAAAGCTACGCCAAGACCCCGGTTTTTCTGAAAATCCAGCACATGCTCCACCCCTTTATGCCTGACAATATCCGCCGTCTTGTCTGTTGAGCCATCATTAATGACAAGGATTTTTAATGTATCAAAACCCTTGATTGTTTGGGGAATATCATTTAAAACGCGTGTAATTACATTTTCTTCATTAAATGCGGGAATTTGAATAAATATGAGCCTGGACATTAATTTTATTATAACACTGCTTCTTAGCGATGACGCCAATAATCTTTGATCCCTTGCGCGATTCTTTCATAAACAAATGGCTTATAATGGCCGTCGAGAGTCATCCCATTTTCCTTTTCTGATATAGGAAATGGTTTAATAAATATGCAAGAAACTCCTTTGTTTTCCCATGTATCAAAAAATCTTTTTTTATCAGGGAAGCATTTCAGTAGTGGCGGTTCTTCTGAGAACATATTTGATAAAAAAACAAAAATTATCTTGGCATTATTCTCCCGGGCAGTACATACGATTTTATCTAAAATATGATTTGTAATTATCTCTGCCTCTTGATCGATCACTCCGATCTTTTTAAGAAAATCAAATCTTAATATATCCATTAAATCAAAAAATCTGGACCTCCAAAAATCATGTTTTAAAAACCATTGTGGAGAAGGTACGGGAGAATTACATAGGACTAGTTGATGTCTACTCCAATGGAATCTGGGCTTTGAGTAATAATGAAATTCGGATAAATTGCGTTCATTGTCCCAGGGCCCAAACCCTAATAAAACAATATCCGGATGATATTTCAATCCTTCTTCCAGTAAATAAATGAGCATTTGATCATGCCCATAAGCGGACACCGCAAAATTTATTATTTCCGTATTAGGAAGCATTTGTTGAAGATAATAGGGGTATGTTTCAGTATCACTTACTCCTTTCCCAAACGTAAATGAATCTCCCAGAATTAAAATCCTTGTCCTATTCGGATTTTTTTCATAGTTGTACTCGATTTTCCCTCTAATCCCTTTACTATTAGTGTTGAGAATTTTGTTTTGAAAAACTATTTGATTTGTAATATTTGGCCTAAGAGCCCATCCTCGTGTCGGATGGTAAACAGTATAGGATTGGGAACTATTCTTATAATAAAGGGGGTTACTGCTTTCGCTGACGTATTCTAATTTCATTCCCGTATCAGAAACATTTTTAATATAAGTTTTATAGAAAGGTTTTATATTTATAATCAATCTTGATAGGATCTCTAAGGCAAAAAACCAACAAAAAATTAAAAATAAATATTTGATTAAATGATTCTTCATTAGCATTTTTTATAAACGGGCTTCATTTGCATAATATCGCACATAATCCCAATTAACTTTAATTTCCCACACCTGCCTATCTTGATAATATTCCAAAAGTTTGGTATTACGTTGCCCCCCCATGCCTCTGGCCCAAACTATGGGAGAATTGTCAATATCAGCATCATTGTATACCCAATCCCAGAGACTCTCATGATGGGGCGGATACTTCACAATAACCAAATGATTCCCTCCGAGTTTAATTAATATGTCCTTTAACTCTTGACGGCTAAACTCCCCTGCCAATACTCGCCCATTAGATATTTGTTTGACCGTAGCTAAGGAAATATCCTTGGGCAAACGGGGGGTTAAAAACAAATTAAGACCTAATTGTAATAGCACTAAGAACATCACCAATGTGGTCCCGATCTTTATACGCCTTAATTTTAACAATGACAAAAACCGCAGACCAATGGTGATTAACAAGACCGCCATGCATGTTAACGGCGCGGCATAATGCGCATGGGCAGGAACGGTTACCATGCCAAGCATCAATAAAATAATACCTGCAGCTAAAATAAAACGCGCGGCTGTTCTGGCGTAAGAAAATAACAACAATATTGGAAAAGCCAATGGAAAACCGAAAAAGAACATGCCTATATCGACACTGTCTCTAAATATGCCACGCGTGAAACCTTTCCAGCTTCTCTTATAATGATATTGGCCTATGTCCCAGTTTCTAAAATAGTCCGCCAAAACTTTATGATTATAATGAACTGCAGGATATAACGGCTGCCAAATGAACACCGGAATAGTCGAATACAGTTTTGAATAAAGCACGTGGGGTAACATTAATGCATTACCCGTGATTTTCTTGTTATAAATACCGGTTAATATAGCTGTGGCCAGAATCAACAGCATCAAGGGTAGTACAGCATTTTTTAATAACCGGCGCTTATCCAATGCCTGCCATTTAATCTTCCATGGTAATGCTATACATCCCAGTGGAATGCCGAATAATATTCCCTCCACTGGTCTGGTGTTGGCTAATATCCCGATCCCCAATCCCAAAAATAACGCATCTCGTAAGCGTTGATATTTAATTATTCTTGGCAAAGCCCCAAAGACCAGTGCACCTCCTATGCCTGCCACCGCGCCTCCCCAATAACTTTGACTCCAATAGGTAAAAATACCGAATTGGATGACAGCAACCAACCCTCCGATCAAGGCCCATCGCGGTGAAACCCAGGCATACAGCATCCAACATATCGCCGCACACATCAACCCCGCGCTTAACCATACCCCGTAGATCGGATGACCAAAAATTACCTGCCCTACCGCCAAAAAAATCCCTTGTCCCGGTGGATACCTGGACATGTAAGTAGGATGCTGTAAAACATGGAAAGTCTCAAAATATTCCCACATCGGATGGGTGGGATTGGTTATCCGCCCGTGCGCAAAGGTATCGCCGGCAAGTAAATAACTGAATTCATCATGGATGTATGGAACGGGTATCCCTCTAAACGCGGAAAATAACCAGCTGCCGCCAAAGGATAGAAAAAATACAACAAGAATTGACATCAACCGGCGCCGCGCAAGCGCGTCAATGCCGGCGAATAGATGGTTTGAAAACTGTACCGGACCCTGAAGAAGATTGAGCATTAAAATTCTTCCTTTTGTTATAACGAGTTGGTATTAACCTTAACAACCTTGGGTGGATAAAATTTCTTTTGGGCATCGCTGTCTGCATAATAGTCCAATTGGCTTTGATGCCAAGAAAAAATATCCTCCTCTAATG
>Ga0209824_10002064_pt1 | contig 10698 bp, 11 predicted proteins | sample VDWuncwatermetaG_FD_184124 | JGI IMG/M metagenome (GOLD analysis project Ga0209824, IMG submission 184124) | Wastewater microbial communities from Netherlands to study Microbial Dark Matter (Phase II) - VDW unchlorinated drinking water (SPAdes)... ...
GTAGCCTTCTTCTTTAAGGCCGCGTTTGATGAACTGGGCTATTTTAACTTCATCTTCTATGACCAGGATACGCATTCAACTCCCCCTAACCCTCTCTTTATGCAGACTGGGTCAAATGAGAGGGTAACGTTCTTTGACAATTAAAAAGCAGCATAATGGGACATAAGTTTTTGCTTTTTCTGTCCTATTATCTAACTGCTCGCCAATTTTCCCAGTAATTGGCTAATACCACCTGCAATGGTAATCATCCGAGCCAGATTAAAACAAGTGGCCAATAAGGACACTTCTGCGTTCACCTTGGCTATGCCACGAAGCATAAATTGGCCAGCGCTAAGGTTGTGTTTGATATGTCCATAAGGATGTTCCACCATTTGTTTGCGTAATTTGTAAATCGCTTGGTTCTCTGGACGCTTGTAATTAGCCTCCAATTGTTCTTTGAATTTTTCATCAGCCAAACGAACAATCCGTCGACCATTTGGCGATTGGGTGCATTTGCCCAGATGTGGGTCTCCAAAATGAGAACAAGTTTGACAGTCCAAACCGTTAGCTTGATAACGAATTTTATAATGGGTATGATCAGTAAAGCCAACTGATTTCAAATGTTTACCGTTGGGACAAATATATTCGTCGGCCTTATCATCGTAAACAAAATGTCTCTTGTCAAAAGGAAGGACGGGTACAAGCCCCTTGTCTCCTTGGGCTTGGTTAGTGCTTGGAACAATCACATTGATCCGTGGATCTATTTTCTTGGTGTCGTCAACATCCGAGTAACCGGCATCCGCGCATGTATGTTTCGGCGTTTTGCCGATATTCTCGGTGGCTGCTTGCACCTGGACACTGAGTTGGTTAAAATCAGTGCTTTGGCTGACGGCTTGGGCTTGAACAATTAATCCATGTTTGCCGTCCGTGGTGCTTTGAACATTGTATGCCGCGTGTGTTCCTTGACGGCCTTTGGCCTTGACGCTGTCTGTATCAGTGCTGTTGATATTGTCTTTGTTTTGCACATTCAATGTATTTAAAACATCCTTCATCTTGTTTATTAATTTTGCTTTATCATGAACTTGTTCTTTAAGCTTAATCAGTGACTGATCATCGCGTTCTTTGGCATCAATTTGTTCGCTTTCGTTAATGACTTGCTCAATGTGTCCTTCAATTTTCTTTATATATTCCTCGCAGCCTTCTTTGCTGCGGGTATTATTAATCGAGGCGTTTGCCCTGAATTTGCTGCCATCAGTAAAGAATATGTTGCCTTCGATTAAATCAAGTTTTAGGCACATGCGCACACACTGTTTAAGAACTTTTGTAATCGCTTCTTTATATAGGCTGCGGAACCGGCTGATGGTACGATAATCTGGTTTTAAACCACCCATTAGCCAGATAAATGACAGATTTTCATGGCAGGCTTTTTCTAATTTGCGGGAAGATCGAATTCCGGTGGAATATCCGTAAAGCAGAAGTTTTAATATCTGTTTAGGATAATAACTATCAGCACCACCTTTCAAGGAGGCTTCTAAGGATATTCCAAGTTCATAAAAATTTAGACTATCAACAAAGGCATCATAGACCCTGACAGGGGCGTCTTTACCGACATAGTCATCGATAATTGCTGGAAGATAAATTGTTTGCATCTGATCGCCTATTTTGTATGCCATGTGTACCCTCCTTGATTGATCCTGGAGGTTATTTTAGCATATTTTGTGTAAATCGTCGACGCTATTCGTAAATTTATCGTCGATAATCTTATAAATTATACCCTCTCATTTGACCCAGTCTGATGAAAAAGAGGGGGACATCTTAATAAGTTGTTGGATGAGTTTTTCTATCCCCTCGCTGACTTCGCTGATACGGGCATCAAGCATATAACAAGGGGTTGTTACAATTTTATTTTTATGATCAATAACAATGCTGCGGGCATCGGTATTGGCGGTCTTTGTCCCTGATTTTTGAAAAATCGCGTTGATCTTTTCGTCTTTGCCGAAGGTCACGGTCACCTCTTTGAACACTTTAGCGATGATCACAGGTGATATGCACAAGGCACCAATAGGCTTACCTGCCCTGTGCATGGCACGCACGCACGACTCCACTTGCGGCAAGACAGTCATTCTATCACCATCAACGGCAAAGGTGCAAAGATTATATGCCACTCCACTGCCGCCGGGCATGACCAGAATATCAAAGTCCCCTTCCCGGAAATCCGGCAAAGGCTTGATTTTACTGCGCGCAATACGGGCGGATTCAAGAAGCACATTACGTTTTTCCGGCATTTCTTCGTTGGTCAAAAAATTAAGCACACGGGCCTGAGGCACGTCAGGGGCAAAACACTGGTATTGATGGCCGCTACGGTCAATACTCAACAGTGTTAAGACGGATTCATGGATCTCCGCGCCGTCTTTATTGCCGCAGCCGGCTAAGATTACTGCGAAACGCAAAATTTTTTGACTCATCAATTACTCCCTCCAAAAATATAACGCGGCGGTCAGGGCAATACCGATGGCAAAAGCCAATAAGGCATTGGGGACAAAGTACGGATAAACCATTAGTACAATACCTATCACCATCGGACGCCAGCTTTTTTCTTTTTTCCCATGCCAGAAAGCATACCAGCCGATAATACTAAAAATAATGCCGCCAATAATATTCCACCAATTAAAATCACCTCCGCTGCCGAGGGGATTGGAGATGCCATAAGAATTTAGGACCGCATTTAAAGTTTGGGCGTCAGGCAATATTCCCTGTTCCTTTCTTTTTGATTATATTGCAAGGATCGCACATCATCCACCCAAAAATCAATATTCCCTGTCTCTTGTAGTTGGTCAATCATTAAGACCGAGAAATTCCCTGTGGAATTTGATTTCATCATCGCTATTTTGTGTGCACTGTTGGGCGCTATTTAACGCTGAAATAATTTTCATAATCTGAAGGAAATTCGTGGGTCATGCTGCGGATAATGCCTTTTTCATCAATAAATATTAAGGTCGGCACTCCGATGAGACGATATGGCCCTTGCAGGACGCTATCCTCATCAACAAAGCTAATCAGTTTCATCTGACGTCGATTGAAATAATTTTTGACGTCTTCTTTTGTCTCTCCTACGTCCACCAGGATAATCTTGATGCCTTTTTGTTCAATGGATGCAAAACCATCATTGATGGCGCCTAAATCTTCGTAGCAATGCGGACACCAGGTCGCCCAGAAAACCAAAATTGCTTTTTTCCCCTGTTGCTCACCGATAACTCTGGCAGATGTCCCGTCAGATTTAGGCAAAATAACATCTGGCGCTGCCTTGCCTATTAAAGGACTCGTCTGCGTGGATAAATGGCTCATCGCCCAGGCTGATGATGAAAAAAATGAAAATAGAACTAGGAAAATTAACCGCATGAAGAACTGATCCAACCCAGATAATCCTCACTGCCATTGACGATAGGCAAGGCGATAATCTCCGGGGTTTGATAACTGTGCAAGGATTTGACTTGGGCCATGACTTTTTTAAATAAAACCTTTTTGGTTTTTAAAACCAGTAAAACTTCTTGGGACATATCAATTTTACCCTGCCACCAAAATAACGATTGAACACCTTCTACAATATTGGCACAGGCTATCAATTTGGCTTCTAATAAACCCCGGCTGATTTTTTCCGCCTCTTTTTTGTCTTTAGCGGTGATGAAGACGACGATGTAATGAGTATTCATAATAACACCATTAATGATATCATGCGTCCGGCTTTTGCGCCGTCACGTCGAAAAGAAAAATAATTCTTATTACAACAAGTGCATATCCCGCTGTCAAAAATATTTTCTTGCCGCACACTCGCTTGCAATAGTTGATCACGATTGGCGCTTATGACATCCAAATATAAATGTCCGCCGCGCTCTTTAACATACGAAGGAAAATAATCACGGAATTCAGCGCCTACCTGATAACAGCATTCCCGGATGCTTGGCCCCAAAGCAATTTTTAAATCAGACGCCTGGCTGGCGTATTTCTCCTGCATCCTTTGCACGGTCTTGGCGGCAATCATCTTGGTAGTGCCCTTCCATCCGGCATGGGCCAGGCCTATGACACGACGGCGCGGATCAAAAATAAAAACCGGCACGCAATCTGCCGTTCGTATGGCAATAGGCAAATTTTTTTCATCGGTGATATAGGCATCCGCATCAGGGCAGCCTTTAATTGTCCCCACCCCGCCATGTGCTGCAAGAATATTATCACCATGTATCTGTTTACGCCAAAAAACTTGGCATACGTCAACGCCATATTTCTTCCGTAAATACGCGCGCTGGTCAATTGTCAAGGGGACGTCAAAATCCAGAGGCGTAAAATCAATGGATCCGTCGCTGGTCAAGGCAATAAGGCCTTCATCCTTTAAAAATAGCTGACTGGACCCCCGATTAAAACATTCAGTGACACCGTTAGGTTTAAGCTGCATCAATTAAATCCTTAACAGGAACCTTGTCAACCCCCGGGGTTGACAAGGTTATATCCATATGGCCTTTTTTGTGGTCCTCAATGCGCTGGATCTTACCGTCTAATTTCTTAAAACTTTTGTCCGTAATTTCCGCGTACTGGCCGCTGACCTTATCAATCAAACTTCCCAAATCCGCAAAGCGGCTTTTGAATAATTCATAGTCCCTGGTAAAGCCCTCAATAAGCTCGATGATCTTCTTGATGTCCTTTTCAAAACGGAAATGCTCATGGGCCTGACGGACAACGCTTAACATGGCATACAAGGTAAAAGGTGAACAAAGCACCACTTTCTGCTTTAAAGCAAAATCCATGACATCCGGACATTTATCCTGGATGAGGCCAAAAACCTGCTCATTGGGGATAAACAGCAAAACAAAATCCAGGGTATTTTCCGACGGATTAATATAATCGCGGTTCTGGATTTCTTTAATGCGGTCTTTGACGTTTTTAATGAATTCCTTCTCAAAACTGTCCCGTTGCACCCCTTCAGGGGCGTTGACCATTTGAAGATAATTATCCAAAGGGAATTTGACGTCCATATTGATGCAATGGCCTTGAGGCAAAAGAAAGGTATAGTCCGGCTTGGTCAATGCGGCATTGACATTTTGCTTGAGATAATTGACATTTTCGATAAGGCCGGCGTAATGGATAATATCTTCAGCCATGCGCTCCCCCCATTGCCCGCGCAGTTTGACATTGCCTAAAATATTATTCAATTTGACAGTGGTTTCTTGGAGCTTCTGGGTGGCGATGGAAGCATTCTTGAGTTCATTCTCGAGGCTGCCAAACTTGCGGGCATGGTCCCCTTGGGACTCACGCAGCAATTGCTGATATTTGCCTAACTCTTCTTTAAGTCCGGCGACAGTATGTTCAATCGCCTGTTTGCGCAGCTCCAGCTGTGATGCCGCGTCCTTTTGAGAGAACTCCATCTTACGCATGAAAAAAACTAAAACAATCATGGCCGTAACCAAAACGACAATAACAGCAATTCCTAAAAGAATTTCGGACATGGTAATTTCTCCCATTTGACCTGTTTGCCATCGCGGTCAAAATACACATACACTTTATCCTTGGCGAATCTATAAATAGCATAACGGTAAAGCCATCGCTGGCCGCCGCCGCTCAAGTCTTTTTTAAGAATGGGCTCGCCAAAAGAATGCACAAATGAAGCTTTGTCTTTATAATCACTGATGGCCCTTTGGTCAATGACCTTGGTCAAAGCGTCGTAATGATTATTGATGATTTTGACCAGGCGATGCTGATCATCTTTTTCCCGTGAATAATCCCCCAGTACGGAAATCTCGTCGAGATTAGAAAGAATGGTGCAGCCGGATAGACCTAAAAGCACCAACAAATAAGGAATGATCTTTTCTAATTTCATATTTTACTTACTAATCCGGTTTTTTTCTTCTTGTAATTGATCTAAAATCACAACGATGTCGCGTATCCGTCTTTGGATTTCCTTAAGGCGCAAGCCGTACTCCTTGATCATATTGGGATCGCGGCCAAAAGCTTCACTCAAAAACCGGGACTTTACATAACTTTCAGTTTCTAACTGTTTGCTTTCAGCTTCCAGGGCCCGGCTTTCTTTTTTGATCTCTTCCAGGCGCTTCAGAGCTTCGTTATGACGTTCATGCGCTTGCTTTAATTGCTGATTCTTGGCATGTCCCAAAGAAAGAGGGACATGCTTTTTATTATCCGGGGCAACCGTGGCCTTGCCCTGCTGGCCTATTTTCTCTAACTGTGTCCCTGCTTTTTTCTCCAGATAATAATCCAAATTGCCGTGATAATTTTTGAGCTCTCCGTTGATGACTTCCACCATGTGATTGGCAATATTCTTGACAAAAAACAAATCGTGGCTGATAAAACATAAGGTGCCTTCGTACTTCTGAAAACAGCTGGTCAGGGCCTCTACCCCATCGATGTCCAAATGGGTCGTGGGCTCATCTAAGCAAATAAAATTGGGAGGGTTGATCAAAAGCTTGGCCAAGATCAAACGGCTTTTTTCTCCACCGGACAACACACGGACGGGTTTAAAGACATCATCGCCTTTAAAATTAAATACGCCCAACAAAGTACGCGCCTGGGCTTGCGGAACACTGCGCTGGGTGGCGGACATTAACTCTTCAAAGACCGTGCGGCTCGGATTTAAAACATCCAGGCGTGTCTGGGAAAAATACCCCAAATTCACCTGATGTCCCAGCTTGCGCACACCTGAGTCAGGGGACAAAACCCCGGAGATCATTTTTAACAGGGTAGACTTGCCCGCGCCATTGGGACCGACCAAACACAATTTCTGCCCCTTGGTGATTTCAAAATCCAAATCCTTATAAATTTGCTTCTCACCGTAAGATTTATTGATCCGGCTCATAGTCAAAACACTGTGCCCGCTTTCCACCGTCGCTGGAAACTCAAAATCCCTGATGGAATGCTTTTCCTGCGGGATGCGGATTACTTCCAGACGATCCAGCATTTTACGTTTATTACGCACGGCTGAGGCACGGTTAGGCTGGGCATGAAAGCGTTCGGTAAAACGCTCTAACTGTTCGCGTTTCTGCTCAACGACCTTATGCTGTTTCTCAAGCGTGCGGTTGCGTACCATCTTGGCTTCTTCATACGCTTCGTAATTACCCTTGACCTTGGTCATCTTGGCATCTTCCAGAATGATGGTGTAATTCGTCACATCATTAAGAAAAATTTTATCGTGCGAGATGATAATAAAAGTCCCGTCGTAGCCTGCCAAATAACCTTTAAGCCATATGGTCGCGTCCAAATCCAGATAATTGGTAGGTTCATCGAGAAGGATCAAATCATATTTGTAAGTCAACATCTTGGCCAATTGGGTGCGCATCTGCCATCCGCCGGAAAGATGGGCAATGGGCTTATGGAATTCTTCTTCTTTAAAACCCAAACCCGTAAGGATTTTTTCAGCCTTATGTTCCAGGTCATATATCCCTTTATGTTCCAACTGCTCTAAAATATCCCCGTAACGGGGGGAATCCGCTTTATGCCCGTCTTCAAGTTTGTGTTTCTCTTTCAGCAAACGGCGGATCTCTTCATCGCCGCAGGTCATCTCTTCCATGACCGTGCGATCAGATGCATATTTAGCTTCCTGGGCCATGTAACCAATATTAAGGCCTTTTTGAATATTCACTGATCCCTCTGTTGGCTCCATCTGACCTAAAATAATTTGAAACAAAGTGGTTTTACCCGCGCCATTGGGGCCTGTCAAACCAATGCGTTCATTGGAAAAAATACTTAAAGAAACATTATCCAAAAGCATGCGCTCGTCGAAATTTTTGGACAAATTACTAATAGTGATCATTTCAAAAGCTCAATTTCCTCTTTAGTTAAAATCCTCCATTGTCCTTTGGGCAAGCTCCCAAGCTGTAGTTTGCCCATGGACAAGCGGCACAAATACGTAACATAATGGCCGACACTTTTGGCCATCATGCGGATTTGACGTTTTCGCCCCTCATTAAGGGTGATCTTAAATTCGGTATCCGTGCCATTATACTTAACTTCCATAATACGGCAAGGAGCAGTTTTACGACCCTCAATGATAACACCGCCTTCAAGCTTTGTTTGTTTGGCTTTAGTCAATTCCCCTTTGACGCGTACCAGATACGTTTTATCCGCGTGAAATTTAGGATGGGTCAAGCGATATGCCAAATCACCGTCATTGGTCAATAGTAAAAGCCCCTCGCTGTCACGGTCAAGCCTGCCCACCGGCGCTAAATGACGCATGGACGAAGGCAATAAGTCCATCACTGTCTTGTCGGCATGCATGTCATCCTTGGTGGTGGTGAAACCCGCGGGTTTATTGAGCATGACACAAGTATACTCTTTGGCACCGATCTTTTGATCATCAACCGTGATCTCTTCGCTGCCCTCAACCGGCGTTGAAGGCTCTTTGATGATGCGGCCATTGATCTTCACCCGGCCTGCCTGGATAATGTCCATCGCATCCCGACGGGAGCAAACACCGTTATGTGATAAAAAAACTTGTAAACGCAAGATTCCCTGTTCCTTTCTTGGGCTATGGGAGCTTTAAGTCGTACGCTGCCGCAGGGCTTCGTAAAGGATGATGGCCGCCGAGATAGACACATTCAAAGAATCTGCCAGGCCGTTCATGGGAATTTTGATTGTCACATCCGCGAGCGTGAGCCAATAGTCAGACAAGCCTTGGTCCTCACTGCCTAAAACCAAGGCCCAAGCACCCTTAAAATCTACCTGGGTATATAATTTTTTAGCCGCTGGTGTGGAAGCGCAAATTTTTATTTTCCGAGCATCTGCGAGTGTCCGGTATGAGGACGACGATTTTAAAAATGAGGATATTTCCGAAGAACTTGCGCAAACAACGGGAATGCTAAAGACAACACCCGTACTGGAGCGAATGACGTTAGGATTATACACATCGGTTTTAGGATCACAGACTAAAACAGCTTCAACCCCTACCCCGTCGCAGGTACGTAACACAGCTCCCAGATTACCGGGTTTTTCCAGGGATTCTAAAACCACCACCAAAGGCTGGGCGGATAATTTTAGATCTTTTAAACTCACAAGGGGCGTCCTAATCACAGCAATAATCCCTTCATGGCGCTCGCCGTAAGCTAACTTTTCCATGACCTTTCCGCTCACCTCAACAGATTCAATTTTCCTTGTCTGCAATTGTTTAAGCAAGGCCTCTTGTTGGCCCTTAACGTAAAAAACTTGGGACAAAATAATGCCGGCTTCAAACGCCCGCTTGATCTCACGCGCACCGTCGATAATAGTCATCCCCACCTCGCGTCGGCCACGGGCTTCGCGCAAGCCCAAGGCTTTTTTGATCAATCCATTTTGTAAACTGGTTATTTTTTCCATATACGATCCAAAATCATTTTAGGCGTTATAAACTGCGGCAAAATAATGGGGGCATTGGAGCCCGGCGGATAATAGACATAAGCAGGAATGCTGTCCCGTCCAAATGAAACTAAGGCCTGGGTGATGGCAGGATCATATTTGGTCCAATCCGCTTTAAAAGCAATGATACCTTGGGTACTAAAAGCATTGACCACCTCTTGATTTTGCAAAACTAAGCGGTCATTGACCTGGCAGTTAATGCACCAGGCGGCTGTAAAATCTATAAACACTCCATGCCCTGTCTGACGCGCTTGACTCACCGCCGTCGAAGAATAACTTTGCCAATGAATTTCATGAGAAGGTTTATAAAATTTTGATAAATCCCCTAATCCGGTTTGTATTCCAAACACCCATAATAACCAGATAACACATGCCAATAAAATAAGCCCAAGTACTTTTTTTAAATGGATCATCCATGGGCCGGGCCTTGGGACAAAAGATAAAAGAAAAGGAAAAGCGCTCAATAACACAAAGGGCAAGGCCAGCCCCAGGCCTAAAGAGGTGAATATTCCAAATCCAACGATATTCGGCTGGCTTATGGCCACGGTCAGGGCCGTCCCCATAAAAGGCGCGGTGCAAGGGCTGGCCACGATCGTTGTGATGACCCCGCTTATAAAACTGGCCTGATACCCCGCTTGAGGCACAGGCAGACCGCCAATGGAGAGAATTGAGAATTCAAAAACACCAAAAAGATTAAGGGCTAAAACAAATAAAACCAAGGCCACGCTAATAACAAAAACCGGTGATTGAAATTGGAATCCCCAACCGGCAAATTGGCCGGCGGATTTTAAAATAAAAAGCAGTAAAGCCAATGCCCACACTGAAACCAGGATGCCTAACGCGTAAACCAATGAATGACGAAAGGCTTTCTTTCTATCCGGATGACGCTCAACTAAATGAAGGACCTTGATTGATAACACCGGCAGCACACAGGGCATTAAATTAAGGAGCAAACCACCGATCAAGGCGAACAAACATACGACTAAAAAAGGAATCAATGGGGGCAAATGTTGACGGGTTTGATCAAAGGAGTTTTTAAAATGATTAAATGTGACCCCGGAAATATTCGTCACCACGGGCAGGGAAAGGTTTAATTCGGCCCGGCCGGGAATGCACACGTCTTTACAAGCCACCCAATCCAGATGGGCATGAAGATTGACATCTTTAGATGATTGAAAATTCCCATCGACCGTGATGGGCACTAATAATAAAACCTCATGTTCATACACGAAGCTCGTTAATGGCCCTACGCTCAGGCGTTTTGGGTATGGCCAATGAATATTACCTGGCCTTATGCCCGACGGTAATTGCCACTTAATCTTGGGGGGTAAT
>Ga0209824_10002066_pt1 | contig 10692 bp, 8 predicted proteins | sample VDWuncwatermetaG_FD_184124 | JGI IMG/M metagenome (GOLD analysis project Ga0209824, IMG submission 184124) | Wastewater microbial communities from Netherlands to study Microbial Dark Matter (Phase II) - VDW unchlorinated drinking water (SPAdes)... ...
ATGTTCCGATCATTGCGAGCTTCCTCAATACCTTCCCCTACAGCCTTGTTTCTCTTCCGGAAATCAAGACGGTAGAGCAACTCAAGGGCGGGAAAATAGCCGTCAGCCGATTCGGCAGCGCTACCGATCTCGGCGTGCGGATGGCGCTCGCCAAAGTCGGTTTGAACGCCGAGAAAGATGTCACGCTCCTTCAAATAGGCGCCCAGACCGCGCGCTTTATGGCGCTGCAATCGAAAAATGTCCAGGCAACCATCATTACTCCACCTTTCACCGTAACGACGCGAAAGCTGGGATTTAATACTCTGATCGACATGTCCCAGTTGAATATCCCCTTCCAGCTCACGGCGCTGGTTACGACCAGGGCGTATATCAAATCACATCGCGACGTCATCGCGGCGGCGGTCAAGTCGCTCGTCGAGGGGATTCATTTCTACAAGACGGAGAAAGAGCCGAGCATCAAGATCATGAGCAAATATCTTCAGACCACGGATCGAGAGGCGCTGGAGGAGACCTATAGAGAGATCGCCCTCAAAATCGTCCCCGACAAGGCTTACCCGACGCTGCCCGGCATAAAAACCATTCTGGACGAGCTTGCGGTAAAAAATCCCAAGGCCAAGACTGCCCGGCCGGAAGATTTTGTCGACACGAGTTTTCTAAAGAAGTTGGATGACGAGAAATTTTTCGACCGTCTGTATAAAAGATAAGGGGGGGAGGATGGCAGCACAACAGCAATACATCGTCGGCGTTGACACCGGGGGGACCTTCACGGATGTGGTGGTCATGGGCGGGTCAGGTGAGATCTGGACGGCAAAGGCGCCGACCACTCCGGATGATTTCTCACGGGGCGTGATGGACGCCTTGGAAGAGGCAGCGAAGGTTGTGGGCGTCCGGCGCGGGCAGCTTCTCGGCCGCACCGCGCTGTTCAAACACGGCAGCACCGTGGCCACCAACGCTCTTATTACCCACAGCGGCGTCAAGGTCGGCCTCATCGCCACCAAAGGTTTCGAGGACACAACCGAGATCATGCGCGCCATCGGGCGGGTGGATGGACTCTCGGAGGAAGAGATCCGCCATGTTACCTGGGTAACCAAGCCTGAGCCCTTTGTGCCCAGGGAGCGGATCCTGGGGGTAAGGGAGCGGATGGACTACCTTGGCCAGGAAATCGTCCCGCTCAACCGCCGAGATGTGATGGCGGCGATCCGATACCTTATTGATGAGGAGAAAGTCGAGGCGATAGCAGTCAGTTTTCTCCACGCCTGGGCCAATCCGAAACACGAAGAAGAGGTTCTGAGCCTCGCCCTCGAGGCCGATCCCTCCAGAAGGGTCTACTGGTCGTTCGGCAGCGCTTTATCCCTGGTAGCAGGAGAGTATGCCCGGGCCAATACGGCCATCATCAACAGTTATCTCGGCCCGACCGTGGCGCGTTATCTCAAAGACCTGGAGGGAAAACTCCGGGACGATGGTTTGAAGGGACTTTTCCTTATTATGCAGGGCAATGGCGGCGCCGCCCACCGCGAGCATGTCACCCCCATTGCCAATCTCCAGTCCGGCCCTGCCGGCGGCATGATCGCGTCGTCGTACGTGGCCGGGCTGCTGGGGCATAAAAATGTCATCACCACGGACATGGGAGGAACCAGCTTCGACGTCGGCCTTGTCACCGAGGGCTACTGGAGATACGCCCAAGAGCCGATCGTGGAGCGCTTCCGCATCTTGCAGCCGATCATAGATATCGAGTCCATCGGCGCCGGCGGAGGAACCATAGCGAGAGTAGACCCGGACACAGGCAGGCTCATGGTCGGACCCAAGAGCGCCGGGGCGAGTCCCGGTCCCGTTTGCTACGACGCCGGCGGAGAAGAGGTCACGGTCACCGACGCCGACCTGGTCTTGGGAATTATTGACCCGAATTATTTTCTCGGTGGTAGAAAGAAGCTCAACAAACAGAAGGCGGAGAAGACGATCGCGGAAAAAATCGCGCGCCCCCTGAAACTGGCAGTGACCGAAGCAGCCGCGGGGATTTATGACATCGTCAACAGCAAGATGGCTGACCTCATCCGCCGCCAGGTGGTGCGAACCGGCTATCTGCCTGAGGAGTTCGTGATCTATGCCTTTGGCGGGGCCGGCGCGGTCCATGCCGCCGGCTTTGCCGCCGAGCTCGGGGTCAAAAAGATTTACATCTTCTCCACCTCGCCGGTCTTCTCCGCCTTTGGCGCCGCGGCGGCCGACGTGATCCATACCCGGGTCGTGAGCTGTCAGTATCTCATGCCGGCAGACCCCGGGGTCCTGAACAAGAGGCTCGAATCGATCGAGAGAGATCTACATGAGATCATGAGAGAAGAAGGGTTCCGGCGCGGACAACTGGAATTCCGCCGCTTCTTCACCATACGCTACCGCCGCCAGACGGCAGGCGTCGAGCTCCCGCTGGCATGGGACCGTTTCTCTCCCAAGAGGCTGACGGAGTTGCAGGGGATCTTTGAGAAAAAATACGAGGAGCTTTACGGCGTGGGCGCCGGTTATACCAAAGCCGGCATAGAAATCAGCGAGATCCGGGTGGACGCCGTGGGGCTGGTGGCGAAACCGAGGCTTAAGTCCACCAGGGTTAGGAAGAGCAATATCGCTTCCGCCAGAAAAGGCAAGCGGGAGATCTTCTTCACCCGTCCGGAAAGAAAGCGCGTCGATACGCCGGTCTACGACTACGCGCTTCTGGGAGCCGGCGCGCGCGTCAAGGGACCGGCGGTCATCGAGCTTCCCTTCACCACGACGCTGGTGCCGCCGGGATTTCAAGTGACGATTGATGATTACCTGAACCTCGTCATGGAGATTCTCTAGGGGACACGAGAAGAGATGGCCGACGGGACAGACGCGGCTGTGGGTTCTGCCCGGCGGCTCACTTTTTAAAAAAATTTAAGGAGGTATCACCATGAACCGGAGAAAGTTGACAGTAACGTTTTTAACCGCGGTGATTGTGCTAGGGATGGGCTTCCCGTCCCCGAAGGCGTGGGGGCAGACGCGGGTATCCGTGGCGCAGGCTCAAGAGCTTCTCGGCTTCGCCCCCGCATACGTCGCGCGCTCAAGATACTTTAAAGAGATGGGGATTGAGGCCCAATTCGAGGTTCTCAGCGGCGACGGACCCGTAGCTGCTTCCGTGACCAGCGGTTCTACTCAGTTTGCTCTAGGCTCCTCAGCCGGGATGCTGAACATCGCGGCTAAAGGCGAGGACGTCATCGTCATCCTGGGCATGACCTACCAGACGATTGATTTTATCTTTAACAAAGAGTGGGCTCGCAGGAAAGGTGTTGACAAGAACAGCCCGCTTAAAGCGCGGGTTGAGGCGCTTCGGGGCGCCGTCATCGGCGGAACTAGCCCGGGAGCAATCTCCGAAACGCTGACACAATATCTGCTTCGCTGGGCCGGGCTTGACCCGGGAAAAGATGCTGAGATTGTGTCTATGGGGGGTATCGGGTCGCGTCTGGCAGCCCTGGAAACCAACCGCATCCAGGCGATGGCCGTTTCGCCGCCCGGCGGACAGGAGGCGGAAAAAAATGGCTACGGGATCGTTCTCATCCCAGCGGCAGATCTCCCGGGCTTTGGTCGTCAGATTCATGAAGTTCTCTATGCGCGCAAGAGCTGGCTTGCAAACAACAAAGAGACGGCGCGTCGTGTGGCTACGGCTCTGGCTAGAGCGAATAACTTCATTTTGGATAACTTTGAGGAGTCGGTAAGGATAACCGAGTCCTTCTTTAAGAAGCTCCCCCGCGATGTCTTGGAGCCAGGGCTACGTGCCGTGCAGTCCCAAGTAATTCGAAACGGGATGATGCAGGCCGGAGAACTGGTGAAAACGGTAGAACTACTTCAGACGATCGGGGCTATCAAAGGCACCGTGGACACCAAAGAGGGCGTTTATTGGACGAATGAATACATCGATTTATCCAGGGTAAAGAAGTAAGGGGATACGGCAGCCTGGTGCCCCTTTAACGAGGGCTAAGGGCGATTGAGAGATACTATGAATTCCGCGATTCGACTCCGGGGGGTCTCAAAGATCTATGTCGCAGGAGAGAGTCAGGTGAATGCGCTAGAGAATGTCTCTCTGGAGATTCGAGGCGACTCCTTTGTGAGTTTGATCGGACCGAGCGGCTGCGGTAAGTCTACGGTGCTGAAGCTTCTCGCCGGTCTGAGTCGTCCGAGCACGGGAGTGATCGAGTTTTGGGGCAACCTGATCCAGGGCGTTAACAAGCAGATCGGATACGTCACCCAGGATCACAACCTTTTTCCCTGGCTGACCCTGCAAGAGAACGTAGAGTTTCCCCTTCTGGCTAGAGGGGTAGAACGAGAGGAGCGCCAGCGCCGCGCAGGGGAGCTCATCCACATGGTTGGGCTCTTCGGCTTCGAAAACGCCTATCCGAATGAGCTGTCAGGTGGTATGCAAAAGCGGGGTTCGATCATACGGACCCTGATTTACGATCCGGATGTGATCCTGATGGACGAGCCCTTCGGGCCCCTCGACGCCCAGACGCGCTTGGTGATGCAACAGGAGCTGCTCGATCTTTGGGCCCGCAAGCGAAAGACGATCCTCTTCGTCACTCATGATCTCACCGAGGCTATCACGCTTTCCGATCAGGTCATCGTTATGACCCGGCGACCGGGTCAGATCAAAGGTATCTTTGACATCCCGCTGACGCGCCCGCGAGATGTTTTTACTATTCAGGAGAGCTCAGATTTCCACGAGCTCTATCGAAGAATCTGGCACGCCTTCCGCGACGAAATTCGCAGCCAGGTGGGAGGGACACTATGAGGGCCGAACAGACGACAATGATGGCTAATTTTATGGAAGGCCTGCGGCTGAAGGAGTCCTATTCTATATGGATCTGGCGGGGTCTTGTGGGGGCCGCGATCTTAATTTTCTGGCAGTGGGCTGCGGGAACGCTGATTCGCGAGACCTTTCTTGCCAAGCCGACCTCGATCATGTGGCGACTGTCAGAGCTTTTCGCCACAGGAGAGATTTGGGTACACATCCGAGTCACTTTAACTGAGGTTATTATTGGATTCTTGATGGGAAGCGTCCTCGGCTTGGCCGTGGGCCTCGTGCTTGGCAGCTCAAGGTTCCTGTCTATAGTTTTTGAGCCGTACGTTATGGCCTTTTACGGCATACCCCGCATCGCTCTCGCGCCGATCTTCATCATCGTCCTGGGCATAGGGATCTGGTCGAAAGTTGCCGTGGTGTTTATTCAGGTATTCTTCATGCTCTTCATCAACGCCTATGCCGGCGTGCGCGAGATCAACCAGGAGTACGTGCAGCTTGCTCGCATCATGGGCGCCAACAAACGGCTGATCCTGCGCAAAATCGTCATCCCTTCTACCATGCCCTTCATCATGTTGGGATTGCGCAGCGCCGTCCCCTATGCTGTGATCGGCGCGGTAGTCGGGGAATTCATCGCTGCCAGCAAGGGCTTGGGCTATTTTATCAATTATGCCGGATCCACCTTTGACAGCGCTGGGGCATTTGCGGGCATCTTCATTTTGCTTGCATTCATCATGGTAGCCAACGGGCTGATGCAGCGCCTGGAAAGGGCGGTGATCAGGTGGCGGCGGAGCGAGGGGATGGTGGTCCAAGGGTAAGGAAGCCATGGAGATCGACCCCATTCGTTACGAGATGTTCTTCTATTCTCTGAACAATTCCTCACATAAACGGCCAGCGTTTCGAGTTGAGGATCTCATTTACGAAAATAATAGGCTTGCAAAATCTGTCGACTAGTTTCCTATGTTCAATGGTCCATTTTTAAAATGGGGAGGTCTCTGGCCGTCATTGAGGAAGTGAGACCAATCCAGAGGGGATGAGGCAATGAAGAAATCTGTACATATTGATCCGGTCCGCTACGAAATGTATTTTCACCGTCTATGGGCGATCGGCGAGGAGGGACGCATGACGCTCCAGCGCGTGACCGCTTCTCCCATCGTCTCGCAGGGGGGCGAGTGCATGAGTTCCTTTTACGACGCGGAGGGGACCATGGTGCTGGCCTGCTCGGGCCACCTCCGGTTTGCCGCCGCCACTTCTCAAGCGATTACCAGCATGTTTGAGTGGTTCAGCAAATCTCCCGGTTTTCACGACGGCGACCAGTTCTTCTTCAACGATCCCTATGTGGCGGGCTCTCATACCTACGACATGATGATCATCAAGCCTATCTTCTACCGCGGAAATCAATTGATCGCCTGGACGGCGACCAGCACGCATACGGCCGACACCGGCGGGCTGCTGCGTGGGGCTGCTTACGAGATCTTCCATGAGGGAATCCGTGTCATGGGTCTCAAGGTTGTCGAGCGCGGCGAGTTCCGGGAAGATGTCTTCAAGACGCTGACCGAGCAGTGCCGGGATCCGCAGTATGTCGGGCTCGATCTTAAAGCGATGATAGCGGGCAATAACGTTTGCGCCAAACGCTATCTCGGTCTGGTCGACAGGTTCGGCCTGGGTTTTGTCCAGGCAGCAGGGGAAAAGATGATCGAGGATTCGGAAAGCAAAGCGCGGGCGAAGCTCCGCTCGATGCCGAACGGCACCTGGGTGGCCCGGCAATACGTAACCACGCTGGACCGCAAAACCCGTAAGTCCGTGGGGCAGCAGCTCTACTGCGCCATGACCAAAGAGAAGGACGAGTTGCACTTCGATTTCACCGGCTCCAGCCCCCAGACCGACACGGACCATAATTCCACATTGCCGAGCACGATCGCGCATCTCGCGCTGGCGCTCACCAACACGCTTTTCTGGGATGTTCCCTGGAGCGATGGAAAAATGCGCCCGGTGAAGATCACCGTGCCGGAAGGGTCGATCCTCAACTGCCGCTACCCGGCTGCTTGCGGCGCGGGACCGCGCATCGGCAACGTCCTGGTCTCAACCGTCAATGAGTGCGTGGCAAAGATGATCTATTCCTCAGGCCGCTTTGACGATGTCAATGGCTCCACCACCGGGAACCTGGAGTACGTCGGAGGGCCCGGCTATTTCTATGGAGGGCATACGCGGGAAGGAATCCGGGTAGCTCAGGGACTTTATGATATTCACGGCGCGGGAATGGGGGCAGCTCCCTATCGCGACGGCGTCAATACCGGGGGACACATGAACATCCCCTCCGCCGGCATCACCGACATCGAACGCATCGAGATGCAGTACCCCTTTCTCTATTTCACCCGAGGCCACAACCGCGACGGCAGCGGCTTCGGACAATACCGCGGCGGCCTGGGAAGTTACCGGATCTATCTGATCTCCGGCTCGCAGGACTGCAGCGTGGATTACAAACCGTACGGCGGCATAGCACAGGGAGGATTTGGACTCTTTGGCGGCTATCCTACGGGGATCAGCGCCATGCGGCTGATGGCGCAGGCTGGTCTTCAGATGCTCGATAGGGTGCGCAAGGGAGAGTATCCCGAAGTGCAAGCGCTCCGCGCCGGCGAATGGGGAAAGACCTACCTTCCTGAGGGAGTTCCGGAACGGATTGCGCTTCCTGAAGGAAGCTTGCTGGTGGACTATGTAGCAGGCGGCGGCGGCTTCGGCGACCCGCTGGACCGGGATCCCAGCGCGGTGCTGCGCGACTACAGCAGAGACTGGGTCAGCCGCGAAACCGCCGGGCGGATCTATGGCGTGGTGGTGGATGCAGATGGGAAGAAAATCGATGTTGCCGCCACTGAAGAGCGGCGCAAACAGATCCGCGAAAGCCGGCTCCGCGAAGGCAAGCCCCCATCAGGAAAGACCAGCTCTTTGGAAAGCGGTGCGGCAAAAAGTTGGCGGACAAAACTCAAGTTTCATTCGATTTTGGAAATTGCCGTTGATGGAGGGCAGCCGGCGATCCGCTGCAGCCGCTGCGGCCATCTCTTCTGCCGCGCAGAAGAAAATTACAAGCTCTATGCCCTGCATCGCGTGGTGGATCTCAACGACTTCATGCCGTGTCCCCTGCCCTCGGGTGAGCCGTACTACGGCGAGTACCATCAATATTTCTGTCCGGGCTGCGCGACTCAGCTCCAGGTAGATCTCTTTTGCCCGATGCTGGGTGGTGAAGCGATCCTGTGGGATACGCGTATCCGGCAAAAGCTATAGGAATCCTATTATGAGTCTCAGGGGAAAAGCGGCAATTGTCGGCATCGGGGAGACGCCGGCGGATCGGCTCGGCGGCAAACCGGGCGAGCCGCGCAGGATAACTTCCCAATATCTTGCCTGGGCGGTCCGTCTCGCCCTCGAAGATGCTGGCCTTACAAAGAAAGATCTCGATGGACAAGGCCTTGCCGCCATCTACACGACCAATCACTCTCAACCGTTTTGGCCGGAGGAGGTGGCTGCGCTTTTGGGAATCACACCGGCCGTCTCTCTAGCCGGAGGAAACGGCGGCGCCAGCGCGGTCTCTCTGTTAGGACAGGCCGCCGCCATGATAAAGGCCGGTTTGGTTGATCTCGTCCTCTGCCTGGCCGCGGCAGCCCCGTTCAGCGAGCACGGGCGCGACCGGATGGAGCCGGTGGATACCCGTGACTTCGAGATGCCGTTCGGCGTTATGGGACCTAACTGTAAGATCTCCTTCGTGATGAGCCGCTACATGCATGAGTCCGGGATGACAACGGACCATTTCGGCAAGATCGCCGTTACCGCCCGTTACCATGCCACGCTGAACCCCAATGCCTATTTGAGAAAAGCGTTAACGCTCGAAGAATATAAGAACGGCCGCCTTATTTCGGACCCGATCCGCCTGTATGACTGTGTCATGCCGGCAAACGGCGGCAAGGCCTATATCATGGCCTCACCGGAGCGCGCCAGGACGCTCCGCAAGCCGCCCGTCTATTTGCTGGGATGGGGCGAGCGCAACAACGCGAGCGCCGGCCCCCGGTTCCAGGCGAATCCGTTGATCACCGGCATCCGCGAATCGGGGAGGGCAGCCTTCGAAATGGCCGGAGTGTCCCACAACGATATCGATTTTCTCGGTCTCTACGATGACTATGTCCCTATCATCATGCTGCAGATCGAAGATTTAGGCTTCTGCGGGAAAAACGACCGGGAATTCTTTGAAAAAACCGATTTCACCTTCAAAGGGGATCTCCCCATCCAGACCGGCGGCGGAATAATCAATTGCGGCCAGCCCTCGACCACCGGCGGCATGGTCCATGTCATCGAAGCGGTGCGGCAACTTAGAGGAGAAGGCGGCGCACGCCAGGTGCCCGACGCGAAGATCGGTCTTGTAACCGGTCTGGGAGCGGTGAATTACGGAAAGAATTTCGGCTGTACCGCCGCCGCGATATTGGGGAACAGTAAGACCGTGAGGTAGTGAGACAGTGAGGAGTATTAAAGAAGGTTCTAGCTGGCCTTTCTCTTTTGACTCTGCTCACTCCTCACGGCTCACTGCTCACTGGGCAGGCCACAGCTAGAGGAGAAGGTCGATATGGCTGAAACAAGCAAAGAGATCCCTAAGCCGTTGCCTGAAATCACGCCTGTCACTCAACCCTTCTGGGAGGCGGCGGCCAACGGGAAATTAGTCATGCAGCACTGTAGCGACTGCCAGTCGTGGGTCTGGTGCCCCCGCCCCGCCTGCGTCGAATGCGGCAGCGAGAAGCTTCAGTGGATCCCCGTCAGCGGCCGCGGGAAGGTCTTTGCCTTCACCGTGATCCGCGAGGTGGTCGGCCGGGCCCTGAGAGGGTTCGCAAAGGATATCCCCTACGTAACGGCCTGGATCGATCTCGAAGAAGGCCCCAGGATCTGCAGCAACGTCGTCGGATGTCCAATTGAAAAAGTTGCCATCGGCATGGCCGTCGATGTGGTCTTCGAAGAAGCCGGACCCGGAATCTTCCTTCCCAAGTTCAAACCGCGCCTTTAAAGAACAGAGGATTGAGAATCGAGGATAGAGGATGGCCAGGTCATTTTCCATCCTCCGTTTTCAATTCTCCATCTTCCATCCTCGATCTTCAGCTCGCGAGATCGTTTTCCCGCTGATCCGTTGTATTCATCACCGTCACGGTATATGTTCGCGTAACTCCGTTTCGGGGAAAATCTGAGAGATGCTGGAGGATTTCATGAAGAGAACGACGCCCCTATCCCTAGTGGCCGTGTTAGGGGTTCTTTTATTAACTTCGAACGTTCACGCTCAAGCAGAAAAGGGGACCAAGGTAATCAAAAGCGGCTCGACGGTTAGTTTGGAATACACCCTCTCCGACGAAAAGGGGAAGATGATCGAATCCAACAAGGGGAAAGAGCCTTTAAAATACACCCAGGGCAAGGGTCAAATTATCCCGGGCCTGGAGAAAGAGCTTTTAGGAGTGAAGGTTGGCGCTACTAAGAATGTCCGCGTCAAACCGGAGGACGCTTATGGTCCGGTCAATCCTAAGGCCTTCCAGGAAATTCCGAAGGCCAATGTTCCCGTGGAAGCGCTCAAGGTCGGCACCACACTGGTTGCGAGAAACCCCCAGGGGCAGAGTACGCCTGCGCGGGTCCACGAGATCAAAGAAAAAACTGTGGTTATGGATTTTAACCATCCCCTGGCGGGGAAGACCCTTTCATTCGATGTTAAAGTCCTGGACGTCAAGGTTGCAGAGACCAAGTCTCCTGAGACGAAGTCTCCAGGGGCGAAGTAGCTTCTCCTTACCGATCCGTCATATAGCTCTCCTGTGCGAAGCAGGGGTTTGGTGCGCCCTCTTCCCGCGATTATTATCCGGTGAGGATTATTGACCTATGACGAT
>Ga0209824_10002067_pt1 | contig 10692 bp, 7 predicted proteins | sample VDWuncwatermetaG_FD_184124 | JGI IMG/M metagenome (GOLD analysis project Ga0209824, IMG submission 184124) | Wastewater microbial communities from Netherlands to study Microbial Dark Matter (Phase II) - VDW unchlorinated drinking water (SPAdes)... ...
ACTGAAATTCTTGCGCTTCGTTTCACTCATAACCTGCTCCTTATTACGGCAGGTTACCACCTTAATTTATTGTCTGAAAATCGGGGTCCACTATAAAAACCGGAACGCACCAACTGTGGCTAGCTCTGCTGCGGCTACGCCTCCGCCCAAACTGCTCGATCAAGTTGAGGTGCGAATCCGCACAAAGCACTATAGCATACGCACAGAAAAAACCTACGCAGATTGGATTAAACCTAAAAAACGCAGTTGAAGACGAAAGTTTATTATTTTCATAGAATTGAGTCGGGGTTGTGGGTGCGAATTTATTCGCACAGAACACGTTGATCGTGCGAATAAATTCGCACCCACAGTGCCTTCAACTGCGTTTTTTAGGTTAACCGCTTTATTTTGTTTCATGGCAAGAGGCAGCCTTTCCGGCAATAAAAAAGGCGGCAATTGCCGCCTTTTTTCAAATCAACTACGTGCTGCCGTTATTTCACCACCGCCTTCAATTCGCCCTTGCTGTACTTGTTGGCCATCGACTCGAGCGAAAGCACTTTGATTTTGTCGGCTTGTCCGGCGCTGCCGAAAGCTTCAAAGCGCGCTTTGCAAATGTCTTTGGCGGCAGCGGTGGCATCTTTCAAGAACTTGCGCGGGTCGAACTCGCTTTTGTTCAGCGCCAGGTGACGGCGCACCGCGCCGGTCATGGCGAGGCGGATGTCGGTGTCGATGTTTATTTTACGCACGCCGTGCTTGATGCCTTGTTGGATTTCTTCGACCGGCACGCCGTAGGTTTCTTTCATTTCGCCACCGTATTCGCGGATGATGTCCAGCCATTCCTGCGGCACAGAGCTGGAGCCGTGCATCACCAGATGGGTGTTGGGGATGCGTTTGTGGATTTCTTTGACGCGCTCCATCGCGAGGATGTCGCCGGAGGGTTTGCGCGTGAATTTGTACGCGCCGTGCGAGGTGCCGATGGCGATCGCGAGCGCGTCCACGCCGGTTCTTTTGACAAAATCGGCGGCTTGTTCGGGGTCGGTCAACAACTGGTCGTGCGTCAACTTGCCTTCCGCGCCGTGGCCGTCTTCGGCTTCGCCCATGCCCGATTCGAGCGACCCCAAGCAACCTAATTCACCTTCCACCGAAACGCCCACCGAGTGCGCGATGCCCACCACTTCGGCGGTGACATCGACGTTGTAGTCGTAGGACGATGGGGTTTTGGCATCGGTCATCAGCGAGCCGTCCATCATCACGCTGGAGAAGCCGCTGCGGATGGCGTTGACGCATACCGACGGCGACGCGCCGTGATCTTGGTGCATGACGATAGGGATGTGCGGATAGGCCTCGACCGCCGCCGCGATCAAGTGGCGCAGAAACGCCTCGCCCGCATATTTGCGCGCGCCCGCCGAGCCTTGCATAATCACCGGGCTATTGCACTCGTCCGCCGCCTGCATGATGGCCTGGATCTGCTCAAGGTTGTTGACGTTAAAAGCGGGCAAGCCGTAGCCGTTTTCCGCCGCGTGATCCAACAGTTGCCGCATTGATACGAGTGCCATTTTGGGTCTCCTTTATTGAACATCCTAAATTCGTGAATGGTGATTAGTGATCGGTGAATGGTGAAAAGTGAAAGGTGAATCACTGATCACCGATCACCGATCACGCCTTTTTATACTCCCCGACCTTGACGATTTTCATCGTATTGGTGCCGCCCGCTTTGCCGATGGGTTCGCCTATGGTCATCGCGATCAAGTCGCCGTCGCGCACTACGCCGCTTTTGAGCAATTCATCTTCGGCTTGATTTAGCGTGGTTTCGGCATCGCCGCGTGTCACTTGAAATTTTACCGGATAAACGCCCCGAAACAAGGTGACTTTAGTGAGCGTTCCCTGTTTGGGGCTGAGCGCGAAAATCGGCACGTTGGAGCTGCGCCGCGACATCAACAAGGCCGTCGCGCCGCTTTGCGTGAGCGCGGCAATGGCGCGAATTTTCAAATTCTTGGCGGTGAACATGGTCGCCCTTGCGATGGCTTCTTCGACGGTGGCGGGTATTTCGCCGGCGCGTTGCAACTCTTCGCTCGCCAGATATTCTTTTTCCGCTTCCAGACATACCCGCGCCATGGCACTGACGGTTTCTACGGGAAAGCTGCCCGCCGCCGTTTCCGCGGACAGCATCACCGCATCGGTGCCATCCAACACCGCGTTCGCCACGTCGGACACTTCGGCGCGCGTGGGGATGGGGCTGGTTATCATCGACTCCATCATTTGCGTGGCGGTAACCACCAGCTTGTTGGCGGCGCGCGCGGCGCGGATCATGCGTTTTTGTAGCGCGGGCACCACCGCGTCGCCGACCTCCACCGCCAAATCGCCGCGCGCCACCATGATGGCATCGCTGGCATCGAGGATGTCGAGCAGCGCGGGTATCGCTTCGGAACGCTCGATTTTAGCCATCAACAGGCTTTTTCCGCCCGCTTCGTGCATCAATTTTCGCGCCAGATGCATGTCTTCACCGGAGCGCGGGAACGACACCGCCAGATAATCCGCTTTCATTTCTGCGGCGATTTTAATGTCGCGTATATCCTTGTCGGTCAACGCGGGCGCGGTCAGCCCGCCGCCTTTGCGGTTGATGCCCTTGTTATTGGAGAGCACGCCGCCCTGATCGACCACACAAAAAATTTCCTGCCCGACGACCTTGGTGACCGTCATCATGATGCGGCCATCGTCGAGCAACAACACCGCGCCGGCTTCCACGTCATTGGGCAATTCTTTGTAATCCAGACCGACGCGCCCCTGGTTGCCCAACTTGCAATTCGCATCAAAAATAAACGCGTCGCCTGCCGCTAAAGTGACTTTTCCGTGCTCGAATTTACCCACGCGAATTTTCGGGCCTTGCAAATCGGCCAACACGCCGACGGTGCGATTGACCTCTTTGGCGGCGCTGCGCGCCAACTCGGCATGCGCAAGATGTTCTTCGCTGCTGCCATGCGAGAAATTAATCCGCACCACGTCCACGCCCGCGGCGATCATTTTTTTCAGCGTTTCCAAATCGCGCGATGCGGGGCCCAGCGTTGCGACTATTTTTGTTCTTCTCATTTTATGTGTTTGTAAAAAGCTTAACCACGAATGACACGAATTAGCACGAATGCACACGAATAAAAACAAAATCTTCTGTCCGCAGATTACACAGATTCACACAGATTAAATTCGATGATCTTCTTAGTTCTTGAATCTGCGTAATCTGCGTAATCTGCGGATAAAGCTTTGTTCTTGTTTTTATTCGTGTGCGTTCGTGTTATTCGTGGCAGGATGTTGATCTTGTTTTTAAGAAGCTGCTGCGCGTTGTTCCAGAATTTCCACCGCCGGTAACACTTTGCCTTCAAGAAATTCCAAAAACGCGCCGCCTGCGGTCGAGATGTAGGAAATTCTGTTGTAAATACCGTATTTCTGGATCGCCGCGATGGTGTCACCACCGCCCGCGAGGGTGAAAGCTTGGGTATTGGCAATCGCCAGGGCGATGGTTTGGGTGCCCGCGCCGAATTGGTCGTATTCGAACACGCCCACCGGCCCATTCCACACCACTGTGCCCGCGCGCATGATGATGTCGGCCAATTCCTGCGCCGATTTCGGGCCGATGTCGAAAATCATTTCGTCTTCCGCCACATCATTGGACGACTTTAATACGGCAGGCGTGTTTTCTTTACCGGGCAAGAACGGCGCTTCTTTGCCGACCACCACGTCGCTCGGAATCGGAATGCTCGCGCCGCCCCCACGGTCGGCCATTTTTTTGAGCAAAGCTTGCGCGGTCGGGACTAAATCGTTCTCGCACAGCGATTTGCCGACCGGATGGCCAGTGGCTTTGAGAAAAGTGTTGGCGATGCCGCCGCCGACTACGAGCTGATCGACTTTATCGGACAGACTTTCCAGCACGGTCAGCTTGGTCGAAACTTTCGAGCCGCCGACGATGGCGACCATCGGCCTTGCCGGGCTGAGCAGCGCTTTGGTCAAGGCCTCCAGTTCCTGCGTCAACAAAATGCCCGCTGCCGCCACCGGCGCGAATTTCGCCACGCCGTGCGTCGAGGCTTCGGCGCGGTGCGCGGTGCCGAAGGCATCCATCACAAACACGTCGCACAACGCGGCGTATTTTTTGGCGGTGTCGTCGAGATTTTTTTTCTCACCGATGTTGAAGCGGCAATTTTCCAGCACCAGCAATTCGCCATCGGCGATAGTGCTGTTCCACGCGCCACCTTCCACCCAATCCTTAATCAAACGCACGGATTTTCCCAGCTTGGCGGAAATCACATCAACGACCGGCTTGAGCGAATTTTCCTCCGAGTAAACACCTTCTTCGGGGCGACCCAAATGCGATGTCACCATCACTTTCGCGCCCGCTTTGAGGGCCAAGTTGACGGTCGCCATCGACGCGGTGATACGCGCATCGGATGTCACCTTGCCGTCTTTCACTGGCACATTCAAATCCGCGCGGATCAAGACACGCTTGCCCCGGAGCGCGAGATCGGTCATTTTAATTACGGCCATTGTTACTGTCCTTAACCCAAAGTTGAAATAGTTAGTTGGAGATCACTCATTTACTTGCCAGTAAGGCGTGAAAAGTGAACGGTGATCAGTGATTGGCGGGGAAAATATATTTCTGTGTCGATTCGCCGATCACCAATCACCGATCACCATTCACGCCGTTGAAATTTACCTAGCGACGACGCGCACCATCTCCAACACTTTGCTCGAATAGCCCCACTCGTTGTCGTACCACGACACCACTTTGACGAACGTCGGGTCGAGCGACATGCCGGCTTCGGCATCGAACACCGAGGTGCAGCTTTCGCCGCGAAAATCGGTGGAAACAACCTTTTGGTCGGTGTAAGCCAACACGCCTTTCATCGCGCCTTGCGAGGCTGCTTTCATGGCAGCGCAAATCTGCTCGTAAGTGGCGGGGGTGTTCAACTCGGCGGTGAGATCGACCACCGACACGTCGGAGGTCGGCACGCGGAACGCCATGCCGGTGAGCTTCTTGTTGAGTGCGGGGATCACCACGCCCACGGCTTTGGCCGCGCCGGTGGAAGAGGGAATGATGTTTTCCAAAATGCCGCGTCCGCCGCGCCAATCCTTGCTCGACGGGCCGTCTACGGTTTTTTGCGTGGCGGTGGCGGCGTGGATGGTGGTCATCAGCCCGCGCTTGATGCCGAAGGTGTCGTTCAACACTTTGGCAACCGGCGCGAGGCAGTTGGTGGTGCACGAGGCGTTTGAAATAATCGCCTCGCCTTTGTAGGTGTCGTCGTTTACGCCAAACACAAACATCGGCGTGTCGTCTTTGGAAGGCGCGGAGAGGATGACTTTTTTCGCGCCCGCTTTGAGATGTTTCTCGGCGGTTTCTTTGGTGAGGAACAAGCCGGTGGATTCGATCACGATGTCCGCGCCGACTTCATCCCACTTTAATTCTGCGGGGTCTTTTATCTGGGTCAGGCGAATTTTCTTACCGTCCACCACCAGGGTGTTGCCCTCGACCGAAACCTCGCCGTCAAAGCGGCCATGCACCGAATCAAACTTGAGCATGTAAGCGAGATAGTCCGGCTCCAACAGATCGTTGATGCCGACCACTTCGATGTCTTTGAAATTTTGCACCGCCGCGCGAAACACCATGCGGCCGATACGCCCGAATCCGTTGATGCCTACTTTGATAGTCATGTTCTCTTCCCCCTAGCAAAAATTAAAAATAAAATCGATAACACAGAGGTAACAGAGGGATCCGAGGGTTTCCTCTGTTACCTCTGTTACCTCTGTGTAAATTACAAAATACCCTTCACCGCTTTCACCACGTTGTCCACGGTAATGCCGAAGTGTTTGAACAAATCGCCCGCCGGAGCCGATTCGCCGAAGCTGTCGATGCCGACGACTGCGCCTTCGAGACCCACGTACTTGCGCCAGAAATCGGTCACGCCCGCTTCTACCGCGACGCGATTTACCCCCTTGGGTAGAACGCTGGCTTTGTAAGCCGCGTCCTGGCGGTCAAAAACGTTGGTGCAAGGCATGGACACCACGCGCACGTGTATACCCTCTTCCGCCAAGGCTTTTTGCGCGCCCATCGCCAAACCGATTTCTGAACCGGTGGCGATAATAATCGCCTGAAGTTTTCCGTTTGACGCAACTGGGGCTTCCGACAAAATATAGCCGCCTTTGTCGATGGCTTTGATCGTCGCCGCATCGCGTTTTTGGAAAGGCAAATTCTGGCGGCTGAATATCAGCGTCGAAGGCCCGTTGGTGCGCTCGATGGCACGCGCCCACGACACCGCCGACTCCACCGTATCGCAAGGCCGCCACACGTCCATGTTGGGGATGAGGCGCAACGTCGCGGTTTGCTCGACCGGCTGGTGCGTCGGGCCGTCTTCGCCGAGGCCGATGGAATCGTGCGTAAACACGAACAAATTGCGGATTTTCATCAACGCTGCCATGCGCAGCGCGTTGCGCGCGTATTCCGAGAACATCAGAAAAGTCGCGCCGTAAGGCACGAAACCGCCGTGCAACGACAGGCCGTTCATCATCGCGCTCATGCCAAATTCGCGCACGCCGTAATAAATATAGTTGCCGCCAGATTTGGCTGACACGCCTTTGGAACCCGACCACAAGGTAAGGTTGGAACCCGCCAAATCCGCCGAACCGCCGAGTAATTCAGGCAAGGCGGGAGCCAGCCCTTCGATGGCGTTTTGCGAGGCTTTGCGGCTGGCGATGGTCTCCATCTTGTCGTTGACTTTAGCGATGAAAGCATCGCTGTGGGCGCGCCAGTTGGCGGGCAACTCGCCCACACCGCCGTTCGTCATGACGCGGCGTTTGAATTCTGCGGCCTCTTTAGGAAATTGCGCGGTGTATTTTGCGAACAAATCATTCCAATGTTGTTCGAGTTTTTTGCCTTTTTCTTTCGCGTCCCAGCCCGCATAAACTTCTGCCGGGATTTCGAACGGCGCGTGATGCCAGCCGATATGCGGGCGCGTCGCGGCGATTTCCGCATCGCCCAGTGCCGCGCCATGCACGTCATGCCCGCCCTGCTTGTTGGGCGCGCCCATGCCGATCACGGTCTTGCAGCAAAGCATACTAGGCTTGCCTGAGGCTTTGGCGGATTTGATCGCCGCGTGGATAGCTTCGGGATCGTGGCCGTTGACATTAGGTTCGACATGCCAGCCGTAAGCCTCGAAGCGCTTGGGCGTGTCGTCGGTAAACCAACCTTCAACGTCACCGTCGATGGAAATGCCGTTGTCGTCGTAAAAACAAATCAGTTTGCTCAAACCCAGCGTGCCCGCCAACGAACACGCCTCGTGCGAAATGCCTTCCATCAAACAGCCGTCGCCGAGAAATACATAAGTGTGGTGGTTGACGATTGCAAGATCGGGACGATTGAATTCGGCAGCGAGAATTTTTTCGGCGAGCGCCATGCCCACCGCGTTAGTGATGCCTTGTCCGAGCGGGCCGGTAGTGGTCTCGATCCCCGGCGCGTAGCCGTATTCGGGGTGGCCGGGGGTTTTGGAATGCAGTTGGCGGAAGCGTTTTAATTCGTCTATCGGCAAATCGTAGCCGGTGAGGTGCAGCAGCGCGTACAGCAGCATCGAGCCGTGCCCGTTCGACAACACAAAGCGGTCGCGGTCGGCCCACTTGGGGTTGCCCGGATTGTGGCGCAAATGATGGTTCCACAACACCTCGGCGATTTCCGCCATGCCCATCGGCATCCCCGGATGCCCGGAGTTCGCTTTCTGCACCGCATCCATCGCCAATGCGCGGATCGCGCTGGTTAAATTTGTAAACACCGGCGCGTCAAAATCCTTGAATGTTCCCATAGCTCCCCAGACCTCCCAGCCTTATTTTAAAAAAATTGAAATGCATCCATCGACCCTAAACCGCATGGTGTCCATTGATACAAAAGTCAGCATTATCGTTTAAGGCGCGGGATGAGGCAACTGCCCCAGCAGTGAATTTTTTTATCCCGGTATTTTTTGGGGGATAAAATGCCAAGTAGGTCGGGCTTTAGCCCGACAGCGGGGTTGTTTGATGGCAGGGAGCTGTCGGGCTAAAGCCCGACCTACACATGCATGAACCCAAATTTGCCCATAAATACTCACTCAACCACTCGCCCAGAAATCGTGCCCCTTGCCGAGAAATTCGTCCCAGGGCAGATAATGCGAGCCGTCGCACGAAAAAGTCAGGCCGACCACGCCATTAAAAATATTGAGGGTGCCGCCGCGCAGGTAAAACATATCGTCCATGACGCGCAGCGCGCCGAGGTTGTCGAGCACGGCGCGGATTTTGTCGCGCGGCACGAGCGCGTCGGCGGGGTAACCGCGTTTGGGATAGCCGAGACAGGTGTTGGGGTCGGTGAGCGCGGCGATGTCGAGCAAGCGATAACGGTAGGGGTCATCGAACAACCAGATGACGGCGCGGCTGCTGGAGAAGTGCAGTATTACGTGGAATACGCCGTGGTCTATCATCAGTTCCTCGATCACCCCAAGCACGGTATCGATATGTTGATCCATTTGACTCTCGGCGCGCGACTGCTGAAAAACGCTGCTACGGATCGCGGGGTCGCCTTTAATTTGTCGCCAATAGTTGGGTTCTTCGTAAAGCTTGCCGGTGATCGGCAGATCGCGCAGATCGAAGTCGGCACCGATAAAACCCAGCACCCGACCATCCGCGCCACGCACCACTTGGATGGCGGTGAGCGAGGGGCGTTTGGTGCGCAAGCTGATATAGGCTTGCGACAGCAAAAAACCTTCGGTGGGGACGCTCTCGCACATGTAGGGACGGTCGGCGCGATCACGCCCAAAATCGGTTGAGATTAGGCCGCCCCGGTGAATGTTATCGCTGATTTGAAGCGCCGCGGTGTCGAGGGCGTAAAGATATTTGTAAACGGGCAATCGCTGCGATACGCACGACTGCATGGCGTGCGCCAGCACAGCGTTGAGGCCGTAACGGTCGCCCCACACAGGCCTGCACGCGGCGGCGATTTGCGCCAACGGGTCGCGCAGCATCGCTTCCAGCGTATCGCGTTGGCGGGCGATGCCATCTTGCATGGTGTTGAGCGTTGGGATCATGGGGTTGCGGACATTTCGTCTTCTGCCCCTACATTTTTTTGGGCAGCGATATCCCCAGCTGCTTGAGCTTGCGGTACAGGTGGGTGCGTTCCAGACCGGCGCGTTCCGCCAGTTTGACCATGTTGCCATTCTCTTGCACGATGAGACGTTCGAAATAGGCGCGCTCAAATTCGTCGCGCGCTTCGCGTAAAGGCGAATCGGTATTGACGGTCCGCGTGGCGGGGGAGGTTGCTGCGGGCAACATCGGCAGCACGTCGTCGAGCGAAATTTCATCCGCGAGCGCCGTCAGGGCAAGCGATTGCACGACACCACCCAACTGCAACAAATTGCCCGGCCAATCGTGGTTGCGCAGCGCGTTGAGCGCGGCGGTGCTGAAGTGCCGCGGCGGCGCGTCGCCGGCTTCTACCGCCTGCATCAGAAAAAAATTCGCCAAATCCGGAATGTCTTCGCGGTGCGCGCGCAACGGTGGAATAGGCAGGCTCACCCCGCTGAGCGCGATAAAAACATCGGCCTCATAATCGCCGCTCGCCACCAGTCCCGCCAGGGATTTTGTGGCGTGGCAGACGCACCGCAAGCGGTATGCGTCGAAGCGCGCGAGCAGGGGCAACAAGTTTCTTTGTTGCTGCCGTTTGAGCGCGCTCACGTCGCCCATAAACACGGTACCGTCCTGCGCCGAGGCCAAGAGCGGCTCCAGTTCCTCCGCCGGTAACGCCAGTGCCGCCGGCAGTTCCAACGTCAGCCACGGCGTGTTGGGTTGCTGCAAAAAACGCGCGCACAACTCCACCCCGGCACCGGGTTCGCCCGTCAACAACACCGGCGTGCTCAAATGCGCAATTTGCGTCAAGCGTCTTTTCAAATCGGCGATCACCGCAGATTTGCCCAAATTGGATAAAGTGAGCCGCGCGGGCGGCGCGCCCAATTTGACCGCAACGGGCTTTAAAGCGCGCTTGACCGTGCTCAACAGCTTTTGCAGAGGGATCGGTTTTTCCAGAAAATCAAATGCGCCGATGCGCGTGGCTTCGACGGCGGTGTCGATGCTGCCGTGCCCGGACATGACCACCACCGGCATGGTCAGGAGACCGGCTCCGGCCCATTCCTTGAGCAGCGTGATGCCGTCGGTATCCGGCATCCAGATGTCGAGCAGCACCAGATCGGGGCGCGCCGCCGTGCGCGCGGCGCGCGCGGCGGCGGCGTTTTCGGCGGTGCTCACGCTATAACCCTCGTCTTGCAAAATTTCCGAGAGCAGCTCGCGGATGCCGACTTCGTCGTCGACGATGAGGATGGTGTTGTGGGGCGCGGGATGCATGGCTTGATCCTTAGAAAAGCGCGGTTTTAATACAGGGAAAAAAATTAGCCACGGATAGACACGGATTTACACGGATAAAAGCAAAGCTTTTTGCCTTAGCCTTTATCCGTGTTCTCCAGAGGATACCGGGCTGTGCCCATAATCCGTGGCAATCCGTGTAAATCCGTGTCGAAAACATTGCCCTCGCTCGAATGCACCTTATTCCATTTCTAAATCAATAGTGAAATAAATAACGCCGTTCGCCCTGAGCTTGTCGAAGGGCAATTGCACGGTGAAATGTGGTTCGACAAGCTCACCACGAACGGTTTATGGCTTGAGAATTAA
>Ga0209824_10002068_pt1 | contig 10687 bp, 9 predicted proteins | sample VDWuncwatermetaG_FD_184124 | JGI IMG/M metagenome (GOLD analysis project Ga0209824, IMG submission 184124) | Wastewater microbial communities from Netherlands to study Microbial Dark Matter (Phase II) - VDW unchlorinated drinking water (SPAdes)... ...
GTCACCTACGCCTCTCGTCTGGAAGACATGCGAAAAGATGTCGTAAGCAATCCAGACACTCTCATGCATGGCCTAACACAGGTTTTAGCATCCAAAGAAGATGGCCCCATCAGCGAATATGACCGCTACCTGGCCGTGCATCTGCTCACGCAATTACCCGCCGATTTGGCTGTGCCTCTACTCAAAGAAGAAGTCCTGCGTCCGCTACCAGACTTCCCAGAAAATCATCAGGGTGAAATGGCCTTGCTCATTCAAACCATCATGGCACGCAAATTTGCCGCTGTTGAAGCCTTAACCCACTCAGCCCGGGATTTCGTTTTAGATCTGATAGAAGCTCCACAAACTCGCAGCGCCCTCAAACGAGTCGCTGTCCAATCCCTCATCTTAAGTGAAACATCTCCTCTAGAAACCATTAAAGAAATCGAACCCCTACTCAAATACACTGACTACTATATGATAGCCCCCTTCATTCAACCCAAAAACCAAGCCAATGACCGCACTTACTTTCTTGGAAAAACCGAACGCGCCACCAAACGCCGTCTCACCGGCAATCCCACCATCGATGCAAATTTAGTAACAGGAGATGCGCCATGAGTTTTTTACCACAACGCTGGCTGATGCCGCTTCTGGCCTTACTGCTATCTCATCAACCCGCTACAGCCGAAGTTCTCGATAACCGCGGTTTTTTTACAATCGAAGAAACCACCTGCCTGAGCCTTGGAGAAACACGCCGCCTGTCAGGCGATTTTAATCTCGATAATTTCCCGCAAGCCGAACCCAATGAATGCGAGGCACCTTACTGGACACTTTTGTCCAGTCTCTCAGCCCTCACGCGTCTGGCCACTGGCGATATCAAAGTGCCCTCTCCATGGCTGGCCAAATTACCCGGGCATGTCGCTCAAACCATTTCGTCCATCACCACACATGAAACTCCAGAGCTCTCACCCGCCGATTTTGATTTTGAAAAAAGTGAATTGAAGCTGAATCCCAGTTTCTTTCGATTGGGTCCAGTCGCTCGCTTAGCTTTTTTGATCCATGCTTCACGTCATTTTGAAGATGGCCATTATCTTCATGGCCTTTGTCTGCGCGGCCCCGTCAAAAGTCTGCGCGCCTGCGATGAACGCTATTCCCCAATAGGCGGTGGCGCAAATTCTGCCACTGTTTATGCACTCTCTGGCCTTTATCTGGATGCCAATCCCGAGCGCGTCAATCCGGTCACCCAAATCTATGCTAAGCATTTGGCCAATGCGATTCTCACGCTGGGCTTTAGTGCACAGCCAGAGACCTTGCTCCGGTAAGATGGAATATTAGTTTTTGTAGGGGCATCCCCTTGCGGGTGCCCGTCGCCCAGAAAGGGCGACCGCGAGGGTCGCCCCTACGCATGAGACAAAACTGTTAAGCCAAATCTTGATAAAATAATTACAATCTTACATCCTCCTTTTCTATGAAACCCTATCGCCTCTCAGCTTTAATCGTTTTTTTATCCCTCACCTTCTTTACCAGCACAGCCCACGCTAACTGGGACGACGCACTCAAATTAGCCCTCAAAAATGGCGGCGGCATGGCTGTCGATGAAACAGGCAAAGTTCTATTTGAATACCGCTCGGATGAAAAATTCATGCCGGCCTCGACCATTAAAGTCGCCACAGCCGCCTACGCTCTGGATAAACTGGGCGCAGACTATCGCTTCATGACCAATTTTTATTTAACCGACGATAAAGTCCTCGTCATAAAAGGGTATGGTGACCCTTTTATGGTCTCTGAGGAATTGGCTCTCATTGCTGCCAATCTTAAACGTGCAGGCCTCTCTAGCATCACGGGCATATTGGTCGATGACACCGCCTTTGATCCGAATATCGATCTCGATGGCGATAGCCATTCGACCAATCCTTATGACGCACTTAATGGTGCTGTCGTGGCTAACTTCAACACCATTAACGTGATCAAAAATGGCGGCAGTGTAACGTCCGCTGAAGCCCAAACGCCCATCACGCCAATTGCCCGAGAGCTTGCTGCCAAATTGGGCGGCGGAAAACAGCGCATCAACTTAGGCAAAGACAAAGATCGCAGCGCGCGCTACGCAGGAGAATTACTCGCCGAATTTCTTAAAAATGAAGGCCTTGCAGTGAGTGGCTCCGTCTTGCGCGGCGAAGTGCCCAGCGATGCCAAAGAATTTTACCAGCATAAATCTTCCAAAACAGTGAGTCATGTCGTCGAGGATCTTTTGGAATACTCGACCAACTTCATGGCCAATCAACTTTTTCTTTTTGTTGGTGCCCAGGCTTTCGGCTCCCCAGCGACAGAGGCCAAATCAACCAAAGCTCTGCAGGAATTTTTAGCCGACAAAGTCGGCTGGCGTGATTTCACAGTCACGGAAGGCTCAGGCTTATCGCGCAAAAATCAGGTAACGCCCAAACACATGATAGCGCTCCTCAACTATTTTGAACCGCACGAAAAACTTTTACCCATCAAAGAGGGCGTCTTCCGCGCCAAAACGGGAACGCTCACAGGCGCCAGTACGCTCATCGGTTATTTCAACACCCAAAGTGGACACCGCATCAAATTTGCTCTCATGGTCAACGACGCTGTCGGTTACGCCTACAAATTCAAAGTCGCCAAAATGCTTTACAATGGTTTGGGCGGAAATTGACCATGAATCAATAACCCGTCATCCCCACGAAGGTGGGGATCCAGTTTTTTCAAAGTTCTGGATTCTCGCCTGTGCGGGAATGACACTTAATCTGTTAACATTTCACCGCGGCTGCTCATTATAAAGCGGCATTTTTCCCGGCGGCAAGGGGACAACATTTTGAGGTAGGCGATTGTGCTCGGGCGGCGGCATTTTTTTGTAAGTCATCAAATACGATCCATCGCCAAGCTGAACAAGGCCAGGATCGCAAACACCCCCGCCAGCCGCCTCCATGGAAATACGCACACCTTCTTCTGTCCAGCTCACAAAATCCGGACTCACTTGTGAGCGAATCCCCCCATGCCAACATTTATACAAACGATAACCGCCATTGATAGCCATCGTCCGCGAAACAGCCCCTGAAACGCTGACAGGATAATCATCCCATTCAAAATTAAGCCCATCAGGACCAGAGGCAGAAATCGCCGTTTGGCCTTGCGAGGCGATCAGCTTCCAGCCCGATTTGGTTTTGATCACATCGGGATCTGTGATGTCATCCCGTCTAACGCGAAAACCTTTGTCCGCTTGAAAAGCCAGGCCATCGCGACTGGTCGCTGAGTGAACTTCATTCACCTTGCCAGGCTGAGGCGGCCCAAAATTGGCCAGGTAATAAAGCCGGATGCGTCCGTCATCCAAAAGCACGGGGTTAGGATCCACATAATGATGCTTGAGCTCACCATCAAAAGTCGTTTGCTCAAAGCGCCATGTTTTCCCATCATCTTGACTCACACCAACACCAATCGCATGCACAGTCGCATCAACAAAATACAGATAGAGTGTGCCATCTTTTTTACGCACCAAATCAGGCACGGAGGCATGATCACGAATCAATTTTTTATCGAGTTCCCAATTCAGTCCATCTGCACTGCGTGCCAGATAAACCTGATGCGACATGATACCTTGGCCCATTTGGGAAATTTGGTTTGCCTCACCTATAGGTGACAGGGTTTGCGCCTGGCTGGAAGTGGAAAAGGAAAAGAAGAAAAAAACAGTAATGAAAAGATTGCGCATGCCGCATTGTTACGAGGCCAGGAAAATTTGGCAATGATGAATTTTCTCATCTCTAAACATATGATAATTTTAAATCATTAGTTTAAATTTGACATACGTTTTTAAAGGACTAAACTGTCAGAAATGACACACCAGCGTAATCGTTTCATTGAAGCTGAGCTAACCAGAAAGCTAGCCTATTCTCCTTGCGTAGGGGTTTTGGGAATGCGGCAAGTTGGCAAGTCTACACTCATTCGAAAGCTAAGTGCTAACTACGAAACATTTGATGACCAGTCATTTCTGATAAAATTCGAGGCCGATCCACAGTCTTATTTGGAAGCGGCCCGCTACCCTCTGGGCTTAGATGAAGTTCAAAAATCACCTAAAGCATTTGATGCCATTAAATACGCTGCTGACAGGCTTAAAAAACCTGGCCGTTATTTGCTAAGTGGGTCGGTACGCTTTTCTGCACGCAAACAAATTCGAGAATCGCTAACAGGACGAATCGCTCTTATGGAATTACTGCCTTTCACGTTGGCAGAATGTCATGGCAAGCCATTATCATCTTTTGTGGCTCGTCTCGAAAAGAAAAGAGTCAGTGGGCTCGCAGCCGATCTCAAAAAAAAGGCTTGGGCACAAAAAAAAGATTTGCTGACCTATCTTGAGATGGGTGGGCTACCAGGAATTTGTTTTCGGCGCGAAGCTCGTATTCGTTCAGAATCCTACGATATGCATATAGAAACCCTGCTGGCCCGCGACATCACCCTGATTCGTCATATTCGCCTTGGCTATGGCAAGTTGCGTCTCATCCTTGAAGAACTCAATCATCGGCAGGGCTTGCCACTCAACATGTCAGACTTGGCACGAAAAGTAAGCACTTCGGTTCCATCAATAAAGTCTATTTTAGAAGCTCTTGATGGTCTTTTTCTCATCAAACCCCATGGCTCAACATATTTCATAGCCGATAACGGACTTTCCAGTCATCTATTTGGACAAAGTGGCAAACGAGAGCGCCAAGACCTTTTACGATTGGTTTTTCATGAACTGAATGCGCAGATAAATTATACGGCAAAACTGTTGGTCAGGCTGAACCCATACCAAACACGCGGAGGCATTGATGTGCCATTCTTTCTGGAATACAAATCGGGAAAGCGTGTGGCTATTTTTGTAGAAGAGACGGATCGGCCATCGCAAAAAGCCATGAATTCAGCCGCCTGGCTGGCGAAGAAATTTCCTGATTTTGAAGCGGTGACGTTGTATCAAGCCGATGAATTCAGAGTCACTAGCAAAGGCATGGCCTGTATCCCTCTGCATTGGCTATATTGATTTTCTCATTTACTGTGCCGGGAAATAAAAGACCCCACTCTCATTGGTAAAAGCAGCCTCATATTTGCTTAAACCAAAAAGCCCAAGTGCTGAATCAGCGATGGTATCCGCAACTAGCCTAGCTTCAACTAGCGTTCGGTCAAAATCAAAATCCTCATCTTCACGGAATTCATCTTCAAAATTGATGGAAATCTTATTGCCGAAATCTTCGCTGGTTGGCTCCGTCAAATCAAAGTCGTTAATAGCGGCATAATCAAATCTTTCTGATTCCGCCTCGAGAAATGTATTTCTTGCCAGAGTTCTTATTGTGGTAGTGGCTTCATATTGATCGCCCTCACCATCATTCGTGACAGTTCCAGGAGCCCACCCCTGATAATCAAAAGCAGCATGACAACCTAAAAGTTCCACAGAAAGTGGATCATGAAACCATGTACCCGGATAAGCTTGTGTCCCCTGTTGAAATTCTTCTGAGGCATCTCCAAAAGCGATATTGAGTCCATACTGCCGCCAAGCAATACGTCCCCCTTCAGGATTGGCATCTGACATGACGGCATCAGAGGGAATTGGCATGTGCCAAAGATCAGCACGAACACTCATGGGATACTGCCCTGTCAGAATATTGCTGTAAATGACATCATCCTCCTCAGTGAGTGAAAATCGACTCTTGGCTGACTCGATCATTCTTTGTGTGAGGTCATTAGAACGTGAATCAACATCGCTCACGCAAGCACTGGTTGGTTCATCCGTGGATTCTTCGTCAGGGCAAATATCTGAAGTTATTGAAAGACATGCATCTATGATTTGCCCAATCGAAGTGGATGGCGTCAAAGTCGGCGCATCGGGCACAACCTCTTCTGGCATTGCCTTAATCTTGTAATCTGAACAGGCGGCTAAAGCTAAAAATGCACCAATCATACAGCATCCTTTTGATAGAGTTCCAAAACACCTATTTCCGGACAACGACAACGCCAACATTATTGGCCTGTCATTCTAACTATAATTATCGGTAAATTTGCCAATTTGTTGCCATCTTTGGGGGTAAAAAGATGGGTGACAGGAGTAAGTCCCTGTAATCACTCATTGGTTGCATAGAGAATTCTGTTCACGCTTGCCCGAAGAAATGTTGTGGATGAAAGATCCCGAGACTTCGAGGCACTTATTTTAAAACACAGAACATGCCGCCGTGAGCGCCACAGCAGCTGTTTCGGCCCGCAAGACAGTGGAACCAAGGGTAACAGCGTGTGCGCCGCTCGCCAGTAACGCCTGTTCTTCCTCAGGCGTGAACCCGCCTTCGGGACCAATCCAAATCTCCAGAGGTTGATCAACTAATTTTTCCGGAAAAACTTTAAGAAAGCTTTTGGAAGTCTCAGATCTGAGAGCACCGAAAATCCGCATTGGTTTTGGGACTTTCAGCGCTACAGAAAAACTCACAGGCAAATCGATATCAATCGCCCAGCCGCGCCCACATTGTTTGGAAGCCTCACGCGCCACCGCCCCCAGTCTCTGCCATTTGGCATCTGAAAGCGAGCGATATTGGCTACGCTCACACGCCACCAGACGCACACCCTGAACATTTAATTCCACCAGCTTTTCCAAGGCCCATTCCAAATGTTTTTGCTCGATGAGCGCCAGGCAAACGGTAATCGGTACAGGCTTTTTAGCCTCCGTCATTTCTAATATCTTTAACGTGAGGGGGCTCACAGAAGTGATTTGCACACGCGCCACTTTGCCTTGCAGATTCGTGACGCGCAATTCGTCGCCAATAGCTGCCCGCATGACGCGCACCAGATGACGCTCGTCTTCCGGCGCAAGCGCCAGAGGGGCCGAAAAATCAGCTTTAGAGGTGAGAATATAAGTCGGCATGCCAGTGAGGAGACGCATGGTGAGTGACTCGCTTCATGACGGGGTCAAAGGCGTCATGAACCATTTGCGAGCGCTCGGGCAGAATCCCGGACAAAATTAATAACCCGCCAGGTTTGACGAGACTCATGAGTGTGTCTCGCATTTCGCATAGAGCTTCGGCGATAATATTGGCCACAACGACATCGGCCGGTTTTATGTCACAATCCTTGAGCGAGCCATCGGTCAAACGAAACGACACGGGCGCGAGATTGGGATTCCGTTCGAGATTTTCCTGACTCGTTTCGAAAGCCGCAGAGTCGTTATCAACACCGACAACATCGGTAAAACCCATCGTGCGGCCGATGAAGGAGAGAATGCCGCTGCCACAGCCAATGTCGAGCAAACTTTGCAAATGTGGATGCGTGCGCCTGACTTCACACAAAAATTCGGCGCAAAAGCGTGTGGTGTCGTGCTGCCCCGTGCCAAAGGCCATGCCTGGATCGAGGACCACAATGCGCTCGCCAGGTTTGGCTTCGTAGGTTTCCCAACTCGGGCGAATGACAATTTCCGGAGTTAACGCAAAAGGTTTGAAATATTTTTTCCAGGCTGTCGCCCAATCGCCCTGCGGCAAACGCTCAATTGATTTAAGCTCTGTGTGGTCATCAAGCAAAACCTCGAGGCGTTTTTTGAGTCCTGCACTGTCACCATCGGGAAAATAAGCAACCAGCTCCGCATTAACACGTTTGGCTTCTTCATTGTCATCAACGCCAAGCACCTCATAGCTGCCAAGACACCCCATCAATTCCAGGTGAGCGGCCAAAATTTCGGCCTCACCCTTGGGCAATTGCCAGCGGGATTCAAGCCAGTGGGGTTGATTGGTCATGGGGAAGCCCTAATCTATTTCCAACCAAGTTTTCAAAGCTTCATTTAGCTTTTGCAACTGGACAGACCCAAGATTCGCAATTTTTTGATGGATTTTACCAGTTTTTGTCGAAATTTCCCTGCGGCTCGCTGCGGGGAATAAACCCCAAATTCACCTACCTCGCTCCGCAACGCAGGCTAGGACATCATCTGTTCGGCCCCAGATACTTTTTTAAAATGCGCTCCGTCTTCGCCATTTCACTGGTCAAAAAAATCACGAAGGGGCCCACGGATTTGCGCTGGGCGTATTCCAACACATCGTCATATTCACTTTTTTTAGCATTCTCGATAATTACCGGCGGGTAATTGAGCTTGAGACATTGCAGAACCATGAGCAACCTGCCCAAGCGGCCATTGCCGTCTCCAAAAGGATGGATCAACTCGAAACCAACGTGAAACTCGGCAATTTCTCGGATCGTCTTCACGCGGTGTGAATCCCACTCATGCAACAAGCCTGACATTTCTTCAGGAATATCATCCGGATGGGTCAGCGTCATATCAAGACCTCGGATGGCCCGCTGAAATTTTGAATACTGACCGGCATCCTCACGCAAACTGTGCATCAACCCTTGATGCATGAGCTTGATCAAATCTTCGTTGATTTGATCGGGGAATTTCTTCTGAAACAAATTCCTTAAAACGGTCGCGTGATTGCCGACTTCCAAATGCTCAACCAGCGATTTATCGGCAATCATGTTTTGGGCAAAAATAACAGCTTCGGTTTCTCTCTTCGTCAGTGTGGTGCCTTCAATCGCGGTGGAATTGTAGGTATGCTCCAATAACAAATCGTCTTGAAGTGCCTGATGTTTTGCAATCAAGTTCCAGAGATTTTTCCTGCGCAACGCTTTGGATTGGACAATGCAAACCTTGAGTTCTTGAGCAGAGATCGCCGGATAGCCCACCCGCTCACGGTGGAACTTTGCAATGGCGGCGAGTTTCTGCGGATGGGGAATGGCATGCCCCTGCAGCCAACGGTTTAAGGCTGCGAAACTGACTTTGAGTTCCTGGGCGAGTTGCGCCTGCGTCCACGCGCCGGCCTGCAAAAGGTCTTTGAGTTGTGATATATAGTTTTTCACAATAATCTGTAAACTATATGCTAAACTATATATGCCCAATCGGCAATTTTATATCGCTGTAACTCATTAAAAGTTTCGTGTTTTCTAAAAAATAAGCATAAATTCTGTAGATATTTAAATTTATAATAGACTGTATAAAACAAGAAAAATTACTTTTATGCCTTGTCTTTTATCTTATTTTTGATAAAATAAGACATGAAAAGGTATTTTTTAAAGTCTCTGATTGATTGGAAAAGTCGTAACTCGCGCAAACCATTGATTGTCCGTGGGGCCAGGCAAGTCGGAAAATCCCATGTCATTCGAGAGTTTGGTAAGAAATATTTTGCTGATTGCCTAGAACTAAACTTTGAAAAAAGCCCGGAACTCAAAGATTTCTTCATCAGCCAAACACCACAGAAAACCATTCAGTTGCTGGAAACCCTGTTTGGTAAAAAAATCCATCCGAGTGAAACACTCTTGTTTCTAGATGAAATTCAAGCCGCCCCTGAAATTCTGCCAAAACTGCGCTACTTTTATGAAGATATGCCAGAGTTCCCCATCATCTGTGCCGGCTCACTCCTTGATTTTATTTTGGCGCAGCATGATTTTTCCATGCCAGTAGGGCGCATTGAATACCTGCATTTGGGACCTCTCAATTTTGAGGAATTTTTATTGGCATTAGGCGAGACAGCTCTTCTGGACTATCTCGAAAATTACAAAATAGAAGAAGCCATACCAAAACCGTTGCACAACAAACTCATCGAACACGTCAAAACATTTTGTCTGGTCGGTGGCATGCCTGAATCGGTCAAAACCTACGCTGCGTCACATTCATTTTCCGATTGCGGTCTCATCAATCAGAACATCCTAGCGACTTACCAAGACGATTTTGCCAAATACGGCAGAAAAATTGACTACGCGCTATTGCGTAACACTTTTCGTGCCGTGCCTAATCTGATTGCTGAGAAAACAAAGTACGTCAAAATCGATCCTCACGCGCGCGCCAAAGATGTGGCCAAAAGCCTTGATCTGCTAGGCATGGCCCGGATTTGCACAAAAGTTTTTCACAGTTCCTCAAATGGAGTTCCCCTCAGGGCACAAATCGATCCAAAAACTTTTAAACTGCTCTTTGTCGATGTCGGTCTCGTCAGCGCTGCCTGTGGTCTCAATTTGTTGGATTACGAAAAAGCCGGTGATGTGCAACTGGTCAATCAAGGTAAAATCAGCGAACAATTCATTGGACAACATCTGCTGTATGCTGGCCCACCCTATCAGGAACCCGAGTTATTCTATTGGACGAGAGAGCAAAGAAACGCAGCGGCTGAAGTCGATTACGTGATATCTCTCGGAGCAAAAACCATCCCGATCGAAGTCAAATCAGGCAAAACAGGTTCGCTAAAATCCTTGCATCTTTTTGTGTTCGAGAAAAACGCAACCGTCGGGGTTCGCTTCAACTCAGAACCGCCTCTCCTGACCAAAGTAAAAACCTCATTGCCGGAAAAGAACGCCGAATTTTCCTTAATCTCACTCCCCTTCTATCTCGTCGGCCAAATGCCCAGGCTGTGTAGCAGCCTATCAACCCAACCCTCGACGCTTCATTCATAAAATTGACTCAACACTTGTCATTCTCAGACTGATCGAATACGGCTCGAGGCCATATGCCAGTCCCGTTATCCCAAGGTCTCACAGTTTTTAAATACGTCATGAAGCAAAAGATCAAGCGCGTGAAACGCTACCCGCTTGTGCTCATGCTCGAACCACTCTTTCGCTGCAATTTGGAATGCGCCGGTTGCGGTAAAATTCAATTTCCTGAGGAAACTCTCAATAAACGCCTATCGGTAAAAGAATGCTTGGACGCCGCTGC
>Ga0209824_10002069_pt1 | contig 10681 bp, 16 predicted proteins | sample VDWuncwatermetaG_FD_184124 | JGI IMG/M metagenome (GOLD analysis project Ga0209824, IMG submission 184124) | Wastewater microbial communities from Netherlands to study Microbial Dark Matter (Phase II) - VDW unchlorinated drinking water (SPAdes)... ...
CCCCCAGCTTTGAGTGAAAATTACGGGGTGTCGCATCGCACCATTCACGCGCTGGTGTTGATGGCAATAACGGTCATTGGCATGTACATCTGCTTCATGCTCATCACCCCCTTTATTCCCGCGCTGGTTTGGGCAATGACACTCGCTGTATTGACCATGCCATTGCACCGACGACTTGAACGAAAAGTAAAACGCTCTAATTTAGCCGCACTATTGTCCGTATTGGTGATTGCGCTGGTTGTGGTTGTGCCGCTAACGTTTATAGCGGCGCAGGTTGTTACGGAAGCCGCCAGTGGTGCAGAAACCATCAAGCGGATGATTGAGGCTGGCACATGGCGGCAAGTTTTAGAAAGCCAGCCGTTGTTTGCGCCAATAGGATATTGGCTTGAACAGCAGTTTGATCTGCCGGGCTTGGTTAAGGCCGCTGCCGCATGGTTGGCTAATACCGCTACGTTTTTTGTCAGGGGGTCGGTGTTGCAGTTGATAGGCATCGTCCTCATTTTTTATACCCTTTTTTATTTTCTCCGCGACCGCAGCGCGATACTTTTTTCGCTACGTTCCCTATCACCACTTTCTGAAGCAGATATGACCCGATTATTTAGCGGTGTCGTCGATACCATTTATGCGACTTTCTATGGGACGCTGGCTGTTGCTGTGGTGCAGGGCACATTGGGCGGCCTGATGTTTTGGTGGCTAGGCTTGCCCGCACCTTTATTATGGGGATTGGTCATGGCATTGCTTGCCGTGGTGCCAGTGCTGGGAGCTTTCGTTATTTGGATTCCAGCCGCAATCTTTTTGGCACTGGATGGTAGTGGCGATAAGGCCTTGCTGCTTACATTTTGGGGCACGGTCGTGGTCGGTGGAATCGATAACTTGTTATATCCAATGTTGGTGGGGAAGCGACTAAAAATCCACACCCTAATCGCATTTATTTCTATTGTGGGTGGGCTCATTTTTTTTGGTGCTTCCGGCCTGATCCTAGGCCCAGTAATTTTTACTGTCATTCGCTTGCTCATTGAAATATGGAGCCGAAATGATTTGGTCGTTCCAACAGGCCAGGCAGATCAGGCAGATCAAATTAAAACAGCACGGGGTCATGCCAAGAACAACAAATAAGTGCTGTGTGTGCCAGCGTACAGAACACAGGTTGAATGAATGAGATTATCAAATTGCGATCAAGGGTTGTAAGCAACAAATAATTTTAAGGACTGGTTGCAGATGGATTAAATTTTCAGATGCCCAATATTTTAGATTTCAAATTGGTAGTGTGGAGGTAATCAAAATGAACAGAAAACAAAATGTAGTTATAAGTTTAATAGTCGCAACGCTATTGTTAGGCGCGAGTGGATGCACGGTCATCGGTGCCGGAATAGGTGCTGCAGTGGGCTCTGGTAGCACGGTTGGTATGGTGGGCGGCGCAGTGATCGGCGGTGTGATTGGTCACCAAGTTGGTCACCATCACGATAACGATAACGAAGATAAACAATAACTGTAAGGCTATTCGTTGTAACGGTTTTACCCTATTGAATATGGGTCGAGCTGTGTGCGCAACTCATTAAAGAAAGGTCGATCATGCTCTATACCGTCGCTGTCGTTATGCTCATCTTGTGGGTGCTGGGTTTGATAACAGCAAACACCATGGGAGGATTTATTCACATTTTACTGGTGATCGCTATTGTGGTTGTTTTGCTGCGCGTCATCAAAAAGTGATCCATTCGTTTTTGCAACATAAATCTTTTATAGGCGGAGTCACTTTTATGAAATTACCAAGCTATGTTGTTACAACATTTTTAGTCGGTTTGTTGGTTACATCACTATCAGGATGCAAGGAAGGCCCAGCAGAAAAAGGCGGCAAAGCACTCGATAATGCAGTAGATAAAACTGAACAGCAAGTTGATAAGGTGGGTGACAAGATCGAAGACGCAGCAAAGGATGCCAGGAAATAATTTTGATCTATGAAAAGGCTTATGTGGCCGACCATTTCTGGAATCATTTTTCAAGCCACAAATTTTAGTTTAATTATTCACAGCAGGAGGCTGAGCATGAAAAAACTACTCATCGTAACGGCAGTAGTCTTTGCTTCTATCAACACACCAACACTGGCATCCGATGTTGGAGTCTCGATCAGTATCGGGCAGCCGGGTTTTTACGGGCAACTAGATATCGGCGACTTTCCGCAACCACAAGTGATTTATAGGCAGCCTAGAGTAATTGAGCGGGGCGTTTCTATGCAGCGGCCGCCCATTTATATGCATGTGCCGCCAGGCCACGCCAAAAATTGGCGCAAGCATTGCCACAAATACAATGCCTGTGGCGAGCGGGTCTACTTTGTGCAAGACAGTTGGTATAGCCACGAGTATGTGCCTCATTACCAGAAGCGGCATCGTAATCGCCAGGGCAATGACGAGCGTGGCGGAGATCATCGTGGTGATAAAAGAAATGATCACTAATCCCAAAATGATTATTAAACCCAGTTGGTTCACTAGTCCCGTCATTCTCGCGCAGTGGGCAAAGTTTCAGTTGTTGTCGTAAATAAAATTACGCAATATTAATTTTTAATTTAATGATTGCGCGTGATGTTTAACTTAATGGATGAAGAAAATGATAACCAAATTGAATTTTTCTAAAACCTGTCAAATTCAACGGACAGGGCTAGTTTTGGCAGCAGTATTGTTTGTGGCTGGCTGCGCCAGCACGCCGCCTCCCACTGGGCCGATAGCGACTGCCAGGGCGGCAGTTAGTGCCGCCAACAGTGCGGGGGGGAATGAGTTTGCGCCGACGGAAATTAAATCCGCGATGGTGAAATTGGAGGCTGCCGAGCTTGCAATGGTCAAAAAAGATTATCTACATGCCCTGTGGTTGGCAGAAGAATCAGAAGTAGATGCCCAGCTGGCAGAAGCAAAGACCCGATCGGCTAAAGCACAGAAGGTTGCGGAGACCTTGCGCGAAGACAGCAGGGTGTTGCGTCAGGAAATCAATCGTAATGCTCAGTAATTACCGAGGAAATATATCATGAGAAATAATAATTATTTGACGCTGTCACTAGTCGCTGTTGCGATTTTATCTGGCTGTAATTCCATGTCGCACAATGCTGCTTTGACTGACGCGCACGCTAATTATGACCGAGCACACAACACGCCGCCCATCAGGCAACTTGCGCCGCTTGAATTGAATCAGGCTAAGGATTCCTTGATTAAGGCAGATGCTGCTTTGCGTAAAGGAGAAAGCACAGAAGCAGTGAATCACTTGGCTTACATGGCGAGCCAACAAGTAGCTATAGCGCACCTTACAGCCAAACATAAAACCGCTGAGTTGGCTGTTACCCATGCCAACGCAAATCGTGACCAAGTTCGGCTTGAGGCCAGAACCGCTGAGGCGGATGCGGCCAAGTTGCAATTAGCGATTGTTCAGGAAGTTTCAGAAATACAAGCGAACGATTTGGCTGCTGCGGCGGCTAATTCGGAAAGCGACCAAGCGATTATCGCGCTGCAGGACAGGAAGCTCAACGAGTTGGCCGCCAACTCAGAAAGTGATCAAGCACTTATTGTGCTGCAGGATAAGCAACTCAACGAGCTAAAGGCCAAGCAAACTAAACGTGGCTTGGTGGTCACGCTGGGGGATGTGTTATTCGGCACCAATCAGGCGGAGCTAAAGGCTAGCGGCGTGAGTAACGTGCAGAAACTTGCGGATTTTCTTAAGCAGCATCCGCAACGCAAGGTTTTGATTGAAGGCCATACGGATAACAGGGGCAGCAACAGCCTTAATCAAGCACTCTCAAGCCGTCGCGCCAACTCTGTACGCACCGCTTTGGTTGAGATGGGGATAAACAGCAACCGCGTTACTACCAACGGGTATGGTGAATTATTTCCCGTTGCCAGCAACCACACCGCTGCAGATCGCCAACTGAATCGGCGCATTGAAATCATTTTTTCTGATGACAGCGGAAATATCGTGCCGCGCTAGCTGCTGACTTTTGGCTGAAGTGCTAAAGGGAGTTGATATGTCTTGGGGAATTCTTGCGTTAATTATTTTGGGATTGCTGTTTATTAGCATATTGCCTAACTGGTCTCACAGTAGGAGTTGGGGCTACGGCCCAAGTGGAGGAGTGGGATTGGTGTTGATTACTGTGGTCACCCTGTTCTTGTTGGGGCGGTTGTGATGGATGCTCAAAGTGGGTTGTGAACAATGGTGAATTGCAGCAACAGCAGACGTGGATAATTTTGAGGTTCGGTTTTCATTAAACTATTTTTAATTCAAAAGGAGAGGATAAATGTCATTAGGAACTGTGCTGTTGATTGTACTGGTATTAATGCTAATTGGTGCAATACCAAACTGGCCTCATAGCAAGACATGGGGTTATGCCCCGAGTGGCGGGCTTGGGTTGGTGTTAGTTGTTGTGATCGTTCTATTGCTGCTGGGGAAATTGTGATGGACCTTAAAAGTTGGCCGTGAATAATGGGTAATTACAGCAATAGTATAGGTTGAGAATTTTGAAATTTAATTTTATTTAGCAAGGGAGTTTAGTCATGAAACAACTTAAATATGTTCCCGCTTTTTTTATGATGTTAGCGTTGTTGTTCTCCATGGGTTGTGCGTCCACGGCAACGCGAGAGGGTACGGGCGAATATGTTGACGACAGCGTCATTACCACCAAAGTTAAAGCGGCCATTTTTAACGAAGCCACTTTGAAGTCGGCTGAAATAAACGTAGAAACATTTAAGGGTGTTGTGCAGTTGAGTGGCTTTGTCAGTGCTCAATCCAACATTAACAAGGCTGTTGAAATTGCACTTGGAATAAAAGGTGTGCAATCCGTTAAGAATGATATGCAGCTCAAGTGAGGCGGTATTTTGCAGGCTGGGGTTGCAGCGCGTAAATTCAGCACACAATCAACACGATCTATGTAACTTTTGCAGCACTGCATTCCTGCTTTTTGCCGCAGTTAAGGCTGAATTAAATACTATTGGGGGCGTGGGTATGATTGATAAATTTTTGTTAACCGATGTTCGTACCCTGCGCGAGCAAGCTCGTTTGCATATTGACGCAGGCGCGGTTACTTCGAGCTATGCCGCAGATCGCAAGACCGTATTAAAGCTACTCAACGATGCGCTTGCTACCGAAATTATTTGTGTACTGCGCTATCGGCGGCATCATTTTATGGCTAAAGGAATCGAGTCGAAAAGTATCGCCGATGAATTCATGGTGCAATCGAATGAGGAGTTGGGGCATGTCGATTTGTTAGCTGAGCGCATTGTCCAGCTCGGCGGAGAACCCGATTTTTCACCAGATAGTTTCACCAGCCGTAGCCATGCAGAATACATTGCGGCTGATTCACTGGGGGATATGATCAAGGAAAATCTAATAGCGGAACGTATCGCTATCAACAGTTATCGAGAAATGATTCAGTACTTGGGTAATCAAGATACCACCACCCGCCGCATGCTGGAATCCATCCTTGCGATGGAAGAAAAACATGCTGATGAGATGGTAGATTTGTTGGTTGATTTTACGGCTCCAACTATTGAACTCAATCCAACTCGGTGAGGGCAGGAATTTTCCTAGTAAGCAGTTTGGACAAGGTTCATATTTTTAATTTTAACGAGGAGTTAATTCATGAAATCGAAGTTAATGGATTCAATCAATGCGGACTTCTCCACCAATAAAGATCAGCTCATGGATGAGTTGCATGCGGTGCTTACCGATGCCGAAGCGTTACTGCAAGCCACCGCCAGTCAAGCGGGTGACGGTGCTGTAGCTGCCCGTGCGCGCATCCAGAAAAGTTTACAAGCGGTTAAGAAAACGATAGCTGAGACTGAGGATGCAGTGATTGAACAAACCAAGCAAGCCGCCAAAGTTACCGATCAATACGTCCAAGATAATCCATGGAAAGCGGTTGGCATCTCCGCCGCAGTTGGGCTAATTGTTGGAATGCTGGTTGCAAAGCGCTAAATCATGTCTGAGTCACCCAGATTAATAGAGCTGCTAAAACGGTTGTCAGGTAGCTTACTCGCCATTTTTCAGACGCGGCTTGATTTGCTGTCCAACGAGGTTGAAGAAGAGCGTTTGCGCATTGAGCAAAGGGTACTCTACGGCAGCATGACGCTATTTTTATTTGGATTGGCCATTATCCTGATGACAGCGTTCATTGTGGTACTTTTTTGGGATGGTTACCGTCTGCTGGTATTGGGTGGTTTGACTGCGTTATTTTGCATCGCGGGACTCCTGATGTTGAATGTGTTGCGGCGCATGACTCCAGTGAAATCAAAATTATTTTCTGCGAGCCTAGCAGAGTTAGCCAGCGACCGTGATTGGCTTAATTCTCGACCATGAAAAAACAATTTACCAGTTTGACTGATTCTCGCCATGAGCTATTAGAAAAAATCGCGGCTCAGCGTGAGGAAATGGTTGAGATTTCGCTGCAGTGGCAAGTCCCTTTAACACTGGTTGATACCGGACTAAGTGCGGCACATTTTATTCGCAGCCATCCTACGTTTTTGTCAGGTGCAGTGGCAGGGTTGTGGGCATTGCGCGGCACAAGTGCTACAGGTCTGGCATTAAATGGTTTGCGCTTGTTGTACCTCTATCCTTCAATTCTTTCTAAGGGTTTTAAATTACTTTCCTCAGCGGTTCGTTTGCCAGCTGCAGGTCGTAAAAATGATGCTGATTATTAATCACCGAGGAACTTCACCATGAGTACGATCACGACTAAGGACGGTACGGAAATTTACTACAAGGACTGGGGTTCGGGTATGCCTGTAGTCTTCAGTCATGGTTGGCCGCTTAACGCCGATGCTTGGGAAAGCCAGATGCTCTACTTGGCATCTAACGGCTATCGCTGTATTGCCCATGACAGGCGCGGTCACGGTCGTTCGAGCCAGCCGTGGAACGGTAATGACATGGATACTTACGCCGACGATCTCTCGGCGTTGATCGAAAAACTGAATTTGCAAAATATTATGCTAATTGGTCATTCGACTGGCGGTGGCGAGGTGGCACGCTATATTGGGCGACATGGTAACCATCGTGTCGCCAAGGTGGTGTTGATGGGTGCGGTAACCCCATTGAGACTCAAGACCACCGCCAATCCAAGTGGCACGCCAATTGAAATTTTTGATGGTATTCGTGCGGCGGTGGCTGCTGACCGCTCGCAATTTTTCAAGGATCTTACAATCAAGTTTTATGGTGCTAATAGGCCGGGTGCAAAGGTCAGCCAGGGTGTCTGCGACGCATTCTGGTTGCAAGCCATGCAAGGAGGGCTTAAAAACGAGATTGACTGTATTAAGGCATTTTCCGAGACAGATTTTACCGAAGATATTAAGAAGTTTGCTGTGCCGACCTTAATTATTCACGGTGACGACGACCAAATTGTGCCGATTGATGCTACGGCACGCCCCTCGGCTAAACTCATTCCAAACGCGGTTCTGAAGGTCTATTCAGGCGGTTCCCATGGGCTTGCCGAAACGCATAAGGAGCAGCTCAACGCTGACTTATTGGCTTTTATCAAGACTTAAGCGAGCTTGTTTTTGCTAAATGTAAATCATTGAAAATGAAAGAACGGGGTGGGTTGTTATGAATACTAGGCGCATATTTTACCCACGGTTAATCGCGATTACTGTCGTGCTATTTGTTTGCAGTGCAGGAACAGTATCCGCCATCGAAGAAGACTTCCCCACGTTAAAGAGTCGTTTACAAGCAGAACAAGTAAAATTTGCAAAACGCCAACAGGCTTTGCTCGCGGCGCGCTACGACCTCGTGGATCGGTCGGCCAAGGGCATCGCCATGTCGCGCGGCAAGCCGCTGCAAGACGGCGTGCGCGTGAAGTTGCCGGCTGGTATGACTTGGGAGAAACTCGCTGCTTTGTCGCCGCAGCAGGTTAAGGAAAAGCAATTCTGGCCGCTCGGTTTTCTGCCGTTGCCACATCCCCACCACGAAGCGGGCGGCATGATCTTCCCCAAATTTTTAATCGAGGAAACCAAACGGCAGACCGAGCGTGATCTAACTCGTTTCGATCTCGATTTTGATTTGCCAGATCATTTTCTGCCTGAATTTCCGGCAGCAATTTATCTGACTACGCGACCGGATCTGGGTGACATCTCACAAGGGAAGCTGGTGACGCTGAGTAACTTTCATGTATTGTTCAAAGATATTCTCAATCCCAAGCAACTCGAAGGCTTGCGCTTGCTGGTCACGCCGTTCCCGCAGCAGCAATTCAACGCCAGCGAAGATCGTCGTAGCTTGAAGGCGCATCAGGGCGTAGCCTGTTTCGACTGTCACGCCAACGGACATACCAATGCTGCCACCCATACGGTCGGTGACATTCGTCCTAACGAACATCGGCATCGCATTGATACGCCCTCGCTGCGCGGGGTGAATGTGCAGCGTTTATTCGGTTCGCAGCGCGCCCTGAAAACCGTGGAAGATTTTACTGAGTTTGAACAACGTGCCGCCTACTTCGACGGCATCCCAGCTGACGCGGCACGTAAAGGCACCAACGTCCTTGAACGCGGTAGCCAGGTGCAGTTCATGGCAGAGTTTCAATCGCTGCTTGATTTCCCGCCCGCGCCCAAGCTTAATATTTTTGGCAAGCTCCAACCCGCCCAAGCCAGCGAGAGCGAGATGCGTGGCCAGGAAATATTTTTTGGTAAGGGTCAGTGCGCGACTTGCCACACCCCGCCGTACTACACCGATAATCTTATGCACAACTTGAAGGTGGAGAGATTTTTTAAAGAGGTCACGATCAATGGACGTAAGGCATCCGCCGACGGCCCGATCAAAACCTTCCCGCTGCGTGGTATCAAGGATTCGCCGCCCTACCTGCACGACGACCGCCTGCTGACGCTGGAGGATACGGTGGAATTTTTTAATCTGGTGTTGGAATTAAAGCTGAATGCGCAGGAGAAGCGTGATTTGGTCGCCTTTATGCGGGTGTTGTAAGGTTCGATCTGGAATAGCCGGATGAGCATCCTTGCAACTTTCGCCCCAATTATGACAATGTTAGGCCATTATTATGAAACATCTCAAGTTGATTCTACCCTTGGGGATCATTATCTCGATCATCATCTCCATTATTCTTTGCCAGCAAATTATTTCTAATTCACTGGCCAATCAAAATAATAAAAATGATTATGCCGAGCTGAATCATGTCAAATACGGTCTTCTCAGCATGGATGAATGGAAGCGGCACATGGCTGCAATTCTTACCGCTGAAATCAACCAGATGTATTTGTCACGGGCCAATGAGCGCAAGTTAAAAAAACATATTGAAGTTTTGCTAAATACACTGATTGATCAAGTTGATAAAAATATCCGAGCGGAAAATTCAGCTTCTGCCGGAGGCAGGTTCACTCAATCTATTATCAATATCTTCATCAATTTGGAAGGTATAAAAAAGGGTATTCCTGAATATGCCGATGCTGTTATTCATGAATTAAATAAATCACAAACAAAACGGGAAATTAAAGCGGTACTCAACAAAAAACTTGAGCAATATTCCGACAAAACTTTCGATGCGCTGAACACCCCTCAGCTCGATCGTATTCTCAGTAGAACTGACACCAAGGATATTGAAGCGGCCAGAGCCAAGCTCAGTGCAGAAATTGCCTTCAAGCATGACTTGATACTGAAGCAAGCCTCGCTGTTAATTCTGTTGTCGGTTATTCTTTTTGCCATCGCAGGATTGAGCAAACAAGGTTTGGCACCATTCCAGTATATTTTTCTCATCTTGTCTCTCATCACCTTGTTGGTAGCTGGTGTGACTACGCCCATGATCGATATGGAAGCAACGATTTCACAGATAAGCTTTGTGTTGATGGGACACCCAGTTCAGTTTGATAATCAGGTATTGTACTTTCAGAGCAAAAGTATCTTAGATGTGTTCTGGATTATGATCACCGATCAGGATATTCAGATGAAGTTGGTCGGGGTTTTGTTGATTATTTTTAGTATTGTTTTCCCCTTGGTAAAAATACTTGCGTCGCTGGGATATTATTTTGATTATCGCCATGCAAGAGAAAACTCGGTGATCAAGTTTTTTGTTTTCAAATCGGGCAAATGGTCGATGGCGGATGTTATGGTGGTGGCTATATTTATGGCTTATGTTGGGTTTAATGGAATTATTACCAGCCAACTTGGCCATTTGCGCAACGCAGTTCAAGAGGTGGTGATCTTAACTACAAACGGCACCTCTTTGCAGCCGGGGTTTTACCTATTTTTAACGTACATTATGCTTTCGTTATTTCTGTCAGGATTCCTGACCAGAAATATTCCAGTGTTGGAGCGTAAAAATCCGTAACTTAATTGGAGATTGCAAGCACTCAGAAGTAATTCAGATTTGTGCTGATTATTCCGTGTCGTTGTGTGGCGAAAGTATTCGCCGTCGATAGCTCACCATGATGATTAAAAGCGCGCACGCTGCTGCGATGACAGCCGGAAATAACACGGTTGTGACGGAATAATTTTCCAATGCCAAGATAACGATCAGGTTGCGTGCAGTGAAAAGAGCGAAAAATGATAGAGACTCTTGGTGTGGGTATCGGTATCCCTTTCTGATGGTGGGGCCGAAGCCGAGAACATCTACCGTGGTTAGAATAACGACAGCCCATAATGGGTCGGATGTTAAATACCAAAACGGCAACGCAGACATGGCTGAGGTTAAAAATAGCCAATCAGTTTTGGTAATCGTAAT
>Ga0209824_10002070_pt1 | contig 10680 bp, 7 predicted proteins | sample VDWuncwatermetaG_FD_184124 | JGI IMG/M metagenome (GOLD analysis project Ga0209824, IMG submission 184124) | Wastewater microbial communities from Netherlands to study Microbial Dark Matter (Phase II) - VDW unchlorinated drinking water (SPAdes)... ...
CTGCTTGACGAGCCGGAGGATCGCGGGGTGGGTCGGCTCATAGAGGTAGGCGATCTTCTCATTCACGCGGTCCACCGCCAGGGCGTACTGGATCAGGTCGTTGGTCCCGATGGAGAAAAAGTCGACCTCCTTCGCGAGGAGGTCGCAGGTCAGGGCCGCCGACGGCACTTCGATCATCGCGCCGACTTCCATGGCCTCGGCGAACGGGATGCCCTCTCTGGTCAGCTCCTGTTTCACTTCTTGGAGGATCTCGTTGGAGCGGCGCAGCTCTTCCAGGCCGCTGATCATCGGATACATGAGCTTCAGCGAACCATGGGCGCTCGCCCGAAGCACGGCGCGCAGCTGCACGCGGAAGATGTCCGGCCGCGCCAGGCTAAAGCGAATCGCCCGCCAGCCCATGAAGGGGTTCATCTCGGAGGGCATCTGCAGCGGGGAGAGAAACTTGTCCCCCCCGAGGTCCATCGTCCGGATGACCACCGGATGCGGGCTGACGTGCTCAGCCACGGTACGGTAGGCCTCGTACTGCTCGTCTTCCGTCGGGAAATCGGACCGGTTGAGGTACAGGAACTCGGTGCGGAAGAGGCCGATCCCCGCGGCCCCGTGCGCGATGACGGAGGGGACCTCGTTCGGAAGCTCGATATTGGCCATGAGGTGCACCGCGTGATGGTCGAGCGTTTCGGCGCCCAGGTCCTTCAACTGCAGGAGCTGGCGGTTCAGCTCCTGGTTGCGCCGTTCTTCCAGTTCATAGCGCTTGATGGTCGGCGGGTCGGGGTCAATGATGACGTCCCCGTGGGTGCCGTCCACGATGACGACGTCCCCCTTCTGGATGCGCTTCGTTGCCGAGACGAGCCCCACGACCGCGGGGATCTCGAGCGACTTGGCCATGATCGCGGTGTGGCTGGTCCGTCCGCCGATATCCGTCACAAACGCGAGGACGTTGCGTTTATGCATCATGGCGGTCTCGGAGGGCGAGAGGTTCCGCGCCACGATGACGACCGGCTCGCTGAGCTGCGCCACGACGTCGGTGTGCTTGCCCAAGAGGTTGCGCAGGACCCGCTTGCGGACATCGTCGATATCCGCGGTGCGTTCGCGCAGGTACTCATCCTCCGTGCGCGAGAAGGCCTTGAGGTGGCGGCGGACGACGTCGTTGAAGATCGCCTCGACGTTCAGCCGCTGGGACTTGAGGCCGTTGATGATCTCCTCGCGCAGGGATTGGTCCTCCAGGACGAGGAGGTGGGCGTTGAAAATCTCCGCATGTTCCTGGCCCAGATCGTCCGAGAGGCGCTTCTGGATGCCGAGGATCTGATGGCGCGTCTTGATCATCGCCTCCTCCAGGCGCAACATCTCGAGCGGGACTTGTTCGTCGGTGATGGCGCGTCTGGGCACGAACCGCTCTTCGCTCTCATCCAGGAAGAGCGCCGTGCCTATGGCGATGCCGGGTGCTGCAGGAATGCCTTTGAGGGTGGTCATCAACGTTAGGGGAGGTGGATCGGCCTGGAGGATTCGGGGAGCGGCTCGGTCACCAGATGGCAGAGCTGTTCCAGCGCCTCTGCGGCATCCGAGCCTTCAACGACAATGACGATGCGGGCGCCGGCGTGCGCGACCAGCGTCAGGAGTCCCATGATGGATTTTCCGTCAACGATCTTCCGGCCTTTCTTCACCGTGACCCGGCTGGTGAACCGTTTCGCCATCTGCACGAACAGGGCGGCGGGACGTGCATGGAGTCCCTGGCGATGGACCACCGTCACGGTCCGCTGCAGACGGGTCATCAGGCCTTCCCCACCGTCCACTGGACACGGCTCTTCCACGAGGCGGTCCCGTCCAGCCTCCAGAAACACACCACACAGAGGCCCTGGTAGGTTCGTTCCAGCCCGCCCTCAGACTCCGACACGGTCTCGACAGGAAAGTGCATCAGCATCGCCGCCGGTTCAATGAACGCGCGCAACGAGACCCCTGCGGCGGGCTCCGCGATCTCAAAGCGCGTCACGGGGCCCAGCTGCTGCGCCTGGTGCAGGTAGCGCTCATCACGCAGCGCGACGTTAAACTCCAGGGCGATGACGGGGACGCGGTGTCCCGTGAGTTCGTAGAGGCAGTCGACGGCCGCGTGGTTCGCGAGCACGCGCACGGTCTTGCGGATCTGCGTCCCTTCGGCGTCACGCACCAGGGTGACGCTGGCCGAACGGGAGGCGCCAGCGGGCTGTGCCGATGCCTCCCAACGGCACGGCCCCGACGGCCACAGCCGTCGCTCACCCCAGGTTGAGCGGGCCACGTCCTGCAGTGCCGGCATCCCCTGCAGCGCATAGTCCAGAAAGCCGCTCCGGCGATGGTCGTCATAGGTGAGGTAGGACTCGAGGTGCTCCTCCTTGACCCCGAGCGCCTCGTGGATGCTTGCGACACCTTGTCCGGTGGCCGCGGCGGGCTGCGCCTGGCGCGCGCGGAGCTGCTCGTGGTATGGCTCCGGGCGGCGGCTCAGGGTATCGAGGAGGTTGATGCGGGGCCCGTAGAGACTCCACTCCGTCACCGTGCCCCCATCCGCGGGATCGACGACGAGCTGCATGGCGGGTGTCCGGAGCATCAGTTCATCGTACCCATCCCCATCGACATCTGCGGCCTCAGTCGCCACGCCCTCCTGGCGCAGGAGTGCGGCCCGTTGCCGGGGGGACGCGCGGCGGGGCACGGGTGCTTGGCGCGCCGCCTCTTGGACCAATTGGTCGGCAGCGATCAAGTGCGCGTACACCGCCCGCCGCAGATGGGTGAGGTAGAGACCGCCGAAGACGCCGTGCCAGTAGGCGCAGTTGCACTGGGCGGTGTAGAGCTCACGGGCAGCACGATTGAGCGCTTCGTGTACCGTGAACCGTTTCCCGTTGACCGTCACCATGGATCGCTTTCCGGTACGCGGGACACGGGGGGGACACGACCGGATCTGCCCACTGATACGAAGCATCTTCTGCTGCATGGCGTTGGCCTCAGGGTACTTCGTAAAAAAATTCCTGAACGAGCCTCCCGACCACTCCAGCATTTCCTCGTAACTGCCGCACGGTAGGTAGACGTTTCCCTGCGGGCCGGCGTGGCGCAGGGAGTCCTGAAAGGTGGCCGTCGTGAGCCAGGCGCGCTCGCGCTCCAGGGCGCCGAAGAACTGATCGAGCCATCCTTCGTCGTACACCCAGCGATAGGTCTTCGGCCACAGGCCGAACTTCTCCCCGTCGTCGGCGAAGGTGACGGTGACCGGCTCGTCCCGTCTGAGTCGTCGGAGAAAGTCGACCGTCCGCTCCACCGCTTGAAAGGGCATCCAGTAGCGCAGCCGCTTGGAGGCCGGGAAGAGCAGGATGGAGGAGCCGGTGTACTCGGTCGAGTAGCAACCCAGTAGGTCCCAGAACGTCTCGTCTTCGATCTGCATGGCCCTCGGCAGCCACGGCCTGGCCGCCGCAAATTGGTTGGCGTCCACCATCGTGTAGCGGATCCCGGCCCGCGCCAGCGTCGCGGGCAGGTCAGGCTCCCAGACCCGCTCGGTCAACCAGAGCCCGGTGCTCTCCGCGCCAAAGTGGGTTCGCAGCGCGTCACGCATCTGGGCGATCTGTCCTTGGCGGTCAGGCTCGGGGATGAGCGGCAGGATCGGTTCGTAGTAGCCGGAGGCGAGCAGCTCCACCTGCCCCTTCGCAACAAGCGTCCGCACCCGACGGATGAACTCAGGCCGATGCTCGAGGAGCCAGTCCAGGAGACATCCGCTGTAGTGGAGCGACAGGTGCACCTCAGGGTGGCGCTCCAGGACGCAGAGGAATGGATCATAGGCCTTGGCGTAGGCCTCCTCAAACACGAACCCGAAATTCCCCACCGGCTGATGGCTGTGGACGGCCATCAGCAACGTGACGGAACCACTCATCGCAGCGTGCCGCGGGCCGGCGTGGCGGAAGGTGCGGGCGCCGGCATCCGTCCTCTGGCTCCGACGACCAATTGGATGATGAGCTTCGCGACTTGCTCCGGGTCGTGCCGGACATAGTTGTCGGTGCTGATGATGGTGTCCGCAACCACCTGGTAGCCCATCTCGCGGATGCGCCCAACGTCCCCGTCGACCGGAAACGCCTCTTCCTCGCGGTAGCGCGCCAGCAACTCGGTGGGCACCGACCCGGTGTTCACCAGGCACATCTGGACGATGCCCGGGTTCGTGTGGTCGATGAGCGCCCGCAGGTGGTCGCTGGCCCGGTAGCCGTGCGTTTCACGGCACTGGGTCATCACGTTGCAAACGTAGATTTTAAGCGCTTTGGACTGGACGATCGCATCCACCATCTTCTCGACCAGCAAATTAGGGATGATGCTCGTGAAGAGCGAGCCGGGCCCCAGCACGATGGCGTTCGCGTGCCGGATGGCTTCCAGCGCCTCGGCGGTGGGCTGGCAGCCCGTCGGTTCGAGATAGATCCTGCGGATCGGGCTTGGCGCATGGGAGATCTTCGTCTCTCCCTGCGTCACGCTCCCGTCATCGTGCTCCGCCACCAACCGGACCTTCGTGTTGGTGGAGGGGACGACCCGCCCCCGGATCGCGAGGACCTTGCTCGAGGCTTGGACGGCTTGTTCGAAATCTCCGGTGATCTTCGTCATCGCCGTGATGAAGAGGTTCCCGAAGCTGTGGCCCTTCAGGGCGGAGTCCTCCGCGAACCGGTACTGGAAGAGCCGCTGCATGAGCGGTTCGGTATCGGCCAGGGCCACCAGGCAGTTGCGGATATCGCCCGGAGGGAGCATGTCGAATTCCTCGCGCAGCCGTCCGGAGCTCCCCCCGTCGTCCGCCACCGTCACGATGGCCGTGATATTGGTCGTGTAGTGCTTCAGGCCTTGGAGGAGGGTCGACAACCCGGTCCCGCCCCCGATCGCGACAATCCGCGGTCCCTTCTCCAGATGCCGACGCTGAAACACGAGCTCCACCAGGTCCGGCTTGTCGGCGGGGATCACGGCTTCCAACAGCGAGCGGACGATGCCTCCAGCCCCCAGGGCGAGCAAGAGCAACCCGCTGACGAGCATCACGAGGCTGATGAGGCGGAGGGCCAGTCCTCCTTCGACCGGGAGCAGCGCCGAGCCGATCCCGAATAAAAAGACGCCGATGACCGCCATCAAAAACCAGCGCTTCACCCGCATCCCCGGGTAGAGCCATTTGAGAAATCGCATGGGGTTCATATGACGCTATGAAGTGATGGTGAGTTCGGAGTTCGGAATTCGGAATGCGGATTCACGCGGTTCCTTCTCCACATTCCGCATTCCACATGTTGCAGCGTCCAACTGTCAATGGTGGCGCGCGTCCTCTTCACGGATGATCTTGATGAGTTGCTTCTCATCTCGGGCGGCTTTCAGGCTATCCCGGAAATGCTTGTCCTTCAGCAGCCGGGAGATGCGGGCGAGCGCTTTGAGGTGCGGGCCGGCGGCATCTTCCGGCGCCACGAGCAGGAAGAAGAGGTGCACGGGTTCGCCATCAAGCGAATCGAATTTCACGCCGGCCCGGGAGACCCCGAACGCGGAGACGAGCTTGGTGACGCAGTCCGACTTCCCGTGAGGGATCGCCACCCCCTGACCAATCCCGGTGGACCCCAGCGCTTCGCGATCCAGCAGGATCTGGACGAGCTTGCTGACTTCCCGCTCTTTGATGGCGGAGGACTTGACCAAGAGCCCCACCAGCTCACGAATCACGTCTTCCTTGGTCTGCGATTTCACATCGCAGCTCACCGCCTGGTCATCCAAGAAATCCATCGTACTCATGCATCCACCCTTTTGTTCTCGTGCCATCCGACTGCTAAACAATGGAGCGGGAGACGGGATTTGAACCCGCGACCCTCACGTTGGCAACGTGATGCTCTACCCCTGAGCTACTCCCGCGTGTCGCGCCTACGTGAAAACTCTGGGCGCTCCATAGGAGGGGGAAACGTAGTTTCCCCCTCCTATCGGTCGCCCTAATGTCTATATCGTGAGGCTCCCTCGTCTCCCCCTTCCTTAAAGGAACGAGAAGACCCATAGTACATCACACCTTAGCAGGAAGGGAAAACGGGTTTTCCCTTCCTGAAACCAACCCTTTCCTTAAAGGAGCGGGTGGATGTTCTTTAACCTCTCTGTACCAGCGACGATGGGCGGAAGAGGATTTGAACCTGTCTCGCGCCCCATCCCGATGCGGGCGGCACCTACAAGAATGGGCGAGAGAGGAGTTGAACCTCCACCCCTTTCGGGACAGGATCCTAAATCCTGCGCGTCTGCCAGTTCCGCCACTCGCCCCTAACAACTGTGTAATGTTCAATGTGTCATGTGTAATGTAACAACAAACGCGCAACGAGCTTTTACATTACACACATTCCACATGACACATTACACAAGGGCGTTCTTTCGAATAACAGTGGGCCGCGAAGGCTTCGAACCTTCAACCTTGGGATTAAGAGTCCCCTGCTCTACCAATTGAGCTAGCGGCCCGTCAACGTTGTGTAACGTGGAATGTGTAAGGTGTAATGGAAACCGCCCATCAACCGGCTAGAACATTACACATTACACAGTTCACATGACACAAATGCTTACGAAACGAACAAAACGCGCCCGCCCCGCATGCTTCGCTTTGCTTCGCAAAGCGAAGCAAAGCGTGCGGGGTGCCTCTTGGTTCGACCCCGTAAAAGCGCGCCCGGGGCGACTCGAACGCCCGACCTACTGGTTCGAAGCCAGTCGCTCTATCCAACTGAGCTACGGGCGCCTGTCTATCCTAATGTCTGCTAGCCTACGCGCTTTTACGGGGCTATCCGATTGCCCGCCCCGGCTCTCATCACCGACGGGCCGGGGAGCTACGGGCGCACGTTCGACTTCGCTCAGTGCGCTCGTCCTGAGCCTGCCGAAGGACGGGCGCTTGAATGAGTTCCTAATCACGCAACGTTCATCCTCCTTCGCCGGATGCCCCGCCCTTGGGCGGGGAGGAATGCGAAGAGGGTGTTGCTGCGAAGCCGTGCCGACAAGGCAACGGCGAAGCAGAACACGCTGCTCGCCTCTGCGAAGCAGTGGCTTCGGAGAGGTTCCGCCCCATCGGGCGGGCCAAGCAGTACCCCGGGCTTGCCGGGGGGCTCCACGTCTTGCGGGGGTCAGGCTTCTCCCCAGAAGGCGGGACGTCGTGCCAATCGACGTTGAGTAGAGGCGTCGCTGGTCGTGCCAAGCGAAAATTGTAACACGCCGCGCAGGCGCGCACAAGGCGTCAGTCCTCATTTGACGGGTGACGCGGAGCCAGGGCTCCCATGCGCCCGCAGCCGACGACGCCGATAGTGCGGCGCGGCGAGGATGCATGGGATGGCGCAGCGGCAGGCCCTGTCAAATGAGGACAGCCCCGTCACACCGACTTGCTCACCCCTGACCTCCCACGGTGCGTGGGAGGGAGGCACTTATCGGCCGCGACTGAGGCGTCCCGGGTCCAGCAATCGTTTCGCCGCACCCTTGCTCAGCAACCGATGTTCGACGACAAGCTCCTCGATGGTCTTCCCGGTCTTCAGGGACTCTTTCGCGATCTTCGCGGCGCTCAGGTAGCCAATCTGCGGAGCGAGCGCCGTAACGAGCGCCAGGCTGCGTCCGGCCAGCGCCTCGCAGCGCTGCGGGTGCGCCGTGATGCCCCGCACGCACTTCGCCGCGAACACCCGGCTGGCATTGGTCAGCAATCGAATGGATTGGAGGAGGTTGTAGGCGGCCACGGGCATCATCACATTGAGTTCCAACTGTCCCGCCTGCGTCGCAAACGCCACCGTGGCATCGTGGCCCAACACCTGGAAACCGACCATATCCACCATCTCCGGCATGACCGGGTTGACTTTGCCCGGCATGATCGAGGAACCCGGCTGGACCGCCGGCAGGTCAATCTCGCCAAAGCCGGTGTTGGGCCCAGAACTCATGAGACGTAGGTCATTGGCGATCCGGATCAGCTCGAGCGCGTAGGCCCGCAGGCTGCCGGACACGCGCGCAAAATCGCCGAGGCTCTGCGTGCGCTCCATGAGGTCCTCGGCGGGGCGCAGCGGCAACCCCGTCCACCGGCTGAGGGCTCGGATGGCGAGGCCGCGGTAGCGCGGGTGCGCGTTCATGCCGGTTCCGACGGCCGTACCGCCGAGATTCAATTCATGCAAGGCGCGCGCGGTAAGCTCGACGTGCCCCCGGGCCTTCTTCACGGCCAGTGCGTAGGCGCCGAACTCACGACCCAGCCGGACCGGAACCGCATCCTGCAGGTGGGTGCGCCCCGATTTCACGATGCTGCCGAAGGCCCGCGCGCGAGCGCGCAGCGCATCCTCCAACTGCCGCATCGCGCTGAGGAGATCCGGCAGCACCATCAGGCAGGCGAGGCGCATCGCGGTCGGGAAGGTGTCGTTCGTGGATTGCGCCATATTCACATGGTCGTTAGGACGGACGTCGCGGTAGGTGCCCTTCCGCCCGCCGAGGAGCTCGTTGGCGCGGTTGGCGACCACCTCGTTGACGTTCATGTTGAACGAGGTCCCCGCCCCCGCCTGGTAGACGTCCACGACGAACTGGCCGTTGAACCGGCCGCGCACCACCTCGTCGCAGGCGCGGCTGATGGCCAAGACGAGGCGGCGCGGGAGCTGGCCGAGCGCGCCATTCGCCTGGGCAGCCGCCTTCTTGACGAGCGCGTAGGCGCGCACCATCTCGAGGGGCAGGTGCAGGCCGCTGATGGGGAAGTTCTCCACGGCGCGGAAGGTTTGGATGCCGTAGTAGGCGGCGGCGGGGACCCGCTTCGTCCCCAGGGAATCGCGCTCGACGCGGGTGGGCATGAGAATGATTACAGTGATTGCGAAAACATGATTACAGTGATTGAGCGCCGCCGGACAACATTTGAATCACCGGAATCATGCTTTTCTAATCACTGGAATCATGGTTCACGAAAACTCGGCGAAGATCTCGTCGAGCCGTGGGGGGCTGGCCGCTTGGGCCTTTTTGATGACCTGCGCGACGCCCTCTTCAAAGGTGGGCTGGGTGGTTTGGTAGAACAGCCCGAGCGGGATGTGCTCTGTTTGCAGCGCCAGCTCAAAGGCTTTGGCCCGATTCGTCACCTCGTGGTCCTTCGGCACCTCGGCGAGGCGGGGCGGGATCACCTTATAGGTATTGTAAAACGTGATGCAGGGGCTGATGACGTTGAGGAACGCGAACCCCTTGTGTTCCATCGCCTTCGTGATGAGGTCGGCGAGCTCCCGCGGCTTCCCCGAGTACCCCTGCCCGACGAAGGTCGCGCCGTAGGCGATCAGCATGGCCAGCGGGTTGAGCGGTTGCTCGATGTTCCCATACGGGGTCGAGCCGGCCTGAAAACCGACCTGTGACGTGGGGGAGTACTGCCCTTTCGTGAGGCCGTAGGTTGCGTTGTCCATGATGATGTAGGTGATATCGGGGTTGCGCCGAGCCGCGTGCGGGATGTGCCCGCCGCCGATGGCGAACCCATCGCCGTCGCCGCCGACCCCGATGACGTGGAGTGACGGGTTGCCGAGTTTCACCCCCAGCGCCACCGGGAGCACCCGTCCGTGGACGCTGTGGAAGCCGTAGGATTTGATGAACCCCGGCGTGCGGCCGGAACAGCCGATGCCGGAGACAACTACGAGGTCTTTCGGGTTGATCTGCAGCCCCGCGAGCGCGTTGTAGAGCGAGGCGAGCACCCCGAAGTCCCCGCAGCCCGGGCACCAGATCGGGTGTTCGTCGGTCTTATAGTTTTGCGGCGTGAGCTCGCTGACCGGTGTGGACATTTCGCGCGACCTCCTCGATTTTGTCGAAAATTTCCTTCGGGGTAAAGGGCAAGCCGATGCACTTGTTGAGCTGCACGAAATCATAGGCGAAGCGCTTGCGCAGCAGCGTCGCAAACTGCCCGGTGAAATTCACCTCGGGGATGATGACCGCCTTCGTGCCCTGGATGAATTCCCGGAGTTTCGTGAGCGGCTGCGGGTAGAGGATCTTGGGATGCAGGGCGCCCACGGAATAGCCCTTATCGATGGCCATCTGCACCGCCTCGCGGATGACCCCTTCGGTTGAGCCCCAGCCGATCACGCCGATCTCGGGGTGCGGCTTGCCGTAGGTCCGCACGAGGTCGTTGGAGATCGCCTCCACCGCCCAGAGCTTGTGGTAGCGCTTCTGGGTCGCCCGCAGGTGGTTCTCGTGATTCGAAGCCGCGGGATAGCCGATTTCATCGTGCTCCAGCCCTTCCGCCACATAGCCGCCGCCCTCCGTGCCGGGAATGGACATCGGGGAAATGCTGTCGGGGGTGTAGCGGTAGCGCTTGTAGCCAATGAGATCATCCCCCTGCGGCTTGCGCCGCTCCACCACCGGGACCCGGGAGAGCTCCGGCACCGGCACCGTGGCCTTCCGGTGGCCCAGCGACGCGTCGGAGAGCACCACGACGGGCATCTGGAACTGCTCGGAAATATTGAACGCGTGCATGATGCCGTAGAAGCAGTCTTCAACGCTGGTGAGCGCCATGACGATCCGGGGACAGCTGCCATGCCCCCCATAGCACGCTTGGTAGAGGTCGCCTTGCTCGGTTTTCGTCGGCATCCCGGTGGACGGCCCCACGCGCTGGACGTTCACGACGACCGCCGGGATCTCGGCCGCAACCGCCAAACCCAGCATCTCGGTCATCAGGGAAAATCCCGGGCCGGAGGTCGCGGTCATCGCCTTCTTGCCGGCGTACGAGGCACCCAGTAC
>Ga0209824_10002071_pt1 | contig 10675 bp, 6 predicted proteins | sample VDWuncwatermetaG_FD_184124 | JGI IMG/M metagenome (GOLD analysis project Ga0209824, IMG submission 184124) | Wastewater microbial communities from Netherlands to study Microbial Dark Matter (Phase II) - VDW unchlorinated drinking water (SPAdes)... ...
TAGCCATGGCGATCAAATATTCGTCTTTGGCTAAGATCGATCTTTTGACCATTGACGGAGCTCCGGGTGGGACCGGGATGAGCCCGTGGCGGATGATGCAGGAATGGGGTATTCCAACCTTTTATCTGGAGGCCCTGACCTATGAGTTCTGCTCAAAACTGGCCAAGAAAGGAATGCGCCTGCCGGATATCGCTATTGCCGGCGGATTCTCTTCTGAGGACCATATATTTAAGGCCATTGCCATGGGCGCTCCGTATGTTAAGGCTGTCTGTATGGGCCGGGCATTAATGATTCCCGGTATGGTCGGTAAGAACATCGCAGAGTGGCTAAAAACAGGCGAGCTTCCGGTGACTGTTTCGGCTTACGGTAAGACTGAAAAAGAGATCTTTGTTTATTATGAGGAACTGCTGGAAAAATACGGCAAGGAGATCAAGGATATTCCGTTGGGGGCGATCGGCATTTATTCCTTTGCCCAGAAGATCAAGGCCGGGTTGCAGCAGTTGATGGCCGGAAGCAGGAATTTCCGCGTAAGCTCCATTTCCCGCAGGGACCTGATGAGCCTGACTGAAGAATCGGCGCAGGTTTCCGGGATCCCCTATGTGATGGATGCATTTCGCCAGGAAGCCGAGGAGATCTTAAACGGCAAAGTTTCATCCAATGGAACCGCCAAGGGCAGGGCGAAAGTAGCGGCAGGGAGGTAATTATGGCGCATAAAGGATTGTGTCTAAGCTGTATCCACGACCGGACCTGTACATTTGCTCGTCCGGCAGCCGTTTTGCAATGCGAAGAATTTGACAGCGGAATACCGGCGAAAAACGGCCGGGGTATTTGTAGTGCTGAAAAGGTAAAGCGCGCTGCTTTAGCGCCGGAAGAAGTCTTCGCGGATTAGAATCAAGTTTAGAGTAACAAGACAGAGTTGTCTGTAATCTGCATCTGTGTGTAACTAGAGTTAGGGACTAAGGCGTCCTTTCACTAATGACGGTTATTTAGGAAAGGGCGCCTTGTCTTTTATATAAGGAACAGGCAGGTTGTTTTCCGTGTAGAGGCGGGTTTCAAACCCGCCTCTACGAAAAGCGTGTAGACGAATATGTATTTTGAAGAATTGCTCAAAAAAATTTCACCGAAATTAAAAGGAATAGCCTGGAGGCTGAGCGGCCGTGGCCTGAATTCCTGCAGTGATGACCTCTATCAGGAAGCCATGGTACATCTCTGGGGACGGTTCCAGCAGGGGGCTCTAGCAGACAAGACCGACAGCTATATCCTGCAGGGATGTTACTTTTATCTTAAGAATTATCTGCGTATGCATAGGCGTAAGGCCGTTTTGGTGAGTTTGGATGAGGTTGTATATGATGATGAGGGGTCTCCGTTGAGATTAGATGAGATCATCCCGCAGGAAGGCGGTTGTTCTGTCCGGGACACCGCCAACACGGATTCTATCATAGAGCAGATCAACAATAACGGCCTAACACTTCGAGAAAAAGAAGTTTTTAACTTGGGCTTGACCGGACTGACTATCCGGGAAATCGGTGTCCGTCTGGGGATATCTCACGTGCGGGTGGTCAAAGTGCAGAAAAAGATCCGCCAGAAGTGCAGAAGGCATTTAGATATTTGCTAAAGGGGTTACCAGAAGGGCGGTTTTTTTACTTGTAGTAATGTAACACACATTGACGTGAGCAGCACAAAGGCGTTCCAAAGATAAAGGAACGCTATTTTTTTTATAGTTTCTAGACGCGGGCGTCTTTTTTGATCCAGTGATGGGTAAATCAGACGCTTTTTTATTTTTTTAATCCTACGGGAGGACGAACCGCGATGAAAAAGATCAATATCTGCGTTTTAAGCTTGGTTTTTATTATTCTGGGATATGGTTTTGCCTGCGCCACGCCTACTACATTGATCTGGGCGCCGTCAACGGATATTCAGCCGTATAAATTGATACATTTTAACGCGGATAATTATACGCCCGTAAATAAGCACGATCATAATGGTAGCCGGCTTTATGTCCAACAGGTGTACGGTCCGACGTTGGGTTTGTTATCTGATAAGCCGAAGGATAATCTTTTAGGTAAACTTTGGTCTCCTCTGGGGAAGGTTAAGGCTGAGACGGGTTTTGATTATAAAAAAGGATTTGGGCCGACCTTGGATAAATGGCCGATATATTTTCATTTCAAATTCGGCGTGCCTGAAGACGCGTATTTTAAATATATGCCGGCCTTTGCAGTAGGCTGTTACGATATGGGATATAAACATAATTATACCAATAATAATGTTTGGTATTTAAGGGGAGCCAGGACTCTTAATATAAGTAAAATCAATCTTGGCAGGTTATCTGCGGGTTACTTTAACGGAAACGGCAGGACGTTACGCGACAAAAACAGCGAGCGCGATAATGCCGGCCTCTTGCTGGGCTGGGAACGGGTAATGACCGAGATATCCGATAAACTCTGGATATGTGCGGATTACCAGGGCACGCAATCCAGTTACGGCGCGCTGAACTTCGGCTGCTCCTGGAAGTTTACCAAGAATATTACGGCTATTATCGCTTACGACATATATAACAATCCTAATGCCAAGGATACGATCACGTTTCAATTAGATGTTGACTTTTAGTAATTGGGTATGCGGTGACGGCAACGTTGCCCGTATCGGTATTCGTCTTCCGTCGTTCGTATTTCGTATATCGTTAAACTACGGAATACGGACGACGAAATACGAAACGGGCATCGTAACCGTAACCGATGAACTTAACCGGGAGGGAGGATAAATATGATTAATACAGGTGATACGGCGTGGGTCCTGATATCGTCGGCATTGGTTCTGCTGATGACGCCTGGATTGGCATTTTTTTACGGAGGGATGGTCAGGAAAAAGAATACCTTAAGTATTCTGATGCAGTGTTTCATTATTATGTGTGTCTTAAGCATCCAGTGGGTGTTGTTTGGCTATAGCCTGTCTTTTGCACCGAGCAAGGGTTTCTGGGGCGGGTTTGCCTGGCTGGCCTTGAACGGCGTGGGCCTGGAGCCTTATGCCGATTATGCCGCGACTATACCGCACCAGGCATTTATGATCTTTCAGGCAATGTTTGCGATCATTACGCCGGCGCTTATTATCGGCGCTTTTGCCGAAAGAATGAAGTTTTCGGCGTTCCTGCTTTTTACCTTACTTTGGGCCACATTTGTCTATGACCCGCTTTGCCACTGGGTCTGGGGCATGGGCGGCTGGTTAAGGAATATGGGTGCGTTGGATTTTGCAGGCGGCACAGTCGTGCACATTAACGCCGGGATCGCGGCATTGGTTACGGCTATGGTCATCGGCCGTAGAAAAAATCTGGATTCCAATATTCCTGCTCCGCATAACCTGCCGTTCGTGGTGTTGGGCGCCGGTTTACTCTGGTTTGGTTGGTTCGGCTTCAATGCCGGAAGCGCTTTGGCCGCAAACGGCTTAGCGGTAAACGCCTTTGTGGTCACTAATACCGCCGCGGCTGCCGCAGGCTTGAGTTGGGCGGTTATAGAGTGGATGCGTAACGGCAAGCCAACGATGTTTGGTGTTGCTTCAGGTGCGGTGGCCGGCCTCGTCGCCATCACTCCGGCAGCGGGGTTTGTCAGCGTTATACCTGCAATAGTCATCGGCCTGTTGGTCAGTGTTTTCTGTTTTATCGCGGTCAGCGTGATTAAACCAAAACTAGGCTATGATGATTCGCTGGATGCCTTCGGCGTCCACTGCATAGGCGGTATTTGGGGAGCTCTGGCTACGGGCTTGTTTGCCTCTAAGGCGGTGAACGCCGCAGGAGCCGATGGTTTATTCTTCGGCAATCCCAAACAGTTTTTTATCCAGTTGGCTACGGTCCTGGTGACGGTAGGTTATAGTTTCGTGGTTACTCTGGTGATCTATAAATTTGTTGATGTCGTTATTGGCATCAGGGTAAGCGAGAAAGAGGAGATGATGGGCCTTGATTTGACCCAACATAGGGAAAGAGCATATACGGTATTGGAATAATGAAGCTCCCCGGGCTTCAAGCCTGGGGTTTCTGAAGCGGAATACTTGAGCGGCCACAACTCATCCGTGCTCTTAAGGGCACGGTTTTGAAGGCCGCGAAAGTATAAAATTGTCGTTCGTTTATCGTCGTCCGTATACCGTATTCCGTTAAAAATATTTCAACGAAAGACGAACGACGGAAGACGGACGACAAAATAGACAGGAGGCAGCATGAAATTGATAATTGCTATTATCCAGCCACATAAGCTTGAAGAAGTAAAAAAAGAGTTATATGAGGCAGAAGTTAACCTAATTACAGTTAGTGAAGTATTGGGGCATGGCCGGCAGAAAGGGGTCGCTGAAGTCTATCGTGGCCATAAAGAAACCGGAAACCTGCTGAGAAAAATCCGCCTTGAAATAGCGGTAAATGACAATTTTGTGGAGCCGACCATTAGGGCCTTAATAAAAGGTGCTAAGAGCGGCGAAACAGGTGATGGTAAGATTTTTGTGCTGGAGATGAGCGAATGCGTGCGCATCCGTACCGAGGAGCGGGGACCGATCGCTATCGGATAGAAAAAAATAGGTTACCAAAAGTAGGTGATTTTTACTTGTATATATAGGTAAGGAGCAAAGCGGAAATTTTGGGCACATTGCAGTGCTAAGATAAAAGAGATTATCAAGAACGCAGGCGTTCAGCAGAGCCGTAAAGGCTCATCTGGACGCCTTTTTATTAGTAAAGGAGAAGGAAAAATGCCAAAGAAGAAGGCGATAGAGACAAAAGAGGTCAAGACACAGAATCCCCTGACAAACGGCAATTGCGATGAAAAAGCAGCCAGAGACGTATTAAACCTGATAAAAGAGAAAGGCATCCAGATCATTGATCTTAAGTTCAACGATCTGCCCGGCCTGTGGCAGCATTTTTCCATTCCGGCGACCGAATTACTGGAGATGGATGATATTACGCGTTCCATTTGGGTGGACGGTATCGGTTTTGACGGTTCCTCGATCCGCGGTTTTCAGAAGATACAGGAATCGGATATGATCATGATCCCGGATCCTTCTACCGCGATAGTGGACCCGGTTTGCGAGGTTCCGACATTAAGCATTATCTGCGATATTTACGATCCGCTTACCCGTAAGCCATATTCACGCGACCCGCGTTACATCGCCAAAAAAGCGGAGAAGTTTCTCTTGGATAGCGGTATCGCCGACAGCATCTATTTTGGCCCGGAGGCGGAGTTTTTTATTTTTAACAGCATCCGTTTTGACCAGACCGAAAATTCCGGATATTACTTTATTGATTCCGTAGAGGCTGATTGGAACACCGGACGCGATGAAAACCCGAACTTAGGTTATAAGATCCGATTTAAAGAAGGATATTTCCCGGTGCCGCCGCATGATTCTCTCCAGGATTTAAGAAGCAGGATTATCTTGAAGATGAAGGAAGCGGGCATTAACGTGGAAGTGCACCATCACGAAGTAGCCACTGCCGGCCAGTGTGAGATCGATATGAAATTTGATAAACTGACCAAGATGGGCGATAACCTGCTGCTTTACAAATATATTATCAAAAATATGGCTAAAAAAGCAGGAATGGTGGCTACCTTCATGCCCAAACCGCTGTTTGCCGATAACGGTTCGGGTATGCATTGCCACCAGAGCCTCTGGAAGAAGGGGGTCAATCTTTTCTATGATAAAAATGGATACGCCCTTTTGAGCCAGACCGCCAAATATTATATCGGAGGCCTGCTTAAGCATGCCAACAGCTTGATGGCTTTTTGCGCGCCCACAACAAATTCCTATAAGCGCCTGGTTCCCGGTTACGAGGCGCCGGTGAATTTGGTCTATTCCGCGCGCAACCGCTCGGCTGCAGTGCGGATCCCGATGTATTCCGACAGCCCGAAATCAAAACGTATAGAGTTCCGCCCGCCGGACCCGGCCTGCAACGGCTACATCGCCTTTAGCGCCATGCTTATGGCCGGATTAGACGGGATCATCAATAAGATCAATCCAGGAGAGCCTACGGATAAGGACCTTTTTGAATTGAGTGAAGAAGAGCTAAGCAAGATCCCCACGGTCCCTTCGTCTTTGCGCCGGGCCATAGACGCCCTGGAAGCGGACCACGAATACCTTTTAAGAGGCGGGGTATTTACCAAAGACGTCATTGATGTCTGGATGGAGTATAAAAGAAAGAAAGAAATCGACTCGGTGAGGATGAGGCCGCATCCGTATGAATTCTATCTGTATTTTGATATTTAAGCAGTAAATTTTACCCCGTCGTATCTGTATACGGCGGGGTAAAATTACGCATTTAGATGATTAAAACTTAGGCAGGGAAATGGATACATTAGAAAAAACGATCATTGAGCTGGACAGCGCCATCTATAGAGAGAAAGAAGGCGTTTTGTACAAATATATTTTAGAAACAGTGGAGAGGCCGCTCATTGAGCAGGCATTGGAACGCACCGCGGGTAACCAGCTTGAGGCTGCCCGGATCTTAGGTATAAACCGTAATACCATGCGTTCCAAGATCAGGAAATTAGGTATTGATGTGTCCAGGTGGAAAATAATATGAAATACACGCGTTTTCCAAAAAAACAGGGACTCTACGATCCGGCATATGAGCATGATGCCTGCGGCGTGGGCTTTGTCTGCGATATTGCGGGTAATAAGTCCAATACGATCATCCGCCAGGGCCTGGAAGTTTTGAGACGCCTGTCTCATCGCGGGGCCACGGGAGCAGACCCTAAGACCGGAGACGGAGCGGGCATCTTGATCCAGATGCCGCATAGTTTTTTTGCCGCGGCCTGCAAAAAGAACCAGATTGCTCTGCCTGCGCAGGGTAATTATGGCACAGGATTGGTGTTCTTGCCGCGGGATTTAACAGAACGGCAATTTTGTCAGGATGTATTTAGCAGTATCGTTGGCATTCAGGGCCAAGTTATTTTAGGCTGGCGTGATGTACCGGTGGAGATTTCGGTAATCGGTGTGACCGCGCGTTCTACCATGCCGCATATTGCGCAGGTTTTTATCGGCTCGAACCTGGAAGATGGCCTGAATTTTGAGCGCCGGCTCTATATTATCAGGAAGTTAGTGGAGAATGCGATCCGTAACTCAGCGTTGAAACAGAAGACAAATTTTTACATCACTAACCTGTCCAGCCGTACTTTTTCTTATAAGGGCCTTCTTATGCCGGAACAGTTGGAGGATTTTTTCCCGGATCTGCAGGATGTCAGGCTCTCCAGCGCGTTGTGCCTGGTGCATTCACGTTACAGCACCAATACTTTCCCTACCTGGGATCTGGCGCAGCCGTTCCGTTACCTGGCGCATAACGGAGAGATTAATACTCTTCGCGGGAACATTAACTGGATGCGCGCGCGGGAAGGCCAGTTAAAGTCTGAACTCTTCGGTAAGGATCTAAAAAAAATTCTTCCCGTGATCGTTCCCGGAGGAAGCGACTCCGCGGCCATTGATAATTTGTTTGAGTTATTGGTCCTCTCAGGCCGGCCTTTGGCCCAGGCAATGATGATGCTTATTCCCTGCGCCTGGCAGCAGGACAATTTTATGGATCAAAAACTAAAGGATTTCTACCGTTATCACGCCTGTCTTATGGAACCCTGGGATGGCCCGGCAGCGATCGCCTTTACCGACGGCAGTAAGATCGGCGCGGTCCTAGACAGGAACGGCCTGCGCCCGGCACGTTACTTGATCACCAAAAAAGGCCTGGTAGTAATGGCTTCCGAAGCCGGGGTGTTGGATATAGCTCCGGAGGAGATAAAAGTTTCCGGCAGGCTCGAGCCGGGCAAGATATTTTTTATTGATACGCAGCAAGGTCAGATTATAGATGACGCTCAGATAAAAAAAGAGATCTCCTGTCTATGTGATTACAGCGGCTGGATCAAGGAAAATATGCTGGAGATCGATGGATCAAGACCGCGGAGCGAAGATTGTACAGAGCGCGCTTTACACTATACGCCCGAGGAAATCACCATTCTGCTCAAGACATTTGGCTATACGCGCGAGGACTTAAAATTTATTCTTAAGCCGATGGCCGAGAATGCTCAGGAGCCGGTAGGTTCTATGGGTAATGATACGCCTCTTGCCCTGCTGTCAAAAAAGCCGCAGCTCGTTTACAACTATTTTAAACAGTTGTTCGCGCAGGTCACCAATCCGGCAATTGACCCGATCCGCGAAGAACTGGTGATGAGCCTGGACAGCTATCTTGGCCCGGAAAAAAATCTTTTGGCAGAGACGGCGCTGCATTGCCGCAGATTATGGCTTAAAAAACCGGTCCTCACTGAGGCGGTATTCCTGGTCTTAAGCCGGATAAAAGAGAAGGGTTTCCGCAGCAAGACCATTTCTATTCTATTTGAACCGGATAAACCGGATGGATTCATCTTAAGCTTGGACAGGATATGCGCTGAGGCAAAAGTGGCGATAGAAGCGGGATATACTTTTATAATCTTAAGCGACAGAGGCGTAAACGAGAAGTCCGCCGCGCTGCCTTCATTGTTAGCCATAGCCGGTTTGCATCATTATTTGCTCAGATGCTCCATGCGTACGCAGGCGAGTATTATTTTAGAGACTGCTGAAGCCAGGGAGGTGCATCACTTCGCCTTGCTTTTTGGATACGGCGCGGATTGTATTTATCCTTATCTGGCTTATGAGGCAGTCAGGTATTTAGTACGCGAAAAGCAGATCGATCTGGACGAGCAAGTTGGCGTTGAGCATTATATTAAAGCCGTGGAAAAAGGGATACTCAAGATCCTATCTAAAATGGGCATCTCGACACTGCAAAGTTACCGCGGGGCCCAGATCTTTGAAGCACTCGGCCTGAGCGATGAGGTGGTGGGACGGTGTTTTGAAGGTACTGCCTCCCGGATCGGCGGGGCAAATTTCGCGGATATCGCAGTAGATACCATTGCCCGGCATAAAGAAGCATTTTACGCTATTTCCGCCGATGAGCCTTTGGCTACGGGAGGCGTTTATCAATGGAAGAAGGACGGCGAGTTCCATCTCTGGAATCCCGAAAGTATTGCCGCACTTCAGGACGCCGCCCGGAACAATGATTTTGAAACATATAAAAAATTCGCGCAATTGATCAATGATCAGTCGGGTAATCCCACGACTTTAAGGAGTTTGCTCAAGTTTAAGACGGCGTCCGCTGTGCCTATTGAAGAAGTGGAACCCGAGGAGAGTATTGTCAAGCGGTTTGTCACCGGTGCGATGAGTTTCGGCTCGATCAGCCGCGCGGCGCATGAGACCATCGCCATGGCGATGAACCGGATGCATGCCCGTTCTAATAGCGGTGAGGGCGGAGAAGATCCACTGCGTTTTCATCCGTTGGAAAACGGCGAATCGTTTAGGAGCAGTACCAAACAGGTTGCCTCCGGCCGTTTCGGCGTAACCACAAATTATCTGATCAATGCCGACGAATTGCAGATCAAGATAGCGCAGGGTGCAAAGCCCGGTGAGGGCGGGCAATTGCCCGGGCATAAGGTAAGTGTGACCATTGCCAGGACGCGTTATACTACGCCGGGGGTCACTTTGATCTCACCGCCTCCGCATCACGATATTTATTCCATTGAGGACCTGGCAGAGTTGATATTTGACCTAAAGAATGTTAATCCCCGCGCGCGCGTGAGCGTGAAATTGGTCTCTGAGGTTGGAGTCGGCACCATTGCCGCGGGTGTGGCCAAGGGCCATGCCGATATGATCCTGATCTCCGGAGGAGACGGCGGCACCGGCGCCTCGCCTTTGAGTTCAATTAAACATGCCGGCTTGCCCTGGGAGCTGGGGTTATCTGAAACGCATCAAACGCTGATGTTGAACGGACTCAGGAGCAGGGTGCGCCTGCAGACCGACGGACAGATGCGTACGGGAAGAGATGTGGCCATCGCAGCTATGTTGGGTGCGGAGGAATTCGGTTTTGCCACCGCTGCGCTGATCGTATTGGGCTGTGTGATGCTCAGGCACTGTAATCTGAATAATTGTTCTGTGGGTATTGCCACACAGGATGAAATATTGGTCAGGCGTTTTCAGGGCCGGCCTGAGCATCTGATAAACTATTTTCATTTTGTCGCCGAAGAATTACGCCGGATCATGGCCGGCCTTGGCCTGCGTACGGTCGATGAATTGGTAGGGCGCACCGATCTGCTGGAATTTAACACCTCAATGATCCTTCCTAAATCCGGACAGATCGATTTTTCCCGGATCCTCTACCAGCCGCCGGTCTTGGGTGCCAACGGCCGGCATTGCACGGCTAAGCAGGCCCATGGTATCGATGACGTGCTGGATCTGAAATTGATCGGCCTGGCCAAAAGCGCTATAGAAAAGGCAGAGGCGGTTAAAATCGAACTGCCTATTACTAATACTGACCGCGCAAGCGGCGCTATGTTGAGCGCGCAAGTTTGCGGGCGTTGGGGTGAAGAGGGCCTTTGCGACGACACGATCTATTGTAAGTTCAGCGGTGCGGCCGGCCAGAGTTTTGCGGCCTGGCTTGTGCGCGGAGTGACTTTTGAATTGGAAGGCATGGCCAATGATTATGTAGGTAAAGGTATTTCCGGAGGCAAGGTGATCATTTATCCTGACCTGCGCGCAGATTTTGAGGCGGCAAGAAACATCATTATCGGCAACACCGCCTTTTATGGAGCGATCAGCGGCGAGGCATATATTAGCGGTGTCGCCGGCGCAAGGTTCTGCA
>Ga0209824_10002072_pt1 | contig 10675 bp, 13 predicted proteins | sample VDWuncwatermetaG_FD_184124 | JGI IMG/M metagenome (GOLD analysis project Ga0209824, IMG submission 184124) | Wastewater microbial communities from Netherlands to study Microbial Dark Matter (Phase II) - VDW unchlorinated drinking water (SPAdes)... ...
GACTTAAATATTATAATTCTGAATTTGTCCAATCTGCCGCTGACGTATAACTTTCCTTTAAATATCGGTAAGCTTGATTTTTCAGGCGATCAAAATGAGGCTCGTTTTCGAGATGTAATGTTTGCAACAAAGGAAAAAAATTTATTCCTTAATGCACGTAAAGATGTCACGCAGGGAAATATAAAATTTGTCGGCATACGAGATAAGTATTTTGCTTTTATTGTCCAGTCTGAAAATGAATCTACAGCGTCAGTGAAAAAGATTAATGCTCAAGAATCTCAGGTGGAGCTTTACCCAAAAGACGTCGTGATTGCTCCGGGTAATCAATACTTGGCAAAATTTCATATCTATTTGGGGCCCCAAGATTTAAAGCAGATCAACGCAGTAAGGCCAGAATGGGCAAGCATTGTAAATTATGGAACTTTTGATTTTATTGGACAAATTGTTTTGCAGCTTTTAGAGTTTTTTCATCGTCTGGTACGTAATTGGGGTCTGGCAATTATTCTCTTAAGTTTAGGGATTTATTTGTTGCTTTACCCTTTTACTTTGAAGCAGATGCGTTCAATGAAAGAAATGCAGGCTTTGCAGCCGCGTGTCGAGGAATTAAGAAGGTCCCACAAAGACAATCCCCAGAAACTAAATAAAGAAATTTTGGAGCTATATCGAGAGCACAAAGTTAATCCTATAGGCGGATGCTTGCCCTTGATCTTGCAGATGCCAGTGTTCTTCGCATTATATCAGGTAATGATCCGATGCGTTGCCTTAAAGGGAGCCAAATTCTTATGGATCAAGGATCTTTCCGAGCCGGATAAGCTATTCTTGTTGCCGGTAAATTTACCTGTGTTAGGTAATGAATTTAATCTTTTGCCGCTCTTAATGACCGGGCTGATGTTTATCCAGCAGAAAGCTTCTTTGGTTTCCTCAGGTTCTGCCTCCGAAGAGCAGCAGAAAATTATGATGATTGTGATGCCGATTATGTTCGGTGTGATTTTTTACCGGATGCCTTCTGGGTTGGTTTTGTATTGGTTTGTGAATAGCTTATTAATGTTGATTTATCAGTTGAAGATTAAAAGCGCAAAATGAGTGAAAAATCCATTGTCGAGGTAGAAGGCAAGACTGTTGAAGAGGCGGTAAAAAAAGCACTCAAAGAACTAAAAATTGAGCGCAGTAAAGTTAAGATCCAAGTATTGTCTGAGGAACAAAAAGGGCTTTTTGGTATGCCTGGTGCAAAGCCAGCTAAAGTCAGAGTGAGCGTGATTAAAAATAAAGAAAATACTTGACAAAATAGTTCCCTTTGAAGATAATATAAATGTTCCCACAGGAACAATGGGGATGTTCCACGTGAAACGTTGCGTAACTCTATAAATTTCAATGGGTAAAATCATTACAATCTGTAATCAGAAGGGCGGTACCGGGAAAACCACCTCGGCAATCAATATTGCATCTTTTCTCGCAGTAATGGGCAAAAAAGTCATGCTTGTTGATCTTGATCCCCAAGCCAACGCCACTAGTGGCTCAGGGATCAATAAGCACAATATTCAGAAGAGTACTTATCATGTTCTTCTAGAGGAACTAGAAATTACAGAAGTTTTACAGCCCACCGCAATCAACAATCTTTTCTTAGCGCCTTCCAATTTAGATTTGACCGGAGCTGAGGTAGAATTAGTCGGAGTTTTAGGGAGAGAATATCGTCTAAAAAGAGCGCTGCATAAAATAAAAAACCAGTTTGACTTTTTTATTATTGATTCGCCGCCATCATTGGGACTACTGACAATTAATGGATTATGTGCCGCAGATTCAGTTTTGATTCCTGTGCAATGCGAGTATTATGCTTTAGAAGGTTTGACGCAACTCAATAATACTATTAGACTTGTGAGAGATAATATTAATCCGAATTTAGAAATCGAAGGCGTGCTTTTGACCATGGCGGATTACCGCACAAATTTAACCAAAGAAGTAATTCAGGAAGCGCGCAATCATTTTAAAGACCGGGTTTACAAAACCGTGATCCCGCGCAATATTCGTTTAACCGAAGCGCCAAGTTTTGGTAAACCGATTTATCTTTATGATAAAGATTCATTGGGCGCAAAAAAATATGAAGAATTGTGCAAAGAGATTTTAAGATTACCTTTAACTCCCAGTTTAGCCACCTCAGAAGGAGAGCTCTAACATGGAAAGAAAAGCTTTGGGAAAAGGAATCAGTGCTTTGATCCCCGAAAGAGAAGTTGAGCGGAAAAACGAAATCATTTATGTCCAATCTGAACAAATCAGGCCCAATCCATTTCAACCGCGTGAAGATTTTGATAACACTAGTATAGAGGAATTGGCACAGTCAATTAAAGAAAAAGGAGTAATCCAGCCGCTTTTAGTGAGACGCCAAGGGGATTTATATGAATTGATCGCTGGTGAACGTAGACTGCGTGCTTGTAAGATGTTGAATATAAAAGAGATACCACTAATAGTTCGGGAAGCAGGGGACCGTGATTCTTTAGAATTAGCCTTAATAGAAAATGTCCAAAGAGAAAGTTTAAATCCGATTGAAGAAGCACATGCCTTTCAACACTTAATTGATAAATTTCAAGTTACCCAGGAAAAGATTAGTGAGGTCCTAGGAAAATCCAGAGTTACGGTGACGAACACCTTAAGATTATTAAAACTGCCCCATGAAATTCAGCATGAGCTAAAGAAAGGAAGAATTTCTTTTGGCCATGCCAGGGCGCTATTAGAAATCGAAGACGCTAATCAGCAACGGCGCCTGGTACAAGATATTATTAGTAAAGGTTTATCGGTACGGGAATTAGAAAGCCTGATTAAACTGCAGCGGCCGAAAATGCCCAAGAGAAAAATCGGTACCTCGATTCGCGACCCCTATGTTGCGGTGATCGAAGAGGAGTTGCAGCATATTCTGGCGACAAAGGTGAGAATCAGCAAGCGCAAAAAGCGCGGACACATTTTGATTGAATTTTATTCGCAGGAAGATTTGGAACGTATTGCAAATAGTCTTAAGGGAGGCAGAAAAACATGAATCAGGCTGTCTTAATACTCATTAAACCCGACGGGTTAAAAAAATCTTTGACCGGGAATATCTTGACCCGCTTATCGGAAACCAAGCTAGAAATTGTGGCAACGAAGATGGTGCGGGTTTCTAAAGCGCTTGCCGAAGAGCATTATTTATTTTTGAAGGATAAACCGTTTTTTGGTGACCTGATTAAATACCTGCAAGGAGAATTACATGACCGGCGTAAGGTGATGGCCATGGTTTATTGGGGGAAAGACGCGATTAAAAAATGCCGGGAACTTGCCGGGGCAACGAATCCGGAAGAAGCCGACCCAACATCTATCCGCGGTTCTTACGGAAGAATTACCACTAGCGGCGTTTATGAGAATGTGATTCATGTATCTTCAAATGAGCCTGAAGCAGAGAGAGAAATCAAACTTTGGTTTTTTCCAGCTGATATCATCGTTGAGCTTTATCCGACCAAGGATATCGTCGAGGAAAAGAAGAAAGTAAAGGTGTGGGCGTAATGATTAATAGCATGACGGGTTTTGGCGCAAAGGAATGTGCGGCGGGTGGTTTTGGAAAAATTTGTGTTGAGCTGCGAACATCTAACCATAAATTTTTAGAGATTGCATTGCATTTACCCGAGGGATTTTTGTCCCTTGAAGAGAGAATAAAAAAAGAAATCGAGGCCAAGATTAAGCGCGGCAGGGTTGTATGCGCGATTAATATTTCCGGAGGAGAAGCAGCCAGCGTTACTGTGAACCAAAAGCTGCTCAATAACTATATCGAAGCAACGAAAAAAATCCAGAAACAGTTCGCAATTAAGGATGGTGTTGCACTTGACACCTTGATCAATCTGCCCGGTGTCGTATCATTAAGTGAGAGCAATCTGCCGAAAGAAAAAATCTGGCCATTTTTAAAAAAATTATTGGATCAGGCAATAGATATCTTAGCCGCCGCCCGGCGTAAAGAAGGAGAGGCCTTGGTTGCGCATTTGAAAAAAGAGGCGCAGGGGCTAAAAGACACCCTGACGGGAATCAGGGTAAGGTTTAAAAAAATTATCAAACAGAAGGCAGCAAAGATTACAATCGATGAAGAGCGCGCGGCATTTTTGAAAAACTCCGATATCACCGAAGAGATGGAAAGATTAGCATATCATATTAAAAATTTTGTAAGTAAGTTTTCGAAGGGTAGCCCCATCGGTAAAGAACTTGATTTTATCGCCCAGGAGATGCAGCGTGAAACCAATACTATGGGTGCTAAATCCTGCGATACTTTAATCTCCGGCGAGGCAGTACAGTTAAAGAGCCGGATTGAAAAGATTCGCGAACAGGCACAGAATGTAGAGTAAGGTGAGACAAAAAAAAGCGCAAGTTTTCGTTATCTCCGGGCCTTCCGGTTCCGGAAAAACCACACTCCTTTCCAGCGTACTGAAGGATAAGGCGCTCAAGTCGAAATTCACCAAGTCTATTTCTTTTACCACCCGTCCGCGCAGATCAAAAGAGAAAAACGCTAAAGATTATTTCTTTATCAACGAACAGGAGTTTATCAGGAATTTACGTGCAAAAAAAATTCTTGAATGGACGCGGTATTTAGGATATTATTACGGCACCCCGAAAGAGTTTGTCGATAAGCAACTTCACCTAGGCAAGCATATACTTTTATGCCTGGATTTTAGGGGGGCTTTACGGATTAAGCGGCTCTATGCGAAGAATTGCACGACGATTTTTGTTTTGCCGCCGTCCTTGGCGGAACTTACACAGAGAATAAAAAAGCGCTGCCACCTGACCAAGAAAGAAGAAATTGAACAGCGCCTGCAACTGGCTAAAAAAGAAATCGTCAGCGCGGCCCAATATGACTATTGTCTATTAAATGATAATTTGGACGATGTAGTTGAGGAATTAAAGACAATTATTCTGAATAAAATAAATACTTAAAGGGGGAAAAAGATGGTTTATGTGCCGCTGGAAAAAGTTTTGGACAAAGAGGAATACTCAATTTACAAGTTGGTCATTTTGGCCTCTAAGAGGGCGCTGGAAATTGCCGAAGGGCAGCCAAAACTGGTGAATGTTAGCGCATCGGTTAAGCCTTCTACGGTGGCACTCTATGAAATTGCCGAAGGCAAAATAAAATATAAGCTAAGAGCAAAAGCATAAAAAATGGCAAAAAAAATTATTTTAGGGGTAACCGCGAGTATTGCAATTTATAAAGCCTGTGATCTGATCGGCCGGCTAAAAGACAATAATATTGCCTCTACGGTAGTAATGACGAGAGAATCCGAGGAGCTAATCAGGCCGATTGTTTTTCAAAGCCTCTCGGGGAATAAAGTTTATCGGGGATTATTTGATTTACCAGAAGCTTGGGAGATAGAGCACGTGGTTTTAGCAAGGCAGGCGGATTTGGTATTAATTGCACCGGCCACCGCCAATATTATTGCGAAAATTTCTGCCGGGATCTGCGATGATCTGTTGACTTGCATAGTTTCTGCCACTAAGGCCCCGGTCTTAATTGCTCCGGCAATGAATGAAGGGATGTACAAGAATAAAATTACCCAGGAGAATATCAGGAAATTAAAATCCTTTGGGTATAAATTTATCGAGCCAAGGAAGGGTAGGCTTGCTTGCGGGCAAATCGCTGTTGGTTGTTTGGCAGAGGTCGAGGAAATTGTTAAGCAGGTGAAGAATAATTTCTAAAATTTGGCGACGTAGCCAAGTGGCAAGGCAGCTGTCTGCAAAACAGCTATTCAGCGGTTCGAATCCGCTCGTCGCCTCCACTACAATTTTTTGACAATTAACCGGGCAAGTGGTGGAATGGCATACACGAAGGACTTAAAATCCTTTGGCCGTAAGGTCGTGAGGGTTCAACTCCCTCCTTGCCCATTTAGGGCTCATAGCTCAGTTGGTTAGAGCGTCACGTTGACATCGTGAAGGTCTGAGGTCCGAGTCCTCATGGGCCCATTAAATTTTTCCGACAAGGAAAAATTTAATGGCACCAAAGCGAGCGTGGCCGAGCGACAAGCGAGGCAGCGAGCGTGGTGCCTTAGACAAATAAAATTATGGAAATAGAAATCTTACGACATTCCTGTTCGCATGTTTTGGCCGAGGCAGTACAAGAGCTCTGGCCAGAGGCGAAATTAGGTATTGGCCCGGCGATTGAAGACGGCTTTTACTATGATTTCGACAAGAAAGAGCCGTTTACTGACGATGATTTGGCAAAAATTGAAAAAACCATGCGCGAGATTATCGAGCGCAATGAGCCATTTGTGCGTAAAGAAGTTTCCAAAGAAGAAGCAGTGAAGTTATTTACAGGCTTAGATGAAGATTACAAAGTTGATTTGATCCGTGCGATTCCTGATGAAAATGTCTCTCTTTACAAGACGGGAAAAAGCTTTGTCGATTTATGCCGCGGTCCGCATATAGAATCAACCGGACAAATTAAGGCCTTCAAATTATTATCGCTTGCCGGCGCATATTGGCACGGCCTGGAAACTAATCCGATGCTCCAGAGAATTTACGGCACCTGTTTTACTACGCAAAAAGAATTAGAAGAGCATCTGAAAAATCTGGAAGAGGCAAAGACGCGCGACCACAGAAAATTAGGTACAGCTCTGGAATTTTTTAACATCTATCACGAAGAGGCAGGAGCTGGTTTGGTATTTTATCACCCGAAAGGCGCACTTTTGCGTATGTTAATTGAAGACTATGAAAAGAAAGAGCATTTAAAACGCGGATATCAAATTGTGGCCACACCGCATATTATGCAGGCAGAACTCTGGAAAACTTCCGGGCACTACGATTATTACAAAGAAAATATGTATACCCTGAAAATCGAAGATAAAGAGTTTGTGCTCAAGCCGATGAATTGCCCGGGGCACATTTTAATTTACAAATCAAAGACCCGTAGTTACAAGGATTTACCAATCAGGTTTTTTGAGTTAGGCACGGTATATCGCCATGAGAAAGCAGGAGTTTTACACGGGCTTTTACGCGTGCGCGGTTTTACTCAAGATGACGCGCATATCTTTTGTTTGTCTGAGCAGTTAAAACCGGAAATCAAATCGGTGATTGATTTTGTTTTTGAGACGATGAAAGTATTCGGCTTCAAGGAAGTTGGTATTGAGTTGAGTACACGGCCGGAAAAATATATCGGCTCCGACGAAGACTGGCAATTAGCAACCCAGGCATTGGAAGAGGCCCTGAAAGAACAGGGTTTGGATTATACAATTTGTGCCGGAGAAGGCGCGTTTTATGGCCCCAAGATCGACATCAAATTAAAAGACGCGCTCAAACGGCAATGGCAGTGCGCGACAATTCAGTGTGATTTTGCGCTGCCAAAAAGATTTGGCTTAACTTATGTTGATAGGGACGGAAAAGAAAAGCAGCCGATTATGTTGCACCGTGTACTTTTGGGCAGCCTGGAGCGTTTTATCGGCGCATTGATTGAACAATATAAGGGCGCTCTGCCTTTATGGCTGGCTCCCACCCAAGTATTAATTATACCAATTAAAGATTCTGTGTTAGAATATATTCAGACAATTAAGGTTGCTTTGGAAACGCTAGGGGTGCGCGTTGAGATTGACCGGCGCAATGAAACCTTGGATAAACGTATCCGCACTGCAGAAATGGAGAAAATTCCTTATATTCTAGTAGTGGGAGAACGCGAAGCAAAATCCAGCGCAGTTTCTGTGCGTAAACGACACGTCGGAGATCAGGGGAGCGTTCCTTTAGAAGAATTTCTGAAAAATATTGAAGAAGATATTAAAAACAAAACATAAGAAAGGACGGTGGTTGCAATAAACAAGTTCATCCGTATTAATGAAAGGATCCGCGTGCCGCAGGTGCGCGTAATCGGTTCGGATGGTGGTCAGTTAGGCGTGATGACAGCGCAAAAGGCTCTGGAATTAGCAAATCAAGAAGATCTGGATTTAGTGGAGGTTGCCCCGGGTGCCAGTCCCCCGGTCTGCCGGATTATCGATTTCAGTAAATTTAAGTATGATCAGGAGAAGAAGGAACGCGAGGCCAAAAAACATCAGAAACAGGGGCGGCTGAAAGAAATCCGTATCAAGCCGAATATTGACCCGCATGACTACCAAACAAAATTAAAACAGGCAATCGCCTTTTTAAATAAAAAAGATAAGGTTAAGGTTAATCTCTTCTTTCGCGGAAGACAAATGGAACATATGGACCTGGGCAGAAAGATCCTCGATAAATTTATTATCGATACGCAGAATAGCGCCCAGGTAGAGAAAGATCCGGTTTTAGAGGGCCGGGTAATTTCTTTAGTGTTGAGCCCCAAGTAAAAACCAGGGGACGCTTCTGGGTTTTCTCCGTCTCTTTAAAAAAAGAAAACCCAGAAGCGTCCCCTAGATTCTAACTTAAAGAAAGGGAACAAGGATGCCAAAGCTAAAAACAAAAAAAGGAACAGCCAAAAGATTTAAATTAACCAAAAGCGGAAAAATTAAGTTTCATTCCGGAGGTAAGAGTCATCTTGCTACAAGCAAACAGCAGAAAAAACTGAGACACTTAAGAAAAGGTAAAGTTTTTCAAAGCGGCAAAGAGTTGCGCGCAATCAAAAGGCTCTTGCCGTACGGATAATTTTTTAAGGACGCAAAGAAAGGGAGTAAAAAATGGCAAAGATCAAACATAGTGTTGCTACACGTAGACGAAAAAAAAGACTACTCAAGAAAACAAAAGGTTTTTGGGGTGATAGGAGCAAACAATATCGCCAGGCGCGCCGCGCACTCGCAAAAGCGCTGGTCTATGCCTATCGAGATAGGCGGGTGAAGAAACGCACCAGCCGGCAGCTCTGGATTGCGCGGATTAACGCCGCTTGCCGTCAGGAAGGTATTACCTATAGCCAATTTACCAATGGCCTGAAAAAAGCCAAGATCGGGCTGAACCGAAAAGTACTTGCGGATTTAGCAGTGAGAGATACGCAAGCATTTAAGAAAATCATAGAAGCAGCAAAAGGCCGTTAAAAAATGTATGTAATCATTGTGGGATGCGGAAGGGTTGGTTCAGAACTGGCCAAATTGCTTTCAAACGAGGGCCACAATGTGGTGATTATTGATAAATCCCAGGCATCATTTGAGCGTTTGGGCGGCACGTTTAACGGATTAACCTTAGTCGGCAATGGTTTTGATCTGGCACTATTAAAACAAGCCGGTATTGAAAGAGCCGATTCCTTTTGTGCGGTAACTAACGGCGATAATACAAATTTAATCTCCGCGCAGGTCGCGAAAAAAATCTTTAAGGTCCCCAAGGTAATTGCCCGCGTTTATGATCCCCAGCGCGCACATATCTATGCCGCTTTAGGCTTGGATATTATCAGCGGAACAATTCTTTTTGCCGCCATGCTCAGGGATAAAATTATTGAAAGCCGCTTTTCCAGTTACCTGATTGAGTCCAAGGATTTAAGCGTCATCGAAATCGAAGTGAAAAATAGCCTGGTGGGAAAAACGATCCAGGAAATTAATATGCCAAGTGAATTTCTCGTAGTGGCAATCAGACGGCTTGACGGAGTAATTATCCCAGAGCCGCAGACGGTTCTCAAGGAAAAAGATGTTTTATCCGGAGTAATTAAGGTTGCAAGTCTAGAGAAGATTAAAGAGAAATTTAATTTATAATTCCTTAGGATAAAATTATGTATATTATTGTTATTGGAGCGGGAAAAGTGGGATTTTTTTTAGCCAGGCGACTCTGCCTTGGTAACCATACAGTGAGTATAGTAGAGAAGGAAAAAACAGTCTGTGAGGAGATCGCTAAGGAGCTAGAGGCTTTGGTGATTAACGGCGACGCTTGCGACCCGCGGATTTTAGAAGAGGCGGGCGCAGAGAGGGCGGATGTTTTAGCCGCGGTAACCGGCGACGATGAAGACAATCTGATTATCTGCCAACTGGCCAAGGAAAAATTCAATATTCAACGTACCGTCGGAAGAGTGAATAATCCTGATAACGAGCATACATTTTCTGAACTGGGAATTGATGTGCCGGTTGACTCTACTAAAATTATTGCCAAGATTATCGAAGAAGAAGTTTCTTTCTCGGATTTTGTGAACTTGATGAGTTTTAAACGCGGAAAGCTTGCGATCGTGCGTATAGATTTACCCAAGGATTCTCCGGTAATTGACCGTAAAGTTCAGGAGATAGAATGGCCGGCGGATTCAGTGCTGGTGTCGATTCTGCGCCAAGACGAAGTAATCGTCCCAAAAGGAACCACAATTTTAAAAGCCGGAGACGATTGTATTGCCATTACCCTGGTTGGGAACGAGCCCCAATTATTGAATTTACTAGCCGGTAAACTTTAAAAATGAAAATAAAACTCCCTTTTCACGCTATCCTCGGTATTGCTACGGAAGTCTTGTATTCTGCACTAATTATGTTGGCGGCATTTTTTATTTGTTTGGCGCTAACCTTAAAAAGATGATCCTGCGTCCCCGCCTTGAAGATATCAAGGTTATCGGTTATTACCTAGGAAAAATCATTATTGCCTTAGGCCTGATCATGGCTGTGCCGATTTTATTTGGTCTTACCCAAGCAGAGATCAGTCCTGTTTTAGACTTTTTTATCGGCATGGAAATTACACTGATCATCGGTTTAATTTTAACCAAGGCCTGTGCTACAGAAAAAGATTTGAACTGGATGCAGGGGATGATCGTGGTTTCGCTTTCCTGGTT
>Ga0209824_10002073_pt1 | contig 10675 bp, 8 predicted proteins | sample VDWuncwatermetaG_FD_184124 | JGI IMG/M metagenome (GOLD analysis project Ga0209824, IMG submission 184124) | Wastewater microbial communities from Netherlands to study Microbial Dark Matter (Phase II) - VDW unchlorinated drinking water (SPAdes)... ...
TTCTACCAAGCGACTTTCCCTCCAGGCAGTTCTTGAGAACTGTCTTTACACTCATCGTTGCATGAATAGCTTATAAGACACCCACGGTCAACTGTCCCTTGGCGCGAGAGTCCCTGGATCTCAGCGCTAAAACCGCTTGATGGTCCGGGACGCTTTGATGTATCATGCTTTCGTTTTTTCCGATTCCCCAAGAGCCCTAAGGAGGTGAGACATGAAGCAAGAAAATATTTTAGCCGCGATTCTTCTCGCGCTTCTTTTGCTCCCGCACGTTGCCAGGGCCGGAGAGGGCCCGCAAAAAATCCGCATAGGCTTTCCCTCGCTGGCTTTCTCTTACATGCCTTTTTATGTGGCACAGGAAAAAGGGCTGCTTAAAAAGGCCGCTCTTGAATCGGAATATATCCAGATACGAACCATCATTCAGCCTCAGGCGCTGATCAACGGAAATATTAATTTTCTACCCTCTGTCTCTACCGGCATGTCTGCGGCGGCCTCCGGGTTGCCCATGGTCGTCGTCCTGAACCTCTACGACGGCGCTCCATGGATACTGGTCACGAACAAGGAGATCAATAAACCCCAGGATCTAATCGGCAAAAAGGTGGCCATCTCAGGAATCCGGACAGCGGCCCATTATTTCGCTCTGGCAGGCTTGAAAAAAATGGAGGTCGGCGATAGGGATGTTGGTTTTATCATCACGGGCGGCACTGCATCCAGCTTTGCCGCCCTTGCCAGCAATCAGGTGGCCGGGGCCGTGCTGACTTCCCCCTTCGATGACAAGGCGGTCTCCCTGGGCTTCAAAAAATTCCTCTTTCTCGGCGATCTCGTCGATATCCCCTATGTGGGGCTGGTTACCTCGCAGGCGGAAGTCAAAACTCACCGCGATCAGATTCACAGAACGATCGGCGCGCTTTTGGAGGCGGTTTCGTGGCTGCGCGCGAACCGCGGAGAGTCGGCGAAGATGATCGCGGAGAAGTTCAAAGCGACTCAGGCCGAAGCGGAACGAACCTATGAGACCATGATTGGCATGTTCTCCAGGGATGGCCGCCTGAGCCTAAAGGTCGCGCGTGGATATCTGGATATCTTGCGTCAGGAGCGCCCGCTGCCGCCCGATCTCGATCCGCAGAAGTTTTTAGACTTCTCTATGTTACCACCAGGACGATAACAGGCAAGCCTAGGTTGACATAATGGGTCCTTATTGAATAATCTGTCTATCACTAACATGAATCCTCAATCTCGAATCGGCCTCATCGTACCCTCCAGCAATTGCCTGGCAGAAGAGCAATTCCACAAGTACGCTCCTGCCGGCGTCGACGTTCAGGTAACGCGGCTGCGCATGACGGGTAAGTGGCACAAACCTCTTAACGAAATTAAAGATGCCATCGCCGAGGCGGCGGCAGCCCTTTCTGACACCAATCCTGGAGTCATCGTCTTCAACTGTACCGCGAATTCTATGGAAGGAGGGCTGGCGGGTGAAGCGTGTATTCGAGAAGTAATCCAAGAGGCTAGCGGCTGCCCCGCCATCACCGCCGGCCAGGCCATCACCGAGGCCCTGAAGCTTTTTCAGCTCAAGAAACTCGTCCTGATCAGCCCTTATGTCGCGGCAACCAACCAACATGAGGTCCGCTTTCTCAGCGAGGCCGGTTTTGATGTGATTCACGATTTTGGACTGGGACTGCGGGGCGGCGCTCAATATATCAACGTCACACCGCAGCGCTGGAAAGAAATCGCCCTGGAAAACGTCCGCCCGCAAGCGGACGGCTATCTTCTAAGCTGCACCAACACAACCATGATTGAGGCGATCGAGGAATTGGAGCAGGGTCTTAAGAAGCCCGTCGTCACCAGCAATCAGGCGGTCTTGTGGGCCTCTCTACGAAAATTGGGAGTCAATGCGCGTCCCAACGGGCTTGGTCAACTGTTCAATCTAGCCTGACGTGATCTTATGGATTTCATTGCAACAAATTCTTGCCCTTTCAGTCAACCGCAGATAAGATAAGCGCGTGACTCGACAAACCGCTCTTCACTCAGCACCAGAACAGGTTCCGGAAAAAACCCACACTTGGCACCATCCCGGAGGAAAGCTCGTTGAGCTAGGAGCACACACACTTAAACAGGCTGAGTTGCTAGCTATCTTAATCGGTTCGGGTGTTGCAGGTCGCCCTGCACTAGCCATCGCCAACTCTGTTCTTGATGAGTATGTGGGATTGCATGGTATCCACAGGACAGCAACGGTAGACGACCTTGCAAAAATTGCCGGTTTGGGGCGAAGAAAGGCAAGCCGCATCCTCGCAGCCATAGAACTAGGCCGGCGGCTGCACAAGGTGAACAGAATACCGCAAGCCCCGACGAAAATTGAGGAGGACTTGTTTTCCTCCGCGCAGCCTATCCCTCAACCTAACCCACATCCAGATGGACCAAGCGAGGTCGATTTGCTTGCCGAGATCATCGGGTCGGGAATCCGTGGCCGCCCACCGAAGATCATCGCAAAAGACCTGCTCGCCAGGTTTGGTTCATTCCTGGGTCTTTTCGGCCAGGACATGGGAGATTTCCTCCGCGTTAAGGGTTTGAACTCGGTGAAGATCATCCGAATTGCCGCTGCTATGGAAATCGCTAAGCGGCTTTCTCAGGCTCTCTGATGACGCCGCCGCGACGCGTTAGAGGGACTCCTGCTCCATCCACCGCCCTTCCTGTCACCCATATAGAACGACAAATTCCGCCTCTTTCTCACACTCCCATGTACGTCTGGCATAAGTACTGGGCAAGGAAGACGTGGAATGTTGTGGCCGAGTTCATAAAAACCTACTGTCCGGAAGGAGGAATCGTTCTTGATCCCTTTGCTGGCAGCGGCGTCGTGGCGATGGAAGCTCTTAAAGCGGGGCGTAAGGCTATTGTCTGCGATCTCCTTCCAATCGCCACTGAGATTACGAGGCTGACGCTAAAGCCCGTTGACCTGGGGCAGTTGCGCCAGGCTTTCGAGCGAGTCGAGGGTCGTGTGAAAAACCGGATCCTCGAACTTTATGAGACGCGTTGTCGAAAATGTCGTCATGCCTTTCCATTCACCTGTGCCGTCTGGAAAGAGGGGCGTTATATTGAGATCCGTTATGACAGCTGTCCCCATTGCGGTGACCGACAGGAAAAAAACTGCCGTCCTAACCAGCCTGATCGTGCCCTGCTTAAGAAGATTGAACGCATGCAAATAAAAGCCTGGTGCCCTCGGAACCGGCTTTATTATCCCGATGGCTCTCCGTTTAAGGAGAAACAACGGTACGAGTCGCTTGACCAGTTGTTCACCAAGAGAAATCTTGCGGCACTGGCATGGTTGATGGAGGCGATTGAAAAGGAAACGCGCCGTGACCTAAGAGATTTTCTTAAGATCGCCTTCACTTCAATGGTACATTTGTGCAGCCGGATGATTGCAATTAGCAACCCATTACCTACCAGTCACCACACCCCATTCTCCTCTACGGGCTGGACACAGCAAAGCTATTGGTACGCCCAGAGCTTCATGGAACAGAACGTGTGGGAGAAATTTGAAAGCTCAGTCCTAGGACATCAGGGCCTTTTAAAAGCCAAGGTTGAATCAAACGGCTATTTCTCAGATATAAAGTTCGCTAATCGCGTTGCTGATGTGCTTAACGGACGTGCAGACGTGTATATCCACTGCGGTGATTCGTTGGAGTTGATGAAGACAATGGCCGATCACTACGGGCCCTGTGTGGACTATATCTTCACCGACCCTCCTTACGATGCCTCAGTGCAGTACGGCGAACTTGCCTATCTTTGGGTCGCTTGGCTGAAAAAAGATAGGGGATACGTGGATCGAATCCTTACAAAGGAGATTGTCCGCAACGACCGTCAGCAAAAGAACTTTGACGTATATCACGCGCTTCTGCGGAACGCCTTTAACCGCATGCATAGCGTCCTCAAGCCCAATGCCTACCTGACACTAACGTTCCACAACCCTACCTTTAAAGTGCGCAACGCGACGATCTACGCTGGTGTCATGGCAGGCTTTAATTTGGAGAAAATTCACCACCAACCTCTGGGGCAGGTCTCAGCCAAGGCCATGCTTCAGCCTTTTGGGTCTGCCCAGGGTGATTTCTACCTCCGTTTCCACAAAACTGCTGTACTCGGCACCGCAGTCCAACCAGAGGAAATTGACGCAGCTCGGTTTGAACGGATAGTGGTCGAGACAGCAAAGCGCGTGCTCGCCGAGAGGGGCGAACCAACTCCCTACACCATTTTGATAAACGCGATCGATCCTGAACTGGCTCGCAATGGATATTTCTCCGAGCTTAGGAGCGGGCTTGATGTACGCGCCGTTCTTGAAAGCCATCTCGATCAGGAGTTCATTTTGGTCCCAATGCAAATCGCAGACGTGAAAGGAGCGGCCTGGTGGTTCCAAAACCCATCCACCATCCCTCACTTGGAGAGCGTGCCCCTTTCTGAACGTGTTGAACAGACCGTTCTGCGAAAACTGCAGGAGCTTGGTCGGGTTACCTTTACAGACATGTGGAAGGCCATCAGTGAAGAGTTTCCAAATGCTCTAACTACAGACTCGACGAGCATCAGAGATGCCCTTCAGTCCTACGCCCGGCAAGTAGGCCACGGCGAATGGATGCTCAAGCCCGAATACAACCAAGACAAGATTCGCCGATTGCACACGATAATGATCGCGATCCTGGCTGAAGCCGGCAAAGCCCACAATTATGAAATCTGGATTGGGCGGAAAGAACAGGGCGATCCCTTGGCCGAAGCTTTCCCTAGTCGTGAAGGAGATCTCAGACAATACGTCTCACGGAGCTCCTTACAAGAATTAAAGAATGCTCAAAACATGGACGACGTTGAATACATTGACGTTCTATGGCTGGAAGGGGATCTAGTGAAAGCGGCCTTTGAAATTGAGGCGACCACCTCGATGACCGAAGCTCTTAAGCGAGGATCAAATGTTGAATCTAGTGTTCCCAAGTACCTTGTGATACCTCAGGAACGGGAAGACCAACTGCTCCGCAAGCTACGTTCCCCGTTGTTTGGCGAGCGGTTCGAGAAGGATTCGTGGCAGCGCCTCTATTTTGAAACACTCGAAAGAGCTTACCAGAAGGAAAAAGGCAACCTTGATGTCACAGCGTTGGTAGCAAAGAAAGTATCAAAGGCATCTAGAAAGACTCAGCTCAGCCTTTTCGCAAGTGATCAAACTCCAGAAGATGAGTCCTAAATCCCCTTCAGCTTCTCTTTTAGACCGGTAAATCTCCGCTCGACCCGGACATTTCTAATCGCCATCGCCAGGGCCCTTCGGCTTCCCACCAGAACCACCTGTTCTTTTCCGCGCGTGACGGCGGTATAGAGAATGCTTCGGTGCAGCATGAGATAGTGAGAGGTATGGAGCGGAATCACGACCGCCGCATATTCGCTTCCCTGGCTCTTGTGGATTGAGATTGCATAGGCCAGGCTCAGCTCATCGAGTTCTTCCATCGTATACGAGACCGGCCGGCCATCAAAGTCGACTTGCAGCTCGCCCGCTTCTCTATCGATCCGGACGATTCGCCCCAAATCCCCGTTGAACACCGCCTTATCGTAGTTGTTTCTGAGCTGCATTACCTTGTCGCCGAGCCGAAACAAAGTTTCTCCCCGCTCGATGGATTCTCCACCGGGGTTCAAAAGTTTCTGCAGCTCCCGATTGAGATAGACCGTGCCTAAAGATCCTCGATGCACCGGGCTCAGCACTTGGATCTCTTTATCTCCTGATCTCTTTTTCACTAACGTTTTAACCGTCTCCAGAATCTCTGCTTCGTTTTCCCGGGGGACGAAAACAAAATCGCGCTTTTCCCTCTCATCGCCAAACAAGAGAGACTCGCCGCGAAGGATCCTGTGGGCGTTGACGACGATCAAGCTCTCCTGGCTTTGACGAAAGATGCGCCGCAAAACGACCACGGGCACGGCACCGGAGTCGATCAGGTCTCGAAGAACGCTCCCCGGGCCCACGGAAGGAAGCTGATCGACATCGCCCAAAAGAATGAGATGGCTGCGAGGTTCCACCGCTTTGAGCAGGTGGTCCAGGAGCGGGAGATCCACCATCGACGCTTCATCGATGATCACCACATCGGCCTCGATAGGGCGATGCTCCCCGCGTTGGAATCCGCGCTGCCGCGGGTTGTATTCGAGCAGGCGGTGGATTGTCTTGGCTTCTTCCCCTGCCATCTCCCCCATCCGTTTCGCAGCCCTACCTGTCGGAGCAGCCAGGGCGAAGGAAACATCGGCGGCGCGGAAAAGGGCCAAAAGGGATACCAGCAAAGTCGTTTTGCCTGTGCCCGGTCCCCCGGTGATGATTAAGACCTTGTGCTGGAGCGCCTGAAGTATCGCCTCGCGCTGCTCTTTTTCCAAAGAAAAAGTTGAAGGGTTAAAGAGTTGAAGGGTTGAACCCTTAATCCCTTTATCTCTGAAACCGGAGGGGGTGGAGAGGAGGCTGCGGATAGCGGAGGCTACCCGGCGTTCGGCATGGTAGAGCTCTTGAGGATAAACCCTGGTCGCTCCCTCTTCACAGGCCTCTTCCAGGACAATCTCGCCCTCGACCGCGAGCTTTTCGATCGCGCTCTCGGCTGCCTCCAGCTCGAATCCCAAGAGAGCGGAAGCATTGCTCTTTACCAGAGCCAGCGGGATAAAGCAGTGACCCTCATCGGAGAATTTTTTTAAGACATGAAGCAATCCCGCCTGGACCCTGACCGGAGAATCCTCGCTGATCCCCATTGCCCGGGCGATGCGATCTGCCAAAATAAAGCCGACACCGTAGATCTCCCGCGCCAGACAGTAGGGATTTTCTTTAACCCTTGCCACCGTCTCCGCGCCGAAGGCGCGGTAGATCCTGAGCGCGAGAGCGGTGCCGACACCATGACCCTGCAGGAAGACCATCACATCACGCATGCCCCTCTGCTCTTCCCAGGCGCGCAGGATCCGCTGCGCGCGGACCTTTCCGATCCCTGGCACTTTCAAGATGCGATTGGGTTCTTCAGCGAGGATGCGCAAGGTGTCGATGCCGAAGGCTGAGACGAGACGCCGGGCATAAATAGGACCGATGCCCTTAATCAGACCTGAGCCCAGATACCTCTCAATCCCTTCCAGCGTGGCAGGCTCCACCTTCTCCCATCGCTCAGCCTGGAGTTGAAGGCCAAAGCGGGGATGCACCCGCCATTGGCCGCTCACCTTGATCTCCTCGCCTTCGCCGACAGGAAAGATCTCTCCGACAACGGTAACCTCTTGAGACCCATCCACCTCCAGGCGCGCTACCGTGAAGCGGCCCTCCGGGTCCTGATAGGTAATCCTGATAATCGTCCCCTGCAGGGTCGAGCCCTCTTCTCTTCTTTCGGCCAAGCTTCCTCCCTCTTTCCGATCCTACTTCAAGAGGTGAAGGGTGGAAAGGGGCCTTTGTTAAGCCGGCAAAAAACCGCTATCATTCTATTCGGGCAACCTCCTCTTAGGATAGCCGCAAAAGAACAGGGGGCTTATCTATGTTTATTGAGAGCTTCTGGCTTGAATTGGTCTTAATTTTTTTCCTTATCCTGGCTAATGGTTTCTTCGCCGCCTCCGAGATAGCCATCATCGCTACCCGAAAAACCCGGATCGACTCCCTGGTGGAAAAAGGGGTACGGTCAGCAACCTTGTTGGCTCGCCTGAAGGATGATCCCGACCGTTTCCTCGCCACGGTGCAGATCGGTGTCACTTTGGTGGGGACGCTTGCTTCCGCCATCGGCGGCGCGGCCGCCATTGAATATCTCAAGCCTCTAATCCAGTCCTTACCTCTCCCTTTTGTAACCAGATGGGGGGAATCGATAGCGATCCTCCTGGTTGTCCTCCCCATTGCCTATCTTTCGCTCGTCTTAGGCGAACTCGTTCCTAAGTCCCTTGCGTTGCGCTTCTCGGATCGGATTGCCATTTCGGTAGCCCGCCCGATAGATTATTTCTCGCGCCTCACCTCCTCCCTGGTGAAGATTCTTACTGCCTCAAGCAACGCCGTTCTATGGTTCTTTGGCGGCAAAGACACTGGCGGAGCGAGCTTTATATCCGAGGAGGAGGTGAAGTCTCTGATCCGCGAGGGCGCCGCCAAGGGCATCTTTGACGAGACCGAAAAGGAGCTGATCCACAGCGTTTTTGAATTCGTCGATACCCCCGTAAAGGCAGTCATGGTACCGAGAACCGAAATCCATGCCGTCGATATCAACATGCCCCCTCAGGAGATTCTCAAGAGCTTCGTCGACAGCGGCTTCTCCCGCATCCCGGTCTATGAAGGGGAGATGGATAAGGTCATCGGAGTCCTCTACAACAAAGACATCTTCCGCACGCTACAGGAAAAGGGGGAGTTTCGCGCGCAGGACCTCCTCCACCCGCCCTTTTTCGTCCCCAGCTCTCTGCCGATCAGCCAGCTCCTCAAAGAGCTCCAGAAAAGAAGAAGCGCTATGGCTATGGTGGTCAATGAGTTCGGCGAAGTGGAAGGGCTCGCCACGCTTGAGGATCTTCTGGAAGAGATCGTCGGCGAGATCCGCGACGAGTACGATCGCGAGGAGCGCGGGCCGGTGGAGCGGCTTCCCGACGGCTCCATGGTCATTCAGGGTTCCGCCCTGCTCAAAGACCTCAAGTCGGACTACGGGCTGCCTTTCGAGGAGTCACCGGAATACCTCACGCTTGCAGGCTTCGTCCTGGCCAAGTTAAGGCGTATACCGCGCGGCGGGGAGAGAGTGGAACACGAGGGCTATAGACTTACGATCGTGGATATGGAAGGGCGGAGGATCGTCAAGATTAAGCTAGAAGAGACCAAAAATAAATAAGATAGTCTACGATGGGTTCCCTGGAGTTCTTGTTGTACCCGCTTAGTCTGCTGGGTCTCACGATCAGTGCTTACGTATGGCGCAGCCAGCGATTCCATAAACCGATAGCCTGCTGGACACGGGACTGCGAGCGGGTCATCCGCAGCCCCTACTCCCGCCTGCTCGGAGTCCATAACAGCGCCATCGGCCTCTGGCTTTTCTTTCTCATATTCTTCATGACTTTGCTCCACGATCTAGGCTGGGAACCCTGGCCTAAGCTGACATCCCCTACCCTTATCGCTCTCTCCTTCATCGGCACCCTGGTCTCTCTCTATCTCACCTACATCCAGTTGTTTGTCCTCAAGGGACTCTGCAACTGGTGCCTGACCTCGGCTCTTTTGATTCTGGCGATTTTTATCCTGACCGTGACGAGCGGCTAACCACTTCACGAATCGGTTTTGCGACGAGCGGCGCTCCTTTCCTATCCCCCTGCTGGAAGACGCTAAGACCGCCGGACTGTTTAGTTGAGAAACGTATCAGGTGTTAATCTTATGGATCGAATTTCCGTAAGCTTTCTTCGTCTATAATTTGCGGATAGGTAGGGCAGAAGGGAAGATGCAAGTTATCCCTCCTTAGGGGTAAAGGATCTGCCCGAGCAAAGGTCGGACTGAGGACGGGAGCCCGATTCTCTATCAGATGGACTGGTTCGTCTGTGGAGGGAATCGGGCTCTTTTCATTTTCCGGACGCCAATCTGGCAGGGAGGTCTCCATGGAAAATTCCAAGGTAAAAAGTTTAGTTGACTACAAACTCAAGGTGATGAGTCGGAGTGGGCGACACGCTGTGGACAGTTCTTCTCCAGGCGCACAGAAACCCAGGCTCCTCGACCAGGTGCGCCAGGCGATCCGCACGCGGCACTACAGCCCGAGGACTGAGGAAACCTATGTGGGCTGGATCAAGCGATTTATCTTTTATCACAACAAACGCCATCCAGCCGAGATGGGTGAGAAAGAAATCGCCCAATTTCTCTCCAGCCTGGCAAGCGACTCCCATGTAAGCGCGTCCACGCAAAACCAAGCGTTAAACGCGATTTTGTTTCTTTACCACGAGGTCCTAGGCAATGGCATCGGTTACGTCAACGGTGTTATTCGTGCAAAGAAAGCTAGAAGGTTGCCTGTGGTGCTGACAAAAGAGGAAGTCGAAAGCGTTCTCGGTCGCCTAGGAGGCGCTCCGTGGTTGATGGCGATGCTGCTCTACGGAGCCGGATTGCGACTTATGGAGTGCTGCCGCTTGAGAGTCAAAGATATCGACATTTCGCAGAACCAGATAGTGGTTCGAGCGGGTAAAGGGAACAAAGATCGGTACTATGCTTCCTACAGCCACAAAGGAGCCACTTCTCCGCCATCTTCAGGCTGTGAAGCGTCAGCATGATCAAGATCTTGAGAAGAGATTAGGCCGTGTGGCGTTGCCTGATGCCTTGGAAAGGAAATACCCAAATGCGGGCAAAGAGTGGGGGTGGCAGTGGGTCTTCCCTGCGACCAGTCATTTTACGGACAGGGCAACGGGAGAGAAGCGCAGGCACCACCTTCACGAGTCCGTTCTCCAAAGAGCATTTAGGGATGCGCGGCTTAAAGCGGGCATTTCTAAACCAGCAAGTTGTCATACCCTGCGCCACTCATTTGCCACTCACCTTTTAGAGGATGGCTACGACATCAGGACCGTTCAGGAACTCTTGGGGCACAGAGATGTCAGCACCACGATGATCTATTATGCGCAGACAGTCGTTATGCGCAGTGAGGTGCCCTAACCCTTTGATTGCAAGGCCATCTGGTTGGTGGGACTGCACATAACAATCTGGTCGCGGTTGGCGGACCTCGGTTGAGACTTG
>Ga0209824_10002074_pt1 | contig 10675 bp, 14 predicted proteins | sample VDWuncwatermetaG_FD_184124 | JGI IMG/M metagenome (GOLD analysis project Ga0209824, IMG submission 184124) | Wastewater microbial communities from Netherlands to study Microbial Dark Matter (Phase II) - VDW unchlorinated drinking water (SPAdes)... ...
GAGCTTGGCTACGTCGGCCTCCGAGACCTGTGCCTGCACCGTCATCGTCGACAGATTCGCAATGCGCATGACGATAGGCGCCTGCTGGTTGGCGTTCAATGTCTGCCCCAGCTTCACCGCCTGTGAGACGACGGTTCCTGCAATCGGTGCATAGATCTTCGTATAGCCCAGATTTGCCTGGTCGCCGCGCAAGATCGATTCGGTCTGTTTGATTTGAGCCCGGATGACGTCAGCCTGGGCCAGTGCGGACTGCTGTGCCGCCCCGGCGCTCTGCAGCGCTTCGGTCGTCGTGGCATTTTCGCGGTCCAGGTTTTTCTGCCGGGCGAGTTGCAGCCGGGCGAGTTCCAGTTGCGCCCGCCGGTCGGCAAGCTGCGCCTGTTGATTGAGTAACTGGGCGCGATCACCGTCAACTTTGGCCTGGTAGACCGAGGGGTCGATTTCGGCGAGGAGTTGCCCGGCCTTGACCACGGCGCCGACCTCCACCAGCAGCTTCTTCAGTTGCCCGGAGACTTGGGTGCCGACGTCAACAAATTCCTTGGGCTGGAGCGTTCCGGTCGCGGTGACCGTATCCTCAAGATCACCGCGCTGCGCCACTGCGGTGATGAGGTTGTCAGCCGTACGCTCCTGACCAAACCCTGTGCGCCAGGCATAGTAGCCGCCGCCGGCCAGCAGCGCGGCAAGAACCAGCGCAACCGTACCCAGCCGCCTCCCGCGCGTGAACACGCGGGCTGGTACGGAGGCCTGAGATTCAGGATTGGTCTGCGCTGGTTTTATCTTGGGCGAGGATTCGACGTCTTGCATGGCTGGCCGCTGTTCCGGTCGTCGGGTGTCAGTTGCTCAACATAAGCTGCAGAATGATGCCGGTGGCAATCGCAACCAGAATATAGTCTCCGCCTGATTGAACCCAATGGTAGCCACGCGGCGGGGCGCTCAAATGATGGCCGTGCCAGTCGTTGACTACATAGTATCGGTTACGGTATTCGACCGGCAGACGATCACCCCGGTAATACGCATGGTTCGGACCAACGCCGCGTCCTTCCCGTCGCTGATCGCGGTGCGCACGACCGTCGCGGCGATTCGACTGACGCGCATCGTTGTCACGACGATCATGCTGCCTGTCTGCATGATCGTTGCGGCCGCGATCATGACGATCCCAATCACCATACCCTTGACCAAAGGCTAAACCGCCCGTGGCTAGAGTCATTGCCAGGACGGCGGAAATAATCGTTTTGTTCTTCATGTTGTACTCCTTTACGTTGAGAATACAGAAGTTAGGCTTATACACCGGCAAAATCTGTGCGTCCCAGAAAGCGATTTGAATACCAGACACCCCATCAGGTATTCTTCCAGTCGTCAGGCGTTGCACTTCAAACTTGAACCTGCGTCATTCTAATTGAGTACGTTTGCTTGCAACCCTTCAAGAGCATTTCTTCAAATTGAGGTGGTAGACCAGGGCTCCACCCGGGGCGCCATCCGCGGTGTCCAAAGACGCCATTGCCTCGCCGGCCCGCAGGTCGCCATCGAGACTTAGTGTGATGCCGACGTTGAGCACGGCGGCGGTGCCACACCCTACCCGTTTCATCTGCCCTGCGCCGATGTTTTCCGTAAACGAATAATCATCTTCATGCGGACCTTTGATTTTGCGTTTGAAAACGCGACCGCGTTCGTTGTCATGTGGTCCCAAAAAATATTGAACGTCGAGTTGGGTTGCTTGTTTCGCAGCGAGTTTTGCAAAGCCCCGGTAATCGACTTTGTAAACGCCGATGGAGTAATTCGCCGGTAATTTGAGCGGGGCCGAAATACGGCACACTTTTCTTGTATTTCCGCTGGCTGAGGTGCTGCTGCTTTCGACGGTGAACTGGTCAAACAAAATGCTCAGGGTGGTGCCATCAGGGGACATGACAATCGAGTAGCTTCCCGCGGGACAACCGTTGGCTTCCTGAGCCAATGCGGGCAGGCTGACAAGCAATGCGCACGCGAATATACTTTTTGTGATCAATTTCATAGCATTTGCCTCCCAAAACAGGGCGGCGCTGGAATCCAGGCGCCGCCCGATACTCGCTTAATTACACTGGCGCCATTGCAGTTGGTAAATGATTCCCGCATTGACGTCTTCGGAGTCGATCGAGGCCATGGCTTCCCTGTTCGAAACCGTTTTCACTCTCATGCTCGAGTTAGTCCGCAGGTTAACGTCCGCGCCACAACCCGACCAAACGATCGCCTGAACGGTGAGTTCGTTGTTGATTAAATAATCTTCATCGAGTGGTCCGCGAAATATTCTTTGAAATGACGGACCTCTAGTGCCGGCGAAGAAGTATTCGACATTGAACTGCGAGGTTGCCGATTGCGGCAGATGGTTAAAGCCACGAAAGTCGATTTTCAGGATGGATACGCTCATTCCTTGGGGCACGCGTACGGGGATGGCGATGTTGCAGCTCTTGCGGTCAAAGCTTTTGCCGGTATCGCCACCGACGGCCACCTGGTATTGGTCGAATAACAAGCTCAAGGATTTTGCATCCGGACTCAATGTGACGGATACAGTGCCGGCCGGGCAGCCAGTCCCACCATATCCGGGCTCACCCAGGGAAATGTCATTGGCGGCGAAAACTGGTGCGCTGAGCATCATTGCGGCAAGTAATAGAATGCTTTTTTTCATGTTGAAACTCCTGTTGTTGGTTAATAGTCCTGCTTAACGCAAGCCTGCATTGACGTAGAAGCTCGGGTCTGAACTTCTCCAGTTCAATTCTGATTGCCGTACTAGTCCTTGTCGCCCTTTGCTGCGTCCTGGATGTTTGCTCAATCTTTTCACCTATTTTCACCATCACGCATTGCCATGGTGCAGACATTGCGCACGTGCATGTTGGTTCGGCTGATTGAAGTTTATGGAGAACAGCCTTTGCCGTCTGTTTGCTGGCGCACATAACCGGCAATCGAGTGGTGCCCATGGCCTGCTTCGCCACTCGTTTGCGAGCGTGCCATCCAGCCTGCCAGGGATCGATAAGCGCGACAAGGCTCGGACTAAATTCGAATCAAGAACACTCGGGATCAAGAACCAGAGGAAACCGCGGTCAATCTTGGCATAGGTGTGAATGACGCCAGGTTCAGAGAAGAGATGGAGCGGACGCAAGAAGCAAAGAGGATGGGTGGGCGCAGAAAGAAGAGCGGTGATCCTGTTCCCGGTGAGCCGACAAAATCCGTGCGCTGGCGCACAGAACTCGTCTTGCGCTTGCGGATAATCATCAGCGCAATGACCGGAGTTGGTGAGCCGCGCTTGCGGGCGGCACACAGCCAAACAACGATAATCAAATCAACCTTGGAGTATTCACATGAAACAGATTTCAGGCATGAAGAAAAAATCACTCGCGCACGGCTTCGCGGCGATTCTGCTTTGCTCTGCATCACTCATTCACGTCGCCGGCGCCAATAGCGATGAAGTTCTCCAGACCAGCGGCGGCGTGCCCTATGTGTCTGGCGGCGTCGGCCTGGATTCGATTGACCGGCTCAGTTCTCTCGCCGCCGAGTTCAACCTCAAACTGGTGTTTGCGCTGAGGTCTGGCGAATACCTGAGCGGCGTCCGGGTCGTTGTCGTTAACGCAGCAGGTAGAACGCTTCTGGATACCACGTCCGAAGGGCCGTGGTTCTTGACACGCCTACCGGCGGGTAATTATCAAGTTACGGCTACCTTCGAAGGCCAGGCACAAAAACGCCACATCGCCGTCGGCGCGGCAAGGCTCAGGACTGTCGATTTTCGCTGGGCTTCCGAGTAACGCTATTTCCCAATCGATGGTGCTACTGATCTTCGTCCCAATGAAATTTGTGCAACAGGCGATGCAATACCGGCGCAAAGATGAGGGCTGCCGCGACGATGAAGACCAGGCCGGCGTACAGCGCATAGAGCCCGGCAAAGACTTTCCCGCCGTCCGTCGCCGGCGCATCCACCGGCCCCATGCCGCCGAGCAGCATGGCGCTGTTCAAAAAAGCAGCACGCCACGCCAAGTCCTCGAAGTAAGCGTACCCTGCCATCCCGATCAAAAGTGAACTCAGTAGCAGGCCGATTGCACCTGCAACATGAAGTGCAAGCCGCCGGAAGAAGTGAATGCGGGGCAGTGGCGGGTGTTTGCGCGATTCGTACATGAATGTCTTGTCACGGCGCAACCCTTGCGAGAGAACGCGGCTCGATTTCGCTCGCTGAGGAATCAGCGGCGGTGACGCACCGGCCAGACAGGCCAAGTGCGTCGCATACCAGTCATCATTTGCCGATTTCGTGACCGATGATGCCGCCGACGGCTGCACCGCCAACGGTTCCCACTGCACTGCCACCCGTAAGAACTGCTCCGCCGACCGCGCCGACGCCGGCGCCGATGGCGGTGTTCTTATCCTGCGTCGACATCCCGGCACAACCGCCCAGGCCCAACAGCACGCTTACCGCTGCCATATTCACTGCTAATTTTTGTATCGTGTTCATTTTGAGTACCTCTATGTGAAACCCGGGCCAGGGAAATTCCTGCCCGGTGATTTATTTGCCGCTAGTTTGCTGCGTTTGCCACTTATTTGTTGCTTATTTGCCGTACTGCACCTTTGCTTCGTTCATGCAACGTGCCTTGGCGTCACCCGCCAGTGCATCGCATTTTTCTTTCGCCACCGCATAATGCGCGTCATGTTTGTCGGCCGCTGCATCCTGGCGCGCTGCGCTGCCTTTTTCCTGCGCCTTGGTGCGTGCCTCCGCGGATGTCTCGTTGGCTTTTACATTTGCCTTCGAGGTTGTCAACTGTGCCTTGGCATTGGCTTTGCCATCCACCAGATTGGCTTTCGCTTCTTTTACGCAAACATCCTTGTCGTTGCCCGCCTTGTCATCGCACTTTTCTTTGGCGACCGCGTAGCCCGCTTCCGCCTTGGCGACGCTGACTGCATGGTTGGCTTTATTAGAGGGTTCATAGCGCGCTTCGAGTTCGGCTTTGGCGACCTTTTCCTTGCCCTTTGCCTCGGCTATGCAGACATCCTTGGCGTTGCTCGCGAATGAATCACAATTCTTTTTGGCGGACTTGTACTCGGCTGCGATGTTTTTCTTGGCGTCCTTGTATTCGCTCTTCGACATGTTTTGCGCCAGCGCGCCGGTGCTGAAGGCGAGACTGGTGATGGCCAGGATTGCGGTAATGTAATTCCATTTCTAATTCATAAGTGAATTTTATAAAGCACCCATGATCAGTAGTGTCCGGTTAAATTGCGAATAAATTCAGTTGATTATCTGATGGTGTAGCAATGGTTCTGTTGGCATCCGGCTGCAAGGCGCATGAAATAAGGGTTTTCTCGAAAACTGACACCGATAATATCTGTAATAAAGTGTAGAGCGAGGCATTGAGGTGAAGCTCTTTTTTGACGATGGCAATCAGTACGTAGGTGGAAACGGCGCACCAGATTTGCGTCTTCACCGCGTTCTCGCTGGTGCCCAAAAAGCGCTTGATGCGCAGATGTTGCTTGATCCATTTGAAGAACAATTCCACCTGCCAGCGGCTCTTGTACAGCGCAGCAATAGTCAGCGGAGGCAAGCTGGTGTTGTTGGTCAGAAACACCAGCGTCTTGCCCGACTCGGTATCCTTGAATCGAATACGTCGCAAATGTTCGGGGTAATCCTTGGCCACGTAAAACCCGTTGAGGCGAATCGACTGGTCGCAGATCACGCCTGTGCTTCGGTCGGTCCTGCTCGAATACACGCGTCGGGCATTCATTCCACGTTTGGCACGCGTGACGAAGAAAGCCCCCGCTTGATGCAATTTGAAGAGCCTGTCGAAATCCAGATAACCTCGATCCATCACGTAGAAAGCACCGGCTTCGACGGGCAGAATATCGAGCACCTTCACATCGCCCAGCTTGCCGTCGCTGAGGTGAATGAACGCCGGGATGGCTCCACGCAAGTCGAGCAGCGTGTGCATTTTCACCGCCGCCTTGGTCGACCGAAACGGCGCCCAATCGAACAGGCTCAAACACAGGTCGATGGTCGTCGAGTCCAGCGCGTATACCGTCGCATCGAGTTCCAGGCCGGTCGGATCGAAGGCGTAGAGGTCGCGCGCTCGAATGATCAGGCGCATGGCCAGCGCATGATAAATACGCCAATCGCGCTGATTCAGTGCGTCCGAGAGCGTCGCTCTGGCAGGAACGCCGCTCAAACCCATGTGGAACAGCTTGGATTGATTGGACGTCAGGCAAACCTCGATGTCGCGCAAGGACTCGCGCCAGGTCAATTGCGCGAAAGCCATCACGCGAAACAAATCGGCGCAGTCCAAAGTACGTACGCCCGAATCTCCTCCGTGCCGGTCGATGATGCGGCCAAAGGTCTTCCACGGAACGTACTCCATCACTTGTGCAAACAGTGTCTTGCCCACGTTCATACGGCACTCCCGGCTCGGTAAAGCCGAAAGTGTCGCAAATACCCGATCTTAAATTCAAATCGTGGACACCCATGAATCGCTCAAGACCCCCGTCGATATTGGCTTCACAGACAGCACCCCTCAATTTAACCGGACACTACTGACCCATGATCCAAGGCCATGACACGATCGAACCTATGGTTGCGGGGTCGTGTTCCAGGGTTCTCAATGCCATCGACAAGTGATCTTCCAACGCGTCGAGGCTCTTGAAGACTCGGTTGTGGAAGAATTTTTCCCTCAGTTCATCCCAGACGTGTTCAATCGGATTGAGCTCGGGCGCGTAAGGCGGCAGTTTCAGCAGGCAGATATTGACTGGTGCTTTGAGTGCGTCGCTGCGATGCCAGCCGGCCCCGTCAATCACCATGATGATGTGCTCGTGTGCGTGGCGTGAAGAAACTTCGTTCAGGAACAACTGCATGCACGCGGTGTTGACGTGCGGCAGGATCAGGCTGTCGAGCTCGCCCGTGCAGACGTCCACTGCGCCATAGGCGTAGGTGTATTCATGCGTCAGCATCGCTGGGCAGATTGGGCGCAGTGGCTTGGGCGCCCAGCACCGGCGCACAGCGGAGATGCGCCCAAAACGCGCTTCATCCTGAAACATCAGCTTGACGGTTTTGCCCTGCGCCCAGTCTTGGCGGATTTGAGCGAGCGTTTCGGGGAGTTTTTTTTCCACTCATCCTGAGCCAGCGGGTCGCTTTTAGGGTGGCGTTTGTCGGGCGCGAGCTTTCTCCAGTTGTGGCGGTGCAGCAGGTTGTAGGCCGAGGCCAGCGCCACCTCACGCCCCAGGCGTTGGTCCAGCGCCGCCTTGATTTGACCCACCACAAGTACGCCACCGGCAGCGGCAGACTTCAGGAAGGGCGCCAGAAACTCACGCTCCTCTTGCGGGCTCATGTTCTGGCGTTTTCGTCCGCCCGCAGCAGGCGCATCAGGCGCTCCGGCTTTGCGGCCAGCAATAAAGCGCCGCCGCAATTGGCAGGCCCAGCCCCGCGACACGCCAATAACCCGGGCTGTCTCGCTCAAACTCATCGCGTAGTCCAGCGGCAACACCACCGCCTGCGCTTGCCGCAGCTGCTCCACCGTCAGAGCCGAAGCTATGGCCCGGCGGGCGCTCATCAATATTCGATCATCTCCGCTGGCAGGACGTGACATGACTTTCTCCTTCAGGATTGAAGGAGATATTATTACACTATTGAATTAGAAATGGAATAAGGTTTCATGGTTGTTCCTTTTCTTGATAGGGTGAGTTAAGCGGTGATGCATCGCCGGGGCGCTCGCCCCGGCACTACGTCACTCGGAATGTTCCATTTCTTTTTGACGCTCTTGCCAGGCGGCAAGCTGTTTCTCCGCTTCGTCCTTGGTGATGCCGTACGATTCCTGGATTTTGCCGGCCAGGTGCTCGCGTTTGCCCGCAATCACGTCAAGTTGATCGTCGGTAAGTTTGCCCCACTGTTGCTTGACGTTACCCTTGAATTGTTTCCAATTACCTTCGATGCGATCCCAGTTCATGTTGGATTTCCTCATGGTTGATTAAAAATTACGGTTTTAATAGCATCAGGCAGGAAGGTTTTCTTGTCTCATGTTTGTCGACCGTGAGACTGATGATCCCCCTTCCTCAAGACATTCTCTGTGCGCCAGGACACAGAGGGAGGGCTGGCGTTAAGCGCGCCGTAACTCCAGCGCAATGCCTGCCGCCAGCGGCAGAAACACCCCGATGCAGGCAGCCGCCAATACGTCCGTCGGCCAGTGAACGCCCAGCACCAGACGCGAAATGGCGACAGAAAAAATCCAGGTGGTAGCAATCAGGATGGCAAAGATGCGCTTCTCCGGCCAGATCCGGCTTATGCTAATGGCGGCTGCGGCGGCAAATGCCGCGACCACCAGGGTATGCCCGCTGGGAAAACTGGAACCCCAATACCACTCGGTTTGCCATAAGGCCGGGCGGGCGCGGCCCACGACGGATTTCAAGGCATACACCACGAGCCAGGCGCTCGTCACCGAAACGGCCAGCAGCCAGGCTTCAAAGCGCCGCCTGGCAAAAACCAGCGCGGCCAAGGTGACGCTTAACAGCGGCAACAGTATATAGGCCGATCCGGTCCGCGTGACCGCTTCGAAATAACCGAGAAACGTGACCGGGACGTTGACATGAATGAACTGCAATACCAGTTCGTCAACCGGACCGGATTCTCCGCTGACTACATCCTCGCCGAGTTTAATCGCGGTGACCGCCAGGACGAGTAATAGCAGCACGCTAAACCGGCGTTTCTGCAAAAATCCGGTGTGCGCCGGCTGTTTCCTGTCCACATAAGCGCCAAGCGCCAAATAGAGACTGGCGGCGATGAGCGCCAGTTTTATGATGTCTTTGATCCATTCGAAAGCCATCATCAACTCACCAAAGCACCGCCGGGAAATGTTCTCAAGGGCACCTCTAAAAATTGTCATTCTGAGTGAAGCGAAGAATCTGCTTTTTTGTTCTCTCTGAAAAGCAGATTCTTCGCTTCACTCAGAATGACCAAATTTGGATTTTTAGAGGCGCCCTCAAGTGCGTACGCTGATCAAACCAGCTTGTCGGCAAACTGATGATTAACATCGCGATGATGGGCTTCATCGGCGCGGATAGCGACGATGACCTCACGCAACCGGGCATCGGGAGCGAGCTTCCAATAATCGATGGCGATCTTGGGCGCCGGGACATTGACGCAAGTGCCGTTGTCCACGCTAGCCAGATACTCGGTATAGCTGTGGATCGCTTCCTCCTCGAAGTAACCCACCATACGATGCGCGGTCCTTGGTGAGATCAGGTAAAGCAGAAAGAAAAAACTGTAGAAGATGACTTGGGCAATCAGAATCAGCAGACGCTCAAGCGACGAAGGCCGGGCGATATGCACAAAGGTCAGCAAGTGCATGCGTTCATTCTCCGCTTCTTCCAGGAGCGTATGGATCCAACCGCGATCACTTTTCATGCGACGCAGGGAACGCAGATGTTGCAGGGTACCGCCAATCATGCCCGGCACGGCGGCAATTGTTTCCAGCACGATCGCGCGGTGACCATAGCGGCGAGCGAAAAAAGTGTCGGCGAAGAAACGCATAAGCTTGGTGAAAGCAAACGCAACCCGGTCTGAAAAAATTTCGGGGGTATGGTGCCGTTCAAGGGGGGGCGTAGCCGGCATATGGGCACCTCTAAAAATCCAGATTTCATCCCAACTGCTTCGTTGCGGAAAAAATTTCTTGCTTACATATCAAACATATGCGGCGCGGCGGAATTTTTTCCACGCCTCGCATTTGGGCGAACTTTGAATTTTTAGAGGTGCCCATATCTGGCTCTTGTCTTGTTATCTCGGCGAATAAATCAACGCCGCGCACCGTCAGGCGCGACGTGCGTCAACGAGCGGTTAGCAGTACGTTTACGGTGCCTTGCAAGTTCAGCATCTAACCATGAACTGCTGCTGACGGCACCGGAAGCGCCACAGCGAACCTGATAAAGCTTGCCGCCAAAGCTGCTTTTCGTGGCTGCTTTTTCTATAAACGATTCGGTGGAAGAAAGAAGCCCGCTGCCCAAAAGATACTGATATTTCTGCCTTAAATGTGCGCCTGCCACATCGCCCTTATGCCACGTACCATTACGGTAGAACTCGCACCCTGACGTCTCGAGATATGCGAAAAGATGTGCGGCTTCCTCCCTTGATCCTGCGGACAACTCCCCGCCAAAGGCAGTGATAGGCAGAAACAGGGGCAGGAGGAGAAGCAAGTTTTTCATCAAGCTAACAACGCAATCAGCATTGAGGGCACCTCTAAAAATTCAAAATACTAAGCCAGACAAGGCGCGAGAAAAATTTTAGCGCGCCGCATATGTTTGATATGTCAGCGATAAAATTTTTTGAGCAACGCAGTATGGCGACGTAGTTTGGATTTATAGAGGCGCCCTTGACTTGCTTATCGCTCTTTGGGCACAGGTTGCCCGCCCCCCTTGAAAGCCGGACTCGAGTGATCGTTGGCCTGTCCGGGCGTGGGCATTTTTATGCCTTCATCAACAGCATTCGGCGGCACCGGCGGTGGCGGCACAACACTCTTCTGGACATCCTGTGGCGTCATGATCGGCGCGGGAACAGCCGTCTTCGGTTCGTCTTTATTTCCACAGCCCACAATCATTACCAAAACAAATCCGGTCAGCAAATAGTTTTTCATTTCTCATTACTCCAATTTTAGGTTTACACGGTGACTGCTTTCAAGTGACAAATATCCCGCTCACGTTC
>Ga0209824_10002075_pt1 | contig 10672 bp, 9 predicted proteins | sample VDWuncwatermetaG_FD_184124 | JGI IMG/M metagenome (GOLD analysis project Ga0209824, IMG submission 184124) | Wastewater microbial communities from Netherlands to study Microbial Dark Matter (Phase II) - VDW unchlorinated drinking water (SPAdes)... ...
CATCGGCCCGATCGATCTTGTTGATACAGATAATCGGCGGTAGCCCGGCTTCGAGGGCCTTCTTTAGGACGAAGCGCGTTTGCGGCAGCGGTCCCTCGGAGGCATCGACCAACAACATGACGCCGTCGACCATCGCCAGCGTGCGTTCCACTTCCCCGCCGAAATCGGAGTGGCCGGGGGTGTCGACAATGTTGATCTTGACCTTGCCGTAATGGATGGAGGTGTTCTTGGCCAAAATGGTGATGCCGCGCTCCCGTTCGAGATCCAGGGAATCCATGACGCGCTCCACCACCTGCTCGTTGGCGCGGAAGATGCCGCTCTGATGCAGCATGGCATCGACCAGGGTTGTTTTGCCGTGGTCCACGTGGGCGATAATGCCGACGTTGCGGAGATCATCTCGGCGCTTTAATTTGCTCTCGGTCATACTACACTTATTGGGGAGTGGCGGGGTTTTGTCAAGCTCCCTTCCTTGCCAATAGTGTTCCCGTAGAGTATAAATTTTTTGATGGGCGGGATGGGACGATTAAAAAGTTATCTCTGGCGCTACTGGAGGCGTTATCTCCTGGGCGGCCTGTGTCTCTTCGGGACTGCGACCCTGGTCATGTGGATCCCATGGTGGATACGCGAGAGCGTGAGGATCATCGAACAGGGGGGGCCCATTGGGGACGTTACCTTCTATGCCTTGCTCATTGTCTCGGCGGCGGTGGCTCAGGGGATTATTCGCACCTTTTCTCGTTCGCTTATTTTCAACGCCGGCCGGGACATCGAATACAACCTGAGGAACGATCTCTTTGCCCATCTGCAAAAGCTGCCGATCTCCTATTATCAGTCGCAGCGGACCGGAGACCTGATGTCCCGTGTCATTAATGACATATCGGCGGTGCGCGTGCTCCTGGGTCCAGGGGTCCTGAATCTCGTCAATGCCCCCCTCTATTATCTTTACGCCGTCGTTCTGATGCTTTCGATGGATGTGCGGATGACTTTGGCGGCCATCCTTCCCTATCCCCTCTTGATCTGGGCGGTGCGGAATTTTCGCGGCAAGGTTCTCACCGCCTCGCTCAGGGTTCAGGAGCAAATGGCCGAGCTGAGTAATCATGTCCAGGAAAATCTCAGCGGGATGCACGTCGTGAAAGCCTATAACCAGGAAGAGAACCAGACCCGTGAGTTTGTCGTGCTCAACGAGGATTTCCAGGAGAAGAATTTGGAGCTGGCCAGGCTGCGCGGCCTGATCAACCCTTTCATGCAGGGGATCAGCGGTCTCACGATCCTCATCGTCATATGGTACGGCGGGATCCGGGTGATCCATGGGGACTTGATGGTCGCGGATATCGTGGCCTTTATTGCTTACCTTAATATCCTGGCTTGGCCAACCGCCGCCTTTGGCTGGATGCTCTCTCTAGTGGAAAGGGGCCGCGCGGCGATGGAGCGCCTCGAAGAGATTTTTAAGGTGGCGCCGGAGATTGCCAGTCCGCCTCTTCCTGACTCGCGGAGAGATTCCGGGGAAGGCATCGAGTTTCGCAGCGTCTGGTTTGCGTACGACCATAAGGTGAACGGTCAGGCTGTCCTCAAGGACATCAATTTCGCTTTACCCCCCGGCCGTTCGCTGGCGATTGTAGGCCGGACCGGAGCGGGAAAAAGCACTCTGGTTCAGCTCCTCCCCAGGCTCTACGATGTAACCTCTGGAGAAATTCGGATTGGCGGAAAAGATCTCCGTGCGCTCTCCCTCTCCGAACTGCGGAAGGCCATGGCCTATGTACCCCAGGACCCTTTTCTCTTTTCCACATCGCTCAGGCGCAACCTGGCCTTTGGGAGAGACGGCGTCTCGGACGAGGAGATCGAAAAAGCGGTCCGGGTTGCCCGACTGGATCGGGATTTGGAAATTTTTCCCCAGGGTCTCGATACGATCGTAGGAGAGCGGGGGATTACCCTGTCGGGGGGACAGAAGCAGCGGGCGACCTTGGCGCGTGCCCTGCTTTCGAAAAGCCCGGTCCTGATCCTGGATGACTGTCTCTCCAGCGTGGATGCCCAGACGGAAGATGAGATCCTCAAAGGACTCAGGTTGATCCTCAAGGAAAAGACCTGCGTGATCATTTCCCACAGGATCTCGGCCGTCAAAGAGGCGGATGAGATCCTGGTCCTGGAGGAAGGGGAGATCATCGAAAGGGGAAACCACCAGGAGCTTCTCCTCAAGGGCGGCTTCTACGCGGAGCTATTTCGCCGGCAACAGTTGGCAGAAGAGTTGGAGCAAATCTGAGAGGCAATTTTGAGTTGTGAATTTTTAATTCTTAATTTTCAAAAACAAACAGGCTCAGAAATTCAAAATTTAGAATTCAAAATTAAAAATTAGAACGCGTGGAAAGCCATCAAGAACAAGAGATATTCGGTAAGGCCTACGACTTAAATCTGGTCAAAAGGCTCTGGCGATTCATGCTTCCCTACAAGAGGCTCTTCTGGTTCGCCATGCTCCTGGTGCCGCTGCAGCAGCTCTTTGGCCTGGCGCAGCCCTATATCATGAAGGTGGCCATCGATGGCTACATCGCAGGAGCAAACCTTTGGGGTCTCCAGGGAGTGGCGGTGCTCTTTCTACTCGCGATTGCGGGAGAGGCGGCGACCTTTTACTTTAACTACTACCTGACCATGCAGGTCGCGCAGAAATGCCTCGCCGATTTGCGTGTGGAGGTGTTTTCTCACGTGCAAAAGCTCCCCATGAGCTATTTTGACCGCAATCCGGTAGGCCGTCTGGTGACCCGGATGACCACGGACGTGGATGTGCTGCAGGAGATGTTTGCCGCCGGGGTGATGACGCTGGTTTCGGACTTCATCATGCTGGTCTGGATCGTCGCGATCATGTTTTACATGCATGTCCAATTGGCCCTGGTCTCGCTGGCGTTGATTCCGCCGATGGCGCTGGCCATTAACTTCTTTCGCGTCAGGGCCCGGAAAACCTATCGCTTGATTCGCGAGCGGATCGCGCGCATCAACGCCTATCTGGCAGAGGCGATTTCCGGGATGGCTGTCACACAGCTTTTTGTCCGTGAGGAGAAAAGCTACCGGGAGTTCGACGAACTCAACGAAGCACATCGGGACGCCAACCATTGGTCGAACATCTATGAAGCGGGTCTTTTTTCTATGGTGGAGGCCGCCGGTTCGGTGAGCGTGGCGCTTTTGCTTTGGTACGGCGGCGGCGAGGTGTTGCATGGGGTGATCGGCATCGGCACCTTGGTGGCCTTCAAGGAATATATTCACCGCTTCTTCGTTCCATTGCGCGATTTCAGTCAGAAATATACGGTCATGCAGTCGGCCATGTCGTCGGCCGAGCGAATCTTTCATCTCCTCGATACGCCGGTCACCATATCCAGCCCGTCCAAGCCCGTGACCCCCAAACCTTTTCGCGGCGAGGTTGTCTTCAACGATGTCTGGTTTGGCTATAAAGCGAGCGAGCCGGTCCTGAAAGGCGTTTCGTTCCGGATAGAGCCCGGGGAGAAGGTGGCGGTAGTGGGAGCGACGGGTTCGGGGAAGACAACCACGATCAAGTTACTCAGCCGCTTTTACGACATTCAGCGGGGCTCGATCCGGGTCAGCGGCATCGATGTCCGGGATTGGGACCTTAACGAATTGAGAAAGCATATCGGCGTTGTGCTGCAGGATGTCTTTCTCTTTTCGGGGAATGTCCGGACTAATCTCTGCCTGGGAGATCAGTCGGTCCCGCTAGAGCGGATTGAGCGGGCTGCGCGCCACGCGAATGCCGAGGCCTTCATCCGCCGGCTTCCGGGCGGCTTCGATGGTCGGGTGAGAGAAAGAGCCAGTAACTTCTCGGCGGGCCAGCGACAGCTCCTGGCCTTGGCCAGGGTCCTGGTGTTTCAGCCGGGAATTTTGGTCTTGGATGAAGCGACCTCGAGCGTGGACACGGAGACCGAGATGTTGATTCAGGACGCATTGGAGAAAATCATGCGCGAGCGCACTTCCCTGGTAATTGCCCACCGCCTCTCTACGATCCGTAACGCCGACCGTATCATTGTCCTCCATCGGGGTGAGGTGCGGGAAATGGGCTCTCACACCGAGCTGCTGCAAAAGCGCGGCATCTATTACCGTCTCTACCAGCTCCAGTACCAGCAGGAGGAGTTGAGAATTGGAGGTCGGGATGAGTCGCCCAAGATCGAGGGTTGATAAGCTTGTTTCTCCTAAGAACTTGACAACCTCTCGCGGACGGGATTAAGAACGAGGGGGGTGAGTGAACGCCAGACGTGCTGGACATCGCCGAGCTGCTGGAGGGAACGGGTAACGGGGTAGGGGTGCATACCACGTAAACTGGAAGCGGAACAAGGAAGAAAACAATGAAACGGCTAGGCACTTTGGTGTGTCTCTTAGTGATATCGTTCTTCGCCTGGGCTGAAGGGCTGCTGGCCGCTCCTCTGGGGGAGCTAGTGGCTGCGGCCAAAAAAGAGGGGGCTATTGAGTTCTATGCCCCGTCAACGCTGACCCCACAGGGTGCTCAAAGCCTATCCGAGGCGTTCAACAAGAAGTACAATCTTAATATCAGGCTGAATTATGACCCCTCTGGTGCTATGACTAAGGATATTGTCAAGGTGATATCTCAGGCCGCTGCTGGCGTGCCTCCCGAGTGGGACCTGATGGTCCTCCATGATGCCGCTCACGCAACATTGTGGCTCAGGAAGATGCATAAGCCATTCAACTACGCGACGGTGGGCCTAGATCCTCGGTCGGTTCAGTATGATAGCGGGACCGTCATCTTAGCCAGTCAGTTCGCTCTTCCGGCATACAACAAAAAGATCTTGCCACCCGAGGACGTGCCGAAGAAATGGGAGGATCTTCTGCACGCCAAGTGGAGGGGGGGTAAGTTGGGCGCGAGCAGTGCAACCCATCACTTAGCCCGTCTGGCGACTGTGTGGGGGGAGAAGAAAGCCACCGAATTCGTGAAGGCCCTGGCTAAGCAGGAGCCAATCCTGGGGCCTCTTGGGACGCTTTATAGCCGCCTCCAGCTAGGTGAGATCCTCATGATGGTCACACTAACCGATAGTTTTGTCCATAGAGCCAAGGTCACCGGTGCGCCCATCGTCTTTGCTGAAGGAATCGAGCCGGTGATTTCGCCCTCTTACAATGCCGGCGTGCTCAAGGGTGCCATTCATCCCAACGTGGGGCATCTTTTCGCTGTCTTTCTTACTACTGTTGAGGCTCAGGAGATCTGGGAAAAGTACGGGGGTCAGACGTCGGCGTTTGTTCCAGGGACAACGGCCTACAAGTACGCCCAGGGCAAAAAGGTTTTGTACATGACCCAAGACCAAGCCGGGATGGTGGATAGGCTTACCTTTGAGTATGGGAAGATTCTCGGCTTTTAGTAGGCCGAGAGCCGCTCGGCATGCTAATGGTGTTATGACCTCAGGGTTGTTCCCCAGATCCCGGTATTGAAGGAGACCCAGGACAAGCAGGAGAGGCCGTTTATGAGTAGCGTCCAGATCGAAGATTCTATTAGGGCCGCCGACATCATCAAGGAGCTAAAGCGGGCCGGCATTCGCTTTATCGTGGCCGTACCGGACCGCACGACGAGCGAGCGGCTGCTGAAGCCCATGTTGGACGATCCCGATCTCAGAGTCGTGCAGGTGTGCAAGGAGGATGAGGGGGTATCGATCTGCAGCGGACTTTACTGCACGGGCTGGCGCGCGCTTCTTTTGATTCAGTACACGGGGCTTTTGGATTCCATCAACGCGTTGCGTGCCGTGGCCGTAGAGGGGCAAAACCCCATCTGCATGATGGTCGGGCTTCTGGGTAAGGAACCCGGCGTTCCACCCACAGGGTCTAAACGTTACGGTCTTCGGATCGTGGAGCCGATCCTGGATGCGATGGGAATTGAACACGATCTTATTGAAAACTTTGGGGACGCGGCCAAGATCGCGCCGGCGATCGAGCATGCGTATGCGCGCTCGCAGCCGGTTGCGCTGCTGGTCGGAAGGGAGCCTGTTTAGCCATGATGAAGCGGGACGAATGTCTGAAGGTTCTGGCGCGCCATCGGAGCGATGAAATCGTGGTGGCGGTCTACAAGGCGGGTCACGAGTGGATTCATATCTCGCCCAGCGATCTCAATCATACGTTCGCGGGCGCCATGGGACAGGGTTCCTCCCATGCTCTTGGCTTGGCACTGGGCCGTCCCGACAAACGGGTGATCGTGCTTGACGGGGATGGCAGTTTGCTGATGAATCTTGGAACTCTCGTGACCATTGCCGCCGCGGCTCCCAAGAACCTCATCCACTGCGTCTGTGAGAACGGCACCTATGAGACCAACGGCGCTGTCCCTCTCCCTGGAGTTGGACGTTTTAGCTTTACCGCCATGGCACGGGCTGCGGGCTATCCCAGGACGTACGAGTTTTCCGATCTGGAAGATTGGCAGAGAGGGGTAGGCCGAGTCCTTAAAGAAGAGGGTCCTGTCTTCGTTGATTTAAAAGTGGAACCGGGGGAGTTATATCCAGAGGATTTTCGCCTGCTTCACAGCGTCGAGCGCAGAGAGGCCTTCCGCCAGGCCCTTCAGAAGTGTTGATTCCCCTTACTTCTCCGTAACCGTAGTTGACGCCTTCACCTACAATCAAATCTCCTGGCCGCCATCTTTTCCTCCCTCTCATGGCCCCAATCTCTCAAACGTAGGCAAACCGTCGGTGATGTCCACCCATGGCGCCTTCGAACCAACGAAGATATGTTTAGAAGGCTTGACCCCGGGATCCGTATCCAGAGTTCCCGGGCGAAGGCGGAGGATTTCCGGCCTCGCATCGTATCGCTTCACGATCGGTGAGCCGCACCGCCCGCAGAAACATCGCCAAACACCGGGAGAAGATTCCCATTCTTTGAGTAGCTCAGCCCCTTCGACGATACGAAATGAATTCGCAGGAACCGGAGCGCTGATGGCGAAGGAGGCACCCGACGCCTTGCGACACTGAGTACAGTGGCAGTTGGTTATACTCTCCAAAACTCCGTCGATCTCGTACCGAATCCCACCACAAAGACACGAACCCTTCAGCACTGAGTCCTCCTTCCCCAAGAATCGCCTATTGCGACTCATGGGCTAACGTTACGGCTGAGCGGCAGTCAAAGCGGACGGCACTGACTATTGGTAGAGCATCTGGATTGTCCGCTCCAGCCGCAGACTGCGTCAATAAGGCATGCCTGGCACTATTCCCTACGAGTGCTGGGCCACTGGCTCATGCGGCTGCGAAGGAAATAGTCAGAAGCTCAGGGTCTGCCTCACCATGCTCCAGGCGGTCGGCTATAACACGGAGGGCAAGGGCTTGGACCTTTGCCTTAGCTTCCTCTGCGGTCTGCCCGTATGCGAGAACCCCAGGCAGACCCATGACCTCCGCAATCCAGCGCCCGTCTTCCTCTTTTTCGATCTCAAGCCTGAAAGTCATGGTTTTCCCTTTCATTGAGTTGGATTTTACACTGATCCCTCTGACCTGCAAAGCCCTTGAATAAGAAGCAGTTATGAGTGCAGATCTTTCACTATGACATTGATCTCGCTGAATCTCTCGGTCCGTTTCCTTATCGGCGAAGCACGTAAACCTTTTTCTGAATGTTAAAGGTAAAGATTCTAATGGGCGACCCCATTCCCCGCGTTCTCTGTCGGTGATCGGTCTTCAACGTCGAGGTAGCGGTGTCATAATGTCAATAAGGCATGCCTGGCACTATTTCTTATTTTCATCTACCTTTTTCTACAGGCTCAACGTCGGCGCTCAGCGGCCGGTGCTGCCGGTCCGCTGAAGCGGTTCGTTATGCAACTGGAGGACTCTCCAGTGATCCCTTTTGCACTCGCTTCGGCGGCAATGACACAACCTTCCGAGCGCTCTTCTCTTGCCTTTCGCGCAAATCGCGACAGATCGCTTGAAGATCATGATTGAGTTTTGCCGCGTATTCCTGGCGCCATCGCCGCACTTCTTCAACGATTGGGTCTCGCCACATGATATCACGCCTCCATTAGTTGCTGCGGAGTACAGATCGTAGGAGGATCAAATCCCGCGAATCGGCAAATCGCTTCGATTCGATGCTGGAAGGCCGCATTAGCTATGTGCGTACAATTCCAGGTTAGCAGATAGTCCATTCCGTTTACAGTCGCGATGGCAATGTGCAAAGCATCAACTTCCGCCTTTTCGGGAAGCGGAACGTGTTTGACCAACTCCTCAGCGAGGTTTTCCGCCTCTTCGGTTACATCAAGAACGGGAATGTCGCCGAGAAGATCAAGACGCTCTTGGGCAGCCTGAGGATCACCGGCGCTGCATTCGGCGACTACAGCCTCCGAGACGAACACATCGTATTTGTCGCGGTGCTGGTTCCACCAATCATGCGTGAGTTGTTGGTTCGCAGCCGTCACCAGATCACGGCTCGGACGTGACGCGAGGTAGCCGATGATTGTGGTTTCTAGGTAAACCGTGGACATCAGTCGCTTTCACCAGGGGTCATTGCCTTTGCTGCATAACGTATAGCGTTTTATCCCTAAAGCCTGGAAGCAGTCAAGCCTCGGATAGGTCGGCGAAATGGCGACGGGGGGATAAAACGTGTTGGACTAAACCGCGGAGCAGCGTGTACGTTTCGGCTATGCGGATTGTAAAGTGGCGGTCGAGCGCGGAGTGTGGCGCTTGGTTAGCGATAGTTCGGCATACGGGAGAAGGTTGAGATCGACGCTGGTATATTTTCTGTGATGGCGACGGTTGAGTGGGGCTTTGCAGCCACTTCTTGGTGTCGGCAGACACTGAGAAGGGGTCAAGACTGCTCTTGGCTCTTTAGCAGTTGATTTTCGATCTCTCTTGCCCTCCGGCTGAGCCTTCGCTCCTTGTTAACCCGTTCCTTCATTCTCAAATACGCCGTGCTCACCGAAGAGTATTTCTCTAAACCGACTACCTTGCCGATCTCTGTTAGCTTGGAGAAGGGGTCAAGACTGCTCTTGGCTCTTTAGCAGCTGATTTTCGATCTCCCTTGCCCTCCGGCTGAGTCTTCCCTCCTTGTTAACCCGTTCCTTCATTCTCAAATACGCCGTGCTCACCGAAGAGTATTTCTCTAAACCGACTACCTTGCCGATCTCTGTTAGCTTGAACCCTCCCAGCACCCGGCAAAGATACATCACCATCCCCCGCGCCTCGTTTGGCTCTCCCCGCCGCTTCGCTCCAAGCTCCAGAACCGTCTTGCCATAGGCCTTTGCCGTAGCTCGCACAATCTCTTCTATCTCCCAGCCGAATACCCGACGTGACTCCGGCTTCTCCGCATCCACCTCAGCCTTCTTTCCTATCCTTTCCATCACCCACTGCACAAACCCCTTACTGCCCAATACCGGCTTGAAGTACGGCTTGCGGTAGTACTCCTCAATTTCCTTCTCTACTTTGGAGTGCATGAAGCTTTGATATTCTATAAGAGCGCTTCGCCCCCGGCCAAATCGCGATAGGATGGAGTCGGTATTCAGCCACTCTGGGGCTTCTCTCTTGTTAAGATAACCGTAATGACTGCTCCAACGATACTGGCCGATGTTGGACACTACCCCCGCATCAACAGGATTGTGGTGGATGTAGCGGGCTACGGCCAACAGATACTCTTCGGCATCTATAAGAATGGCTCGGTAGCGTCCCCGCAATAGGGGACCATCTCGTCTATGGGCTCGATTGAATCTCTGGGTATAAACCCCGTCCAAATGACGCATCGCTCTGGAAAGTCCACCGCCGGGTGTTTGTACCAGCAGGTGATAGTGGTTGGCCATCAGACAGTAGGCGTAGACTTCTACCTTCCATAACTTTGAGGTCTCACCGATCAAGCCTAAGAAACGTTGGCGGTCGTTATCATCGAGGAAGATGTTACTGCAAGCCAGTCCCCGGTTCATGACGTGGTAGTAAGCGCCGGGGTATTCAATGCGCAAGGGTCGAGCCATGGGAGGAACAGATAGCAGGGGCAGAGCTAAGAGTCAAGAGCAGACTTGACCCCCTTTTTTAGCGATCGGTCTGAAGCGAAAGTTAGCCGGTTGGTGGGGTTACTTTGCGCGGCGTGAGGCATCTAAGGCCATGAAGGCGAACGCCAACGCAACAACGAGCAAAACGATTGTGGCCAGAATTTCCATGACTACATGTCCTCCAGTGCATCAATGAGCCGCTCGATGCGGCAGTGAACAGCGAAGCCAGCCGCTGTGATAACCACGACTGCCACAAGCGACCCCAAAACCTGGTGAGCGGGCGCTGAACCTGCACTTGAGACTACCCAACCGACCGCTGATGTCAGTAACGACCATTACGCCGAGCCAGAACTTGAGATACGCAATCTGCTCCTTCGCCTTGTCTACCTTGGACATGAGGTAAGATTAACACTTTACCGGCGGATCCACCATAGGGACACTCTCCGACGGCTAACGTCGTGCTGTGCGGCGGGCCAGCACGCTGGACGATGATGGCGCGATGACCATGGTCGCGATCTATGTGGCGCTGCCGCGCGCCCGGCTCATCCGGTAGGGAGGGAAAAGGTTGTGAAAAGGCTCCCGACCCTTTTTCTCCTCATACGGTCTAACGTTGAGGCTGTAGAAAAAGGTAGAGCGAAAAATTTACAAAAAAAACGACCTCCGTATTTGGCGTTTAAGCCACGATCTCGGATCGAGAGACCATTTGGGTACCCCCAATTTGGCCACTTTTTTAGTGGTTGGGAC
>Ga0209824_10002076_pt1 | contig 10665 bp, 6 predicted proteins | sample VDWuncwatermetaG_FD_184124 | JGI IMG/M metagenome (GOLD analysis project Ga0209824, IMG submission 184124) | Wastewater microbial communities from Netherlands to study Microbial Dark Matter (Phase II) - VDW unchlorinated drinking water (SPAdes)... ...
ACGCGCTACGAAGGAGGACTGGGTCACGCCTTCGCCAGGGCGCTCAAGTTCCTCATGCCCGAACCGCGGTCAGCGATCGTTCCGATCATGGTCAATACCTATTATCCTCCGGCGCCGTCAGCTCAACGATGTGTTCAGTTCGGTAGGGCATTGGCCTCGGCGATACGCAGCTTTTCGGATCCGCGTCGTGTCGTTATTGTCGCCTCAGGAGGGTTGAGCCACACGAAGATCGACGAGGATCTGGATCAGAGTTTCATCCGGGCTCTGGAGAAAAACGACCTCCAGTTTCTGCAGGAGATGGACTCCTCGGCGTTGGTGGAAGGAACTTCTGAAATCCGCAACTGGATTGTCACGGCAGCCGCGGCCGACCGGGCGGCCACGATCATCGATTACGCGCCGCTCTACCGGACGCCGACCGGCGTGGGCTGCGCCATGGGCTTCGCCGCCTGGTAGCTTGAGTGCAGGGGACTTTTTCCCCGGTTTACATCAACCTCTGTCGGGAGGCCTAACTATCACGTTGCTTTCCAGCAGCTCGGGGATCGTGACAGAGAGTTTTTCTGCCAGAGCCTCAACCCCTTTTCTCGTGCCCCTTGCCTGATTTTTCATATTGCCAAATTCAAATTTCGTAGTAAAATTGGGTGATTTTCGTATCCTTGACGACGCATCAACTGAGTAAGACTAGCAGGCCAAGGGGAATTTCAGAGCGTGAATTCACTACAGACGACAGAAACAACTGAGCCCGCACCGGCGAAGCTCCTGTATCAATCTCATGATGGGAACGCGCTGGCGCTTCCGCAATGGGCGCAAACATTTCTTCTGCTGGGCGAAACAATCGTTCGTTGGGATGACGACCGAACACGTATCATTGCTGGTATAGCGCTTCCGACCCGTGCCTACGCCTCACTGATGATCGGTACGGGTATTGTTTTGGAGCGCGAGAAAATCAAAATCATCGACACCGCCGCAAATTTTCAGACCGTCACGAAACTTCCTGTCGGCACTGCCCTTCTCTACAATGTAAACGGCAAATCGTTGCACGCGGCTTTTGATGGCACGCAAGTTGTTCACGGCGAGCTACGTCTCCGCGTACGTGTCCAGAAAAGAAGTGCTGGTGGTGGCACCTATCTTCTGGACGCTAAGCAAGCCTTAGCGCTTCAGGTCCTCGTCGGCATTGATGGCGAGAGCGCGCTTTCCAATCGTGTCCACCGCACTAAGAATTCACAGCAGCTGTTTCTGAAAAACTTGCTACCCCATACCGAACCGGATGAATTTCTCCTGTATTCTCGGCTAGACTGCCTTATTATTGGCACAATCGTAACTTTGCGAAATGAAATGGCCTTGCGTCTGGCTAGTAATGGTTGGCATGGCATGCAGCTGGGAACATTCCAAGACATCCTCAAGATACAGAGATTTTCCAGCCCGGGACATACGTACCGCAGTGAAGTAATGGCGGTGGGGTCAGAGGCACTCCCTGATAACGTCACCCCCTATGCCTCGCTTTTTGACGGCGCTCTAAGTTTCCTGAAATGGCGAGAGACATGGCGCCAAACTCACTGGATTGTTGTGCTCGACCGCACCGAACCGCACTTCGCCGAGGCGGTAAGCATTCTCAATCAGGAGTACATCAGCGATCGGATTGACGCTGAGCAGTCTATAGTCCCACGATTGCCGGACGGAATGGACGTGTTGCTCTTTAAGGAGAGACAGTGAACGATCTTGCCGCAATCGAGCGCGTGTATGATTGTGCCGCATCCTGTGAACTGCGCCGGCATCGGATTAGGCATGACCGATTTAATGAATTTTGTCTGGGACTCCAGCGACTTCAAAACGCTCTTGGCGACGCGACCGAAGACGGATACTGGCGACCGATTTTGCAGTACCTTTGCCGGTTTCGATACTTGGCGAGTGCGATGCCGTCAGCCTTCGACGATCCCGCAATCTTCTCGTTAGAAAGTTGTACCGAAATCGAAGGACTCCTCTCCTCACGCGGCCAACATCTTTATCCGGAACTCGCCGGTCAAGCACTGCCTCTCGTGAGTATGCACAAGGAGATCGCGACCACCACAACGAATCCGTTACTAGATGCAATCACGGAACGGCTAACCGAACAGAGCGTAGTGCTTGTCAGGGCAACTGGACTGGTCGCACGGACCGAACGTATCCTGGCAGGTTCCGGCCGAGCTGTGCGCGTACTGTCCCCCCTTGATTTGAGCGGGCTCTTCTGCGTGAAGCACCTTATTATCCTCGGGCCTGCCCGCTGGTATCCCGAATATATATTCACCGCGCCACGAGCAGAACATATCGATCTCCTGCAATACACCTGGATGCGAGACAGGAAGATCGAACCTACTTCATTCATCACCAGGCCCGTCGAGACCAAACACCAACCTTTTCTGATGTATCAGGATGATGGGGAAGAGATGATTGACGCGGATGCAATCCTACCCACAGTCAACTGGCAACAGATCGTACAGAGTGTACGAACCACAATAGACCAAAACCAGGATGAAGTGGACGCGCGGCTCTTCATTCTAGACGGTAGCCGCGCTGTTTTCCTCGAAGCCGACGAGCAAGCCACGGCACGGACTATCAACGTGAGCGATGATGAGCGGCCAGTCCAGCGAATGGCTGTAACGCAACTCACGACCGGCATGTTTGTGCTACTTCGGACGAGTGGAGGCGGCGATTATATCGTCCCCATTGCAGATCGCATTCTCGGTACCAGCGCTGAGACGGTACGCGCAGAGCAGCGCCAATGGAAACACAAGTTGCGCGAATTGGCCAGAAGAGACGGCATATCTGTAGTTGCGCGCAAGCTCCGCCACGTCGGCTCGCGTATTGCCAGCGAGACGAATGTCCGCAACTGGATATCAGAACGTAGCATCAAGACTGCGGCATTTGAAGACTTCGCCGCGATCATGGAGGTCATTGGCGAGGGCGAGCATGCAAAGGAGTACTGGAACACGATGCGCATTATTGATCGAGCACACCGCAAAGCCGGCTTCCATATCGGCAAGTTACTCTTGACCCAGGTCAAAGAGGCAAACCTTAGCGAACTCGAGCAGCGCGGGACGCTGGAGTTCAGGCTTGCGGACGAAGAAGGCGGTAGCATTACGGCATTCCGGATTGAGCAGATAGCACCTCAGCTTTACCAAATTCCGGTAACTCGAATAGGGCACGTCCTCCATACCTGAAGGGAAAACGATGCCAGATCATATCGCGACCCGAAGACGATTACTTGAAGCACTCCGGGAAGAACTCGTTGGGCCGTCACCGCAGGGAATACCGATCGACTGCACGACTCCGATCACCTTTGATCAAAGAGAGCAGTCATTCGGACCCTGGCGGCAAGCTGGTTCGGGCGAAGAAATCCTCCAGCGAGATCGCCCGGTCAAAAGGTACGGAATTGGTGTTTTACACCCGCTGGGCACAATGGAGGAACTCGACCTCGACACTACTCTACCCACAGAAGACGGTGAACCGGACGTTCTTACAGGACAAGCACAAAGCGTACTCGAAGCAATGGAAGAACGCTCCGGTGGCACGGTTGCCGAAGCAGAGAATGATGATCTCGATCTTTCCACCGCAAACACATACCGTCCCAGCACCATGGGAATCAGTTTTCTGGCTGAACTGGACGACGAAGCGGTTCTCCGCGTTACATTGACTGGCGGACGCTACCGCCGGAAAGCAATTACTGTTGCCGGGCAGCAACGTGACTGGTGGTTGCGCAGCCCGTTACAACTCTCGACCAGTTTCACGAGCGCCGCGCTACGCGCGGCCAGTGGCTCGAAGGTGGCAGCAGCGAACGTCGAGTATGAGAACACCGACAACCTGGATCTACGCGTCGAGGTTTTTGCGCGGCCATTTGAAAACTACTCTCTGATCACCGCGTGCATCGTAAACCGCACTCCGTTCGCAGACCCGGTTGACGAACGGTGCGTGTTTCAGACACATCTTGTGGCCACTATCACTGGGGAAACTTCGTTAATCCGGCCGTACCCCGTGCCGGAAGCTCAGCAACCCGATGAAGAAGAGGATTCGCTAGCTCTAGTATATCGACATCAGCAAACGTTTGCAGTTGGGCATGGATGCGCTGCCGAGTGGGACACAACCACAAGTGAACAAGTGCACTCAGTTAGCGGAGAATGTTTGCCTACTTGCGAGGTCCCCAGCATTACCTCAGAGATTACCGGCAACGACGGCGCGCGTATTGAGGTTTCGATGGCAACCCTCGCAGGATTGCGAGATGAGGATCCGCTCCGCCCGTTCGATGCGCTCATCGCCGAATATGAAGTTTGGATTCAGAGTCGGACCAGAGAGGCTCAGGGACTTATGCTCCGGTATCAGCCAGCCGCAAGACGCCATCTTGAAGCATGCAATCGTTGTGTTGCGCGCATGCGCCGCGGATTGGAATATCTGCGCAATAATCCCATCGCGTTTCGCGCGTTCCAATTAGCGAATCATGCGATGCTTTTGCAACAACTGCGAGGCCGTCGTGAACCGCGCCGCGTCCAATATGATGAACGTGCCCAGCGCTTCACATTTCTAGAACCTTACCCGACAATCGATGTCCGGACCAACGATTGCTATTGGCGCGTGTTCCAAGCGGCATTTCTCCTTATGAGCATAGAATCAACTGGAGAAGCCGCTGCCGCAGAGCGTCGCACCGTCGAGCTTATCTGGTTCCCAACCGGTGGTGGCAAAACCGAAGCGTACCTTGGGCTTGCAGCATTTTCGATGTTTCTTCGCCGTTTGCGCGATACCCATGACATTGGGGTTCATGTCCTTACGAGATACACGCTACGACTCTTGACTGCTCAGCAGTTCCAACGTGCATCGGGGCTCATTTGTACAATGGAATACCTCCGCCAGCAGGATCGCAATCTGGGTGATACGCCTTTCTCCATTGGGATATGGTTAGGCGGTAGCACGACTCCCAACACGCGCCAGGAGGCGCGGTCTATATTACAAGGACTTACACGCGGCGATAAGTATGCTGAAAACCAGTTTCTCTTGAATCGCTGTCCGTGGTGTGGCGCACAGCTTGGTCCGGTCAAATACGATGGTCGACCTCCGCGCGGCGCACCCTTGGTTATCGGATACGAGCGCAGCGGTGCCACAGTAATTCTTCGTTGCACCGACCAGCAGTGCACATTCCGGCCACGCCTTCCGGTGTTCGTCATCGATGAAGACATCTACGAAGAGCGGCCTACGCTTGTAATTGGCACTATCGACAAGTTCGCCATGCTCTCATGGCGTCCTGAAGCGCGCACCCTTTTTGGCATCGCTTCCGATGGCACGAGGGAATGTTCGCCTCCAGGACTAATCATTCAGGACGAACTGCACCTCATCGCCGGACCCCTCGGATCACTCGCCGGACTTTACGAAACTGTAATTGAGGAACTATGCACCGATCAACGGAACGACACCATTGTTCCTCCCAAAATCATCAGTTCGACGGCCACAATCCGCCGATATGAGGATCAGATCCGCAGCCTATACGCCCGAACCGATACCGCATTGTTCCCGCCGCCAGGACTGGATGCGAGCGACTCCTTCTTTGCACGCTACGCTAGCGACGACCGTGGGCAGCTTCTACCGGGACAGATGTATGTTGGGGTCCACGGCGCCGGACTCGGATCAGTCCAAACCGCACAGGTACGCACTTTCACGGCACTACTGCAAGCCCCCAAAACATTTGGAGATGATGAGCGTGACCCATGGTGGACGCTGATGGTGTTCTTCAACAGCCTACGCGAACTTGGCACGACTCTGTCGCTATTTCAGTCGGACATTCCCGACCGTTTCAAAGTGCTTCGGATTCGACTCGGTATTCCTTGGGATCGAGTCCGCAGTATCTGGAATATCCGAGAACTCACGGGCCGACTGCGTAGCGACGAGGTGCCGCAAGCCATTGCTGCGCTTGAAGTTCCTTATGGCAGCACGCAGCGTCCGGTTGACGTTTGCCTCGCTTCGAACATTATCGAGGTCGGAATCGATATCGCCCGGCTTTCGCTGCTCTGCGTAGTCGGACAACCTAAGACTACATCTCAGTACATTCAAGTTACCGGAAGAGTCGGACGGCGATGGGAAGAACGTCCTGGTCTTGTCGTGACGATCTACAGCCCCTCAAAGCCACGCGACCGGTCGCATTTTGAAAAGTTCCGGAGCTATCACGAACGCCTTTACAGCCATGTCGAACCAACAAGTGTCACACCTTTCTCCCCGCCAACGCTCGATCGAGCACTGCACGCGGTCCTCACAGTGTACGCGCGACACTTCGGTGATCAAAGGATTGCGCAGCATCCATACCCGTATCCAAGTCAACTTATTGAACGTGTCCGCGATATCATTCACTCGCGAGTCGGCATCGTCGATCCCGAAGAACGCGACAACTGCGAGCGGCTGCTCCAGCGGCGTGCCCAAGAGTGGCAAAGGTGGGAACGCACGTGTTGGAGCGGCAACTTCCAGGCACAGGACGCACCACTCCTGCGCGAAGCAGGAGCATACGTGCCGCGAGAATGGGCACGACTCTCGTGGCCCACGCCAACATCGATGCGTAACGTAGACGCAGAATGTGATGCGATCATCACTAGCACTTACCTGACAGAGGGGGATTAAGATGCGTGCGTGGAACCCTGTCCGTCGCGGACAACTGATCGCGCCATTCGGTGTGGCAGCACTGATGGTACTCAAGGATGGGACAAGCGTTATCGCCGGAGGGCTTGACCATTGGTTCGAACGAGAGGATGGCGACCAGCATGGCATCGAATTGAGTGAGTACCGCATCCAAGAGTGGCGACTTGAGCGCTCGCTGAGGGCGACACATTTCCGACAACCGCCTGATTTTCGAGAAGGCCGCCGCGACAACCCGAATGCTGGACTCAAAATTCCATTCCTGCGATTCCCACAATGGCACCAGTGCCCATTGTGCAATCGTTTAAGTGAGCAACCACTTTCGCTACGCGAACATAGACGCTGCCAGGAATGCGAAGCCAGGAACCGCAGAAAGCGTCTTGTTCAGGTGCCGATCATCGCGATATGCGAAGATGGCCATATCCAGGACTTTCCATGGTGCGCCTGGGTCCATCGGAGCGTCCAACCGGCATGCGACCAACCGTTGAAACTCGTCGCCACTGGCGGTGCTACACTTGCAGCGCAGAAGGTCACCTGCGAGTGCGGTGCGGAGCGGACGCTCGCCGGAATCACCGAAGCAAGCGGCAACACTACATTTCTCACTACCAATCTCGACCGAAATAGCCTCTATAACTGCGGCGGCAAGCGCCCCTGGCTAGGAACCAGCGACACCACGCCTTGCAACCGGCCTATTCGTGGTTCACTGCGAAGTGCATCGAATGTGTACTTCGCCGATGTTCGTTCCGCCATCTATTTACCGCGTGGGGAGGGTGCACCAGCGGAGCTTCTCGTGCTTTTCGAGGAACCGCCTCTCGCCACTATTGTCGATGTGTTTACCACCGCAGGTGCGCGGCCTTCACCCCAGCAGCTCCGAGCGATGCAAGGAGGGCTCCTCCACCCCTTCAGCGACGATGACATTGATCGCGCGATCGAGATCATGCTTTCCGGAACGGAAGATGACGGAGCTGGACGAGTCGAAACCGACGATCCGCCCACTGCATTTCGCAGACCTGAGTACACAATTCTGCGAAGTGAGCGCCATGATACGGACCTGATTGTTCGTCCGGCAAATCTCACAAGATATGACTCAGGCAGCGCCCTGTGGTTTTCTCAGATCACGCTGGTTGAAAAATTACGCGAAACTCGGGCGTTTGCAGGCTTTACGAGAATCTTTCCAGATAACCAGCAATCACTCGCCGAACGCAAAGGTTTGTTGTGGCGGGCTGTACCAGCAGCAGACGAGTGGCTGCCTGCATACGTCGTCTTCGGAGAGGGTATTTTCCTAGAACTGTACGAAGAGCGCGTTCGCAGGTGGGAAACGCAAGCGGATAGCGTTGAGAGGAGCAATCGTCTAGCGGCAACCTACCAGCGCCTCCAACACGGCCGCCGCTTGCGTCCTCGGCCTATCTCCCCACGTTTTCTCCTTCTGCACACGCTCGCGCACGTGCTCATGAATCGGCTCACTTTTGAGTGCGGGTACAGCTCGGCAGCTCTGCGCGAGCGCCTCTACGTGTCCGATGACGCGCACAGTCCTATGGCGGGCGTTCTTATTTATACCGCAGCAGGTGACGCAGAGGGTACTATGGGCGGGCTCGTGCGAATGGGCAAGCCAGGATATCTTGAGCCGGTTCTTCGGCGGGCACTCGAAGGTGCTAAGTGGTGTTCCGCAGACCCGGTCTGCATGGAGTTGGGCGGCACATCAGGTCAAGGGCCGGGTTCGTGCAATCTTGCCGCTTGCCACAATTGCGCGCTTGTACCGGAAACGGCATGTGAAGAGTTCAACCGCTTTCTTGACCGCGCTGTTCTTATTGGCTCGCCAGGACGGCCAAACGTCGGCTTCTTTGCACGTTGATCGAAAGCTCTCGGCGGACGTACTGGCAAGACGCCTGCAATTTGCACGAACCACATTTTGGTTTGTGTGTGGTACAGATGTTCGCAGCAAAATCCAACAAACCGTAGTTGTGCAGGACTGCATTACGAGGCAGGATGGCCCAAGCAAGCGACCAGATTTGGCGTGATCGACGCAAATCCTTTCGCGTCTGGTAACCACTGAACCGGCCCAAGACTCGAATGACGTTCGCATCAACAATCGGAACACGCTCGCTGAATTTGAAACACCCTACGGCGGTGGCCGCATACAGCCCGAGGTGAGGAATCTGGAGCAAGTTTTCCGCTCCGGATGGCACTACACCTCCAAATTTTTCTTCGAGAAAACGTGCAACATTTTTTAGCGCCTTCGCGCGCTGATTCTGAAACCCTAGAGGCCGGAGTAACAGCCGGAGCGTTGACAACCGCGCTCGTGCGAGACGCTCAGGCTGCGGATATCGAGCAACGAGAGCCGGCCATACTTGCGCGACATCTTCCGCTTTTGTTTGGGCAAGTAACAACTCCGCGATCAGTAGGTGAAAAGGTGTTGTTCGGAGATCTCGCCATGGAAAATCACGGAAGTGACGGCGTGCATATAAAACGAAGAATCGCTTTAGAGGCACGAAATCCGTTGGGAGAATTCCGTCTACGCGGCTCGTCCAAAAGACGCGATGCTCAGGCGTGCGTAGTGTTTGGGCGGCCGCTGCTAATGCTATTTTTTTTCTTTTCATTTAGGAGTGCCTTCATTACGGCCTCTCCTAGTGCCTTCGCCATAGGCGGTGGTACAGCGTCCGAAACGAGGCGTAATTGATCCGAGAGGGTGCCGTGCAGTCGATAATCGGCTGGGAATCCTTGCACCAGCATGGCTTCATATACGCTCAGTCGGCGCTTACCGTCAGGATGAATGTGAACCTCGCGATGACCATATGCGACGGTCCAACTGGGCTTATCCCAGTCTAATACCCGAAAAGGACGGCCTTTTGCACTTCCGTTTCTCAGCGAACCGTCAAAAAACCTCTTCGACCGAGGCATCATTGCCCAATGGTTCGGGTGCACAGGAATATTGGCCATCTTCAAGGCTCTATTAAACAACGCTGGCTCGGGTAAGTCGCCAATGACATCGCGGACGGTGCGTGGCACTGCTTGTCCTTTCGGAAACCTGAATGTGAAATCCTTTCCATATTTTTTATTGTTCCATCCGACGACGAAAACGCGCTTCCTAACCTGGGCCACTCCGAAATCTTGGGCATCGAGTTCACCTTCAACAATGTGAAAGCCGGCAGCCGCAAACAATTGTTTGAACCTGGTAAAGATTTCGGCATGCATTTTGTGCTTTAACCCGCGGACGTTCTCAAATACGAAAAAGTCCAGGCCAAAAGACGTGTTGAGCTCCTTAAGGACCTTCGCATACCACTCCGGCAAACGCGCCCGCGGGTCATCACCATTTTTGTGAACGTTACCGAGAGAGAACGCTTGACAGGGCGGACCGCCAATTACACCGACGGGTCGCACCGGAGCCGGTAATTCTTCTAGCCGCTGGCAAATGTAGCCACTGCTCAGGTCTGATAGATTTTTTTTGAGCACCCGGCCGTGAGGGTGATTGGCTTCATAGGTGATGCAAGCTGCCGGGTCAACATCCACGGCTAGAACAGGTCGGAATCCTGCTTGGAAGAAACCAAGATCAAGTCCACCACAGCCTGAGAAGAGGCTAACCACCGGAATCCCTGGCTGGCTAAGTAGCTCATTGACTTTTTTTGAGATCATCGAGGAATTCGCCCAACGGTATCGCAAGAAGCAAAAAGGGCTGGCGTTACTTTTACCTCAATTTAGGGGCAGATGTCGAACCCTACCTTTCGTCCGTAGCCTACCGCAATGGGAGGACCTTAAGCCGACTAAATACGGATAGAAAAATTTGCTTCCTCGGACACGACCAAAGCGGCTAAAGAGAAATACGATGCATGGCCGCTCGCGCTATTTTTTGCGAGAGGCTGGATAGCCGACTTCTGCTTCCGTAATATGAAGCGAACAGAATTCCCCTCTCACGCCGCCACGCACTTCATGTCCGAGACGGAACCGACTTTAACTTCTAGCTTTGCCCATTTGTCGCCGCCATCATCACTGGAGTAAAGCTCCCCGCCTCTCAGCGCGGCGTACACGCGA
>Ga0209824_10002077_pt1 | contig 10664 bp, 12 predicted proteins | sample VDWuncwatermetaG_FD_184124 | JGI IMG/M metagenome (GOLD analysis project Ga0209824, IMG submission 184124) | Wastewater microbial communities from Netherlands to study Microbial Dark Matter (Phase II) - VDW unchlorinated drinking water (SPAdes)... ...
CTAAGAAGGAAATCCCTCCGCCTCCTCCACCATCTCAGAACAACACTCCTCCTGCTGTTGATACTCCACCCGTTGCGCCACTCTTCACTGGTCCCGTTGGCGGTATTGGAACTGGCGGTGATCAACCAAGAGCGCCAGGATCCACTCTTGCACCATCAATAACCACTGGTGGAAGCACATCGTTGGGAGGAAGCAGCGCGGGTGGAGCATCTGTCGCTCCGGAGATCTCCGGAGGGTCGGTTGCCGCCCCGATTGTGCCAGTGGAATCCAAAACCCCTGCTGCCCAAGCCCTTGCTTCTGCCGGACTCAATACCTTGAGCATCAATAGACAATCGTTTGCTAGCTTTTCGTCGTTGCCCACATTGCCGTTATCAGAAACGACCCTTAATCTCTCCGGCCAATCCACCCTTCCCAACGCCCAAGTCACCATAACTCTTCACAGCGACCCCATTGCTACTACAGTTCAATCTGATAGTCTTGGCAACTGGAGCGCTGAACTCAATCTTGCCCAAGCCGATCCGCTGGTACAACATACACTGACCGTGAAAACCACGCTCGGCTCCATTGAAACACCGGAAACAACAGTGGCCTATGTGAGCGTTCCTTCTCAGAGCGCCATTCTCAATAGTTTACCCACCGCCGTTGCTCAACAACTGGTGATTGCGGGGAATGCGGTGCAAGACGTGACACAAGGGTTTGTGGACAACGTGATTGCGCCCACCGCGGAAGTCACGAAGAAGGTCGCGGTGAAAACCGTTCAGGTCGCCGTGAAAACTGCCCAAGTCACCCATGAGGTCGTTGTAAAAGTAGAGCCCGAAACCAAAGTGACATTGGCGACCGCCTTGCCGATTGTGGCCGTGGTTAATCCGCCCGTGGTGGCAACACTCCCGTACATTCCATTTATGATCTACCATTTTTTCACCTGGCTCCTCAGTTTCTTGGGTCTTAAAAAACGTCGCGTGCCCTGGGGTATTGTCTACGATGGCATTACCAAAGAACCGGTAGCCCTGTCGATCGTGCGGTTGGTTGATACACAAACAAAGAGAATTGTGGAAACACAGGTAACAGATCGCGATGGAAGATTTGGCTTCTTGGTCAAGCCCGGCAGTTATCGCATTGAAGCAAATAAGACCGGATACGTGTACCCTTCAAAGATCATCTCGAGTATGGAGGACGGGAGTTACCAACCTGTTTATCGTCAAGAACAATTCACGGTGTCGGACGACAAGCAGGTCGTGGCCATGGCCGTCCCCATGGATCCGGTAAACTTTAACGGTGTAGTGCACACCTCTGCTGCAAGAATGATCTGGGGCAAACTGCATCACTATGGGCGCAAGGTGCACTTCCCTGTGATGGTTGCCGGGAGTTTGATCGCCGTACTCGTGGCGGCGAATGTACCGAGTGTTACGAATGTTTTGATGGCGATCGGATATGCGTTAACAACGATTCTGCAAAATTTCTTGACTCCTGCGCAACCCAAACCTTGGGGAGTGGTGTATGATGCCGCAATGTTGACACCGGTGGCTCTGGCACTCGTGGATATTATTGATACGAAGTACAACAAGCTCTTGAAGAGCCGCCTGAGCGATTATGAAGGTCGGTTTACCTTCTTGCCCCCCAAGGGAAGTTATAAACTCAACGTGCGAAAACTAGGATTCCGATTCCCGGTGCCAGAAGCGAAGCCTATCAAGAACTTTAAGAACCCGTACCATGGAGAAGAAGTGACGCTCACGAAAGACGGCGGTTATATTGCACAGGATATTCCGGTGCAACCAGTAAATCCAGCAAGTCCAGTAAATTCAGTGAATCCAGCACCGACCAATCCTCCTTACCCTGACCCTCTCCAGAGGAGAGGGAACTTCATAGAAGCCCAAATCATGAACAATGAACACATCACCCTGCTCGGGAAGGATCATGAAGGGAATGTGAATCCATAGAGCGCAACACCATAATCATAGAGTTTATTGTCGTGGTTTAAAAAACACTCCTATAACAGGAGTGTTTTTTAGTACGGCACTGTATGAGATCATTCTCCTTCACGTGCGTACGGGTAGACCACAACATCATCCACAACGCCCGCGAAGTTGGTTCCGCCGAAGCTGGGGTTCTTGCCCACTGTGAACGCATTGGTGCTGGTATCGAATGCGAACGATCGAATAGTATTCATCCCGACTTCTGCCAATTAGTATGACAGCTTCAATTTTTTTAGTATTCCCTTGATTTCCTCTCCAATCTCGCAACGCAGCGTAAACACTTCGTTAGTAACGGTATCGATGATCCTCGCGTCCGTCACTTCCCATAAAAGATCCATCATACGCCGCAACGATACTCCGGTCTTCATCTCCATATATTTGCCCATGATGAGGGCAACAAAACAAATCAGCAGATGCGCCTTCACGGCCTCTTCGGCATAATGAAAGATGGGGCGAGTGAGGAGATCGCTTTTGGTCATGCGAAATGCCTGCTCCACATGCCAGAGATTGTGGTAGTGCGCGATGATCTGGGCATCAGACTGCTGTGAGAGCGGGATATTAGTGTAGTATCCTTTGATCCCAAGAAGAAGCGTTGCTTTTTCCAACAGCGGGTCATTGAAGGCATACCCATTGGTTTGTTTGGTCTTGATAAACTTTGCACGCTTTCCTGGTTCGCCCTGTTCGACTAACTGCTTGGCTTTGAGGACCTGCTTGTCGAGTTCTGCTTTGTCTTTGCGATACCGCCGGGTGGAAAAAGAGCAAACGAGATCGCCGTGTACAGTGGCCAGACGGATCGTTGCGTCATCATGACGCTCTAGTTCTTTGGCGATCCGTTCGATCATTACGGGTGAACAATTGGCCAGCCGGGCCCCCACGATGTAGGTGAGCTTCTGGCGTTGGAGTGCGGCAACATTCGCAGAGCTGATCATGGCTGCATCCGCGACGACGGTACATGTTTCCACTTCATGCCTCTTGGCAAATGCCATCAATACCGGGAGCATCGTGTGCCCTTCAAAGGTGTTGCCCCGGAAGACCTCGTAGCCCAGAGGGAATCCTTGTTCCGTGACCAAGAGCCCCAGCACAATCTGGGGTTGGTTTGCTTTGTGGTCTTTCGAGAATCCAGGTCTTCGCAGATCATCTGCTTCGAATGATTCAAAATACAGCGTGGTCACGTCGTAGAGCACGAGCGTTGGCTTCCACGCCAACTCCCGTCGTGCGCACTCCACAGCGATCTGTTCAACACGGCTCTTGTGTGCCGTCATGGTGGGGAGGATACGGTAGACAGTGCGCAGGGCGTAGGAAATATTGAAGTATTGCTTAAGCAGTTGCACGGAGCGCCGCTTTGATGCCGGCTCCACAATGCGCATGAGAGCAAGATCAATCAGGAGTGGTTGTGGTATTGCCGCCAAGCCGCAGTGATGGGCCACCGCAGAAAGGATGGTGTAGGCGAACGTATGCAAGACACCGATATACCGACAGGTTGCCAGATGTAATACGCGCTCTGACGCTCTTGGCAACAAGGTCGTTTGCCCAGTGAACCGTTCGATCCATTGCTGGGCGCTTTGCACCAGAGCAGCGATCTCTTCTGTAGACCGAGCACTGCCGACATGTTTGAGGAGCACAACCTTGCGCTCGTGATACCGGACGACTTGGATCGCTGTGGCACCGGATGCCGTTGTGAGTTTCCGAATGGATGGCATAGATGCCATTAGTATGACAAACTGTGCCGGAAACACCAAAAAACCGCCTTGTTGGGCGGTTTTCATTTTTACTTTTTAGAGGTGGCAGAAGTCGGGGGTACCACGCGGGTTCTCACAAAACCGATTGGACACATCCAATCAAAACTGGCGACGGTGGAACTTACCCACCTTATCACTAATGGTTCATGTCAATTGTACCACAGAGGCCAAAAGTTTGTTTTTAAAGGACTGTTTTATGCAACCGGCGTGTTTATCACGCAGGATCTAAGTACCTATCAAACCCCAGAGAGTCGGGAGCGGTTGATTGATCCTGCGCGTAAACAAATATTGCGCACCTCGCAACCATCGAGTCCCTCGATTTCTCGCTCTCTGGGGGAATAGAAAAACCGCCCGAAGGCAGCAATATCCCTGAGCAACGTCGAAGAAAATCAAAGCTTGACAACCTTAAGATCCTTAACTTTCTTGAAGTCATTAATATTCCGAGTAACAACAGGAAAGCCAGAGTTCAACGCGGTGGCAGCGATGATGCTGTCGCCCAAACCCATACGATGTTCACGACGAAGACGTCCGGCTTGATAAGCAATGTCGGGGGTAAGGTTAATGACTTCAAATCGCGCGATCATCAAGTCAATCGTTTCCTTGTGGTCAGGTGTCATTTCCGGCTGGGCAAAGAGCTCAACAATCGATAGCACTGAAAAAGAAAAATCGTGGCCTTCCGATCGCCATTGCCGAATTTGATCGACAACACCAGCCTCATCTTTGGTGAGATAGATGATAATGTTGGTATCCAGAAGCATCATAACCGAGGAAGTTTGCGCTCTAATTCTTTACGAATCTTCTTCTGGTATTTGATGGGGTCGATCTTACGATGTTTCCACATACCCCGAAGCCGCTCTAGTACATCATCTTGTGCTTGACGTTCGCGCTTCTCATCACGACCCCACGATAAATAGAGTACATCATTCCACGCCAAGCCATAGCGGTCGATGACCTTCTTCACCTCTTTCTGTGCTTGTCGAATCTTAATCTCTTTTGTAGTGGTTTCCATAAAAGTAAAACGTTAATCTTCTTCTTTAACCATACCACACTAACCACGCGTGTCAACGCATCTTTTTCCTCCGAATCTCCGCGATAGATATCGCCATCATTCTGGTCTTACCAGAATCCGATCGATGTCTGCCGCGGGGACTCTACCGTAGTCCCAAACCCGTCGTTTGGCCGTCGTCGTACGGTCGGACTGACAGGAGGTTTACCATGGCCAAGCCCATCTTCACGTTCCGCTCCATCTCCACCACCATCGGTGCCGCGCTCCTCGCGGCGTTCGAGATCCCGGGGGGCGTGACGACCCCCGAGGAGTTCGGGGCCGCTGTCGCCGAGGCGACGGCGGGCGAGAAAAACCCATTCGTCCCCGCCGAGGGAAAGGGGCTCGTGGTCGACGGCCGTGGCCCCGTCTGGGGCTACGGCATGCTTCTGCACGAGGGACACCCCTCGTGCTGGGCGGCCACCCGCGACCCCCGCCCGGGGATCGTGGTGGTCTCCACCCACCACCCCGACCGCAGGGTAGGCGATGTGGCGCCGTTCCCGGCCGACCCGCCCGTCGAGCCGGCCAAGTAGGCGGCTCGTGATGACCCTCACCTGCGCGGCAACGGGAGCGCCGCGCTGGTGAGTTGAACCAAAGCTCCCCCAACGAAAGGAGGCGGTGATGGCCACCGCCGCGGACGCACGAGCGTCCTACAAGGGAATGGTGGTGGCCATCGGCGGGCCGCCTCATTCCGGGAAGAGCGTCTTCCTGGCAGAGCTGTATCGGCAGCTTTTAGCCAGGCGGCCGGCCGGCTTTGTCTTCCTCCAGAGGGCTTGTCCCGATGGGGAAGGCATGTGGTCGGCCGAGAGCGACCCCGCCATTGTCGCCGAGATTCGACGGAAAGGGAAGTTCGATGCGAAGTTTATGAACTTCCTCCTTCCGTCGATCTCGAGTTTGGGCCGGTGTTTCCCACTGGTCCTACTCGACCTCGGCGGGGTCCGGAGCGCGGAGAATGCCGAGATTCTCCACCGCTCCACGCACGTCCTCGTTCTCTCGTCGAAAGACGAGCAGAACGAGCCGTGGTCGCAGTTTGCGGCCGCGGAGGGTTGCCAGACCCTGGCGGTTCTGGCGTCTCGACTCTTCGAGCTCGCACCCGGCGTGCTCGACACGACCAAGCGGACCCCGGACCAGCAGTGGTCTGGGGAAATCCCGCTACGTCGTGAGCTCTGGCAGTTGGACCGCAAGGGTCCGCCAGAGCTCTACCGGGACGCGGTCAGCCAGTTTGCCGACTGGCAGATCGCAAAAGTCGACGCGATCCGATAATCGCGTCGAGACCAAACCCTCTCATCGTTCACGGAAACAACTGTGAGTCACGCGGCGAATAAAGCCGCGAAGAGGATGAGCACGATGCGCACAGCGACGCGTCGGCTCCGATGAGAACCCATCCTACGCTCTCCGAGCTTCGGAGGGCAAGCAAAAACGACTCGGTCATCCGACCGGGCAAGAAGGAGATGGCACTCAGGAGAAGAGCGACCGTGGACATGCATTCCCACATCGTTCTTCCTCCTGACATTCCTCGGAATAAATATTCCGGTGAGCGTCGGGAGAATAACCATGCTATTACTTACTTACTTAAATCATCCGTGAAAACAAAACCTTCGTTTCGTATCGTCCTTTAATATTAATGGCAGCGGCATAAATGGTATACTACACATGAAGCTAACTTTTAGTGATGTTCATGTGTATGCCTCGAACAGGAGCAAAACGCCTTGCTGTCAGCTTCACTGCGGGCAGACTCACCCACTTCGGTGGTGTGTATCTCTTGCATTGTTTCTTACAGCAGCTCCAAATTAGAACATTACTGAGTCGCCAGGTGCGCTTACCGGAACGCAATAACTATTTTACCATTACCGAACGATTATTCGCGTTACTCTACCCGATGATTTTGGGGCTCGATACGATTGAGCTCTCCGTGTTACTCGGTACCAACGGCGTGTTCCAATATCTGACGGGACTACCACGATTTCCTCGAGCGAATACGCTGCGCCGTTTTCTGACAGACAACGCTGTGGAATTACTACCGCGGATCAAAGCGGTGCATCATCAGTTGCGGAAATACTTCCTCATCTTACCCACCAATCGCTCGAGCTACTGCCTGGATTTCGACTCCACAGCCAGAACATTGTATGGCAATCAAGAAGGAGTTGTGAAAGGATACAATCCCAACCATCCTGGCAAGAAATCGTATCATCCCCTCATCTGTGCCGAAGCGCATCTCCAAGATTGTCTTGGGGGCACGCTCCGGTACGGAAACGCCCATACGGCGGATGGGGTGACGGAGATGTTGGACGCCGCTCTCCAGACCCTGCCTCCCAGGACAAGAACTATTCGTGTCCGAGCAGATGCGGGCTTTTACGGCAAGGAGTTTATCGAGGCTTTGCAAGGGAAATGTATTGATTTTGCCGTGGTGGCTCACTTGACCGCACCGCTTCGAAACCGTCTCCCAGGATTGAAGTATCAATCCGTGGGCACGGCGTGGTCTACCGCGGAACTCCAATACCAGCCGCACGGGTGGAAGAACCGTTACCGCTTCGTGGTGCTGCGAGAAAAGCTCACAGAAGAGCGAAGAGACCAGCTCAAACTTTTTATGACCGGACGATTTTCCTACCACGCCATCGTGACCAATATGAATCTGACCCCGCATGGTATCTTCCGCTTCTACGAAGACCGTGCCGGACTGGAACGGATCATCCGCAGCTTGAAGGAAGACTATCCGTTTGCCACCGCACCCACCAACTCCTTCGCTGCCAACGCCCTCTATGCGGAGTTGTCGTTGATGGCGTACAATATCGTGGTCTGGTTCAAACGCTTGTGTTTGCCAGAGGATTGGCAGAGTTATACCATCGCTACATTGCGACACCGGCTCCTGCTCATTCCCGGGATCTTTACCAGAACGAACAATCGGCCCCGACTCAAATTACCAAAGAGCAGTCCGTATCAGGAAACGTTTCTCTATGCCCAGAAGAAAATTAACACCCTCCAATCCCTTGTGTGACCGCTTCGCACATCCACACTATTTATTGTTGGATGTCCGGAGCGATCCCGCAAGGAAATATGACTTTTCACGCAGGATCTAAGTACTTAATCTGTATGAATTCCCCTGAATCACCGCAATCGAACCGCGAGGTTCCCACAGCGAGCATCGAACGCGTGACACCCTCTGAGGTCCGCGCCTGGGTCAACGAACTCAAGACCACGCGGCCGAAAAAAGACTGGGCGCACCTCGTGGGCATCATCGACGAGCATGCCCCGCACGGAGAAGAAGCCGATGCCGCCTTAGCGCTACGGCACAAACAAGAAATGATTGGCGCTACTTTGATGCGGACACAACCGCCGTGCGTCGTCGGCGCATTTGTTCTGCCACAATATCAACGGCGGGGATACGGGCAGCAACTGATCGAGAGGGCAGTGCGCGCGCTCGCCGAACACACAACGGAAAAGATATTGCTCGAGGTTTGCGACACACGCGCGCTCGAAATCGCCGAGAGTCTCCCACCCGATCTTCGATCAAAAATTCAAATCGAAGATGTGCGGCAGGATGTGTAAGGTGGTATAAAAAAAATTCTTCCGACATTCATCACAAACAAAACGTCATCGCGAGGGCTGTGCCCGAAGCGATCCAGACCGTCGTCATCCTGGTCTTAGACAGTATCCGATCGTGGATTGCTTCGCTGCGGCTCGCAATGACAGTTGTGGTGAGCGTCGGGAGAATAATCCCGAAACCAAAAGACCCGCCATGTTAGCGGGTCTTGCAATGCGCACAAAAAATCTATTCCTAAGTTGGCGAGACGATGGGTGGCGCAGGGAACACATGATGCGAGCGGATTGCCTCAACGCGTTTAGCCGGAAGAACTTTTTCTTCATCCAACGCTGTGATAACAGCGTTCACTTTGTCGTCTTCTTTGCGCACCAGTACAACCATGTCGCCCCGCACATTGCCGGAAATGCGACTTAAATCGTCGATCGTAACCATTTTAGCCTCGATTCGCGAAACGCGTCCGTCAAGCAACGCAAATTCATCCTTTGTGACGGCATTGTCCTTAACAAAAGCAACGCTTTCGGCAAGATCGTCGATGGATTGTGTAATCGGCTTCAGTTCTTCCTTAACCACTTTACTAATTTGTTGGAGATCGTCTTGAGTTAACATAAATAGCGTGAAAAAACTCTTGCCCAAACACTATAGCATATTCCAGAATACGCAACAATGATTGTACTTGTCCTCCGAAGTTTTAACGAAGGAGGATCTCCGCACCCTTACAGCAGAGTGCTTGCTGCTGTACGGATGCGGGGAGCGCCGAACCGTGCGCAATCCCAACTGTTCCGGTGAGCAACTGGAATATGGAGGTTTTTATGGATCAGGCACTTGAGGCAGTACTCCGCGCGGGGAACGAGGAGATGATGGACCGGAGTCTGTTCTCCGGTCCAGAGATCCGCAACGCCTTGAAAAAGGCGTTGGAGGGGGCCTTCGCCTCTTGGAAAGAGGTGGGGTGTCCCTCCGAAGTGGGCACCATCCCCCCGACCGAGGCCGAGGGGGGTTGGCTCCTACGAGGAGCCAAACGGCTCCTCATGCTCTGCCGGGAGCGGGGGGAAGACCAAGCCACCATCGAGGTGGCAAAAAACATGGAGCGGGTGATGTTCCAATGGTACTGGAATATCACCGACAAGGCCCCCCGTTCCCCCCACCACTGTGGATGGAACTGCTCCCACTGGAAGTAGCGTGGGAGCGGAACGGCAAAAAGAAAGGAGGAGAAAATCGAAACAAAGTTTTTTCTGAATTTTTTGTGACATAAAATTCAGGCTTGAGATCGTTCTCCAGGAGCTGAACCTGACAAACGGCCGCCATCACGGCTACCCAGTCCTGCGAGTGCGTTAGAAGCACCGTGGACGTGATGGAGCAAGGACTGGACTCGAAGATCTACGCTTTGCACGCGTAGAAATCGATATGCATTCAGGAAGGCGCGAGTTGAACAAGGATGACCATGCGTCACCCTATTCACCAACCGCCTCTCCACATGAGTGAACGAACCCTGCCACGGGTTATTCTTTCATGCGGGGACTTGAAAAAAACCAAAAAACTCCCGAATGGGAGTTGATGGTATCATCTGGCACACTCGGCGATTTAGAGGGTCACTAGAATAAGGCCAAAGACACGACGAAACTGACGATCCCGGGTGACAAGAGGAACGCCGTTGATGAGAGCCGTTGCCGCAATCGTTGCATCGGGAATTTCCAACCGATACAAACGGCGAATGGTCGCTGCGCTCTCGGCAACGTCATCGTCCATGGGGACTGAAACGAAATTACCAAGAAACTTTCGGATACGGTCGCCATCGACGGGACGTAATGATGGGAGGGCTAGTACTTCTGCCGTGGTGATAGAAGAAATGAATAACACGCGTCCACCACGTTTCCAATTCTCGATGGTTTCAATAACGATCGATTCATCGTTCAGATACGCAATGAGGATATTGGTATCAAGCACCATACCGTTCTTAGACCGATCGCTTGGGTATCAATCTCTTCAGCCGACGCGCCCACCCTTTGCGGATCTGTTGTTGATACCGAAGCGGGTCGACCCCACGGCCTTTGAGGAGCCCGGCAGCAGCCCGGAGGCTAGCGGGGACGGCGTAGCGCACCTCTTGTATTTTAGTATGAGGAATGACTATTGTTCGCTCTTTGGTTTGCATAGGAAAAATCATTAAGAATTACCTCTACCGTACCACATATCAAAACAAATGTGAACCTACGTATTGTCGAACGTCTATCCACATGAGTGAATGAACCTCACGGGGTTATTCTTTCATGCGGGGACAGAGTGTTCCCAACATCGATGAAACCCGCCGCTGTGCGGGAAAGGAACGACCGATGTACAAGATTCGGTATCGCCGCAAGGGGGAGGTGGTGGAGGAA
>Ga0209824_10002080_pt1 | contig 10654 bp, 10 predicted proteins | sample VDWuncwatermetaG_FD_184124 | JGI IMG/M metagenome (GOLD analysis project Ga0209824, IMG submission 184124) | Wastewater microbial communities from Netherlands to study Microbial Dark Matter (Phase II) - VDW unchlorinated drinking water (SPAdes)... ...
GTGCAGCATCAGGCCGTAGGTGATGAGGGTCATGTCCTTTCCCGGTCGCTTGATCTCCGCCATGCCGATGGGGATGGTGTACTCCTCGTCGGGGACCTCCTGGCGGTACAGCCGGTAGGCCTTCTTGTGCTCCAGGAAAACCACCGGATTAGGGTCGCGGACGGCCGACTTCAGCAGCCCCTTGGCGTCGTAGGGCGTGGCCACGCAAACGACTTTCAGCCCCGGCACGTGGGCGTAGAAGGCCTCGATGCTCTGGGAGTGGTAGGGGCCGCCGTGGATGCCGGCCCCGTAGGGCGTGCGAACCACGATGGGGCAGTGCCAGGTGCCGTTGGAGCGGTAGTGGAGCCTGGCCGCCTCGCTGACGATCTGGTCGAAGGCGGGATGGCTGAAGTCGGCGAACTGGATCTCGGCGATGGGGATGATGCCGTTCAGGGACGCGCCGATGGCGATCCCCACGATGGCCGACTCGGCCAGCGGCGTGTCGATGCAGCGATTGGGCCCGAACTCATCCCGCAAGCCCTGGGTGGCCCGGAACACGCCGCCCGCGCCCACGTCCTCGCCCATGACGATGATCCGCTCGTCGCGCTTCATCTCCTCAAACATAGCGTCGCGAACGGCTTCGACCATTGTCTTCTCGGGCATCTTCTACCTCCATTCTCCGTAGGCCAGGGCCCCCGCCCTGGCCGGGCAAGGCTAGGGCCCTGACCTACCGCTTGTCTTCGACGTAAACGTGCTCCAGGGCGCTGTCCGGCTCTGGCGCAGGCGCGGCCTCAGCATATTCAGTGGCCTCATCGACCTCCTGGGCGGCGTTCTTCTGGAGTTCCTCAAGCGCGCGGGCGCTGGCCACGCCGTGCTCCTTGAGCCAGGCCTCGAACCGCTTGACGGGGTCCCGCCGCGCCCATTCCTCTACCTCCTCACGGCTGCGGTAGCGACGGTCGTCGTCGTCGCTGGAGTGGGGCATCAGACGGTAGGTCTTGGCCTCGATGAACGTCGGTCCCTCGCCCTTGCGGGCCCGTTCGTGCGCCTCTCGGGCAGCGGCGTACACGGCGAGCAAATCGTTGCCGTCGACAGTTACACCGGGGAAGCCGTAGCCCTGGGCGCGTACGGCGACGTTCTCCACCGCCGCCTGCTTGCTCCAGGGCACGGAGATGGCGTACAGGTTGTTCTCGCAGACGAAGATAACGGGCAGCTTATGGACGCCGGCGAAGTTCATCGCCTCGTGGCAGTCACCGGTGCTGGTGGCCCCGTCGCCGAAGTAGACCGCCGTTACCTCGTCGGTGCCTCGCAGCTTGGAAGCGAGGGCGACGCCGACGGCGTGGGGGAGTTGGGTGCCGACCGGCGCCGAGCCGGAGACGATCCGCAGCTTGGGATCGCTGAAGTGGGACGGCATGTTGCGGCCGCCGCTGCTGATGTCCTCCGCCTTGGAGAAGAAGGCCAGCAGCAGGTCCCGGGGAGTCTGGCCGATGGTCAGCGCCACGCCGATGTCGCGGTAGTAGGGCACGACCCAGTCGTGGCCGGGCCGCAGGACAGAGGCCGTCCCCACCTGGGCGGCCTCGTGGCCCTCGCCGCTTATGGCGAAGGGACCCTTTCCCATCCGGTTGAGCATGCGCTCCCGCTGGGCCACGGTCCGCGCCAGGAACATCCTGTAGTACATGTCCAGGAGCTGATCCTTGGTCAGCCCCATGGCGCCGGGGATCTCTTTCACCGAAACCAAGGTTATCGCCTCCTCCTCACCAGTAGATGCTGATTCCGGCCGAAAGCTGGGCCGCCTCGCCCAGCACCTCGCTCAGAGATGGATGTGGATGGATGTTGGTCCCAATCTCCCACGCCGACGCCTCCAGAAAGCGGGCCAGGGAGGCCTCGGAGATCAGCTCTGAGGCGTGGTGGCCGATGATGTGCGCCCCCAGCAGGTCGCCGGAGTCGGCGTCGTAGACGACCTTGGCGAATCCCTCCGGCTCGTCCTGGATGAGGGCCATGGCGTTGTAGCGGAACGAGAAGCGCTGGGTCTTCACGTTGTGGCCGGCGCCGCGGGCCTCCTGCTCGCTGAGCCCCACGGCCGCCACCTGCGGGCGGCTGTAGGTGACGCGGGGCGCGCGCCCGTAGTCCAACCGTTGGACCTCCTTCCCAGTGATCGCCTCCGCGGCCAGGAACCCCTCGGCGGCCGCTACGTGGGCCAGCAGCAAGCCGCCGATGGCGTCGCCCACGGCGTATATTGTCGGCTCGCCCGTGCGATAGGCGCCGTCGACGGCGATGAAGCCGCGGTCCAGCTTGACGCCGGTCTTCTCCAGGCCCAGGCCGTCGGTGACGGCTTCGCGGCCCACGGCCACGAGGACAGCATCGCCCTTCACCGTCTTCTCCCGGCCATCGTGTTGCACCTTCAACTCGACGACGTTGTCGTACATGCGCGTCCCTTCAGGTAAGACGCGGGCAGCGGTAAGGATGTTGGCGCCGCGGGCCGCCAGGGCCCTGGCCAGGGCCTTCCCCAGGTCGGCGTCCTCCAGCGGGAGGATAGTGGGCATCATCTCGACGAGGGTGACCTGGCAGCCGATGTCCACGTAGAATGAGGCGAACTCGGTGCCAACGGCGCCGGCGCCGACGATGACGATCGACCGTGGGGGCTCGGACATCTCCAACAGGTGGTCGCTGGTCAGGACGCGGGCGCCGTCGGTCGGCAGGCCGGGCAGCTCCTTGGGCCGGGAGCCGGTAGCCAGAACGATGTGCTTGGCGTTGAGGGTGCGCCCGTTCCCGCCGGAGGCGGGTCCGCCTCTGGCGGAGACCGATACCTGGGACGGAGAAGGGAGGCTGGCCTGCCCTTCGATGATCTCGATTTTGTGCTTCTGGATTACGGAGCGCAGGCTCTTGTGGAGGGTGTCCACGACCCGCTGCTTGCGGGCGGCGACGGTCGCATAGTCCAGGACGATGTTGTCGGCGCGAACGCCGAAGGTGCTGCTGTTGCGGACCAGGGAGAGGGTCTGGGCCGTTTCCAGGAGGACCTTGGTGGGGATGCAGCCCCTGTGCAGGCAGGCGCCGCCGATCTTGTCGCGCTCGACGATGGCGGCGGTGAGGCCTAGCTGCGTGGCCCGGATCGCGGCTGTGTAGCCGCCGCTCCCGCCGCCGATAGCTACAAGATCAAAATCGTCCACAACCTGCCTTCCTGCCGGCGGCTCCGGCCGGGCCGATAGGCGATATCGACAACTTCAATTACAGAAATGCGAATCGCCTATCGTCATTATCCCAGCCGACCGACGAAGGTGTCAACGGGCCAAAAGGCCTGCCCTGTCCGCCTTGCGGACTCCGATGCTTCGCTCGGAGAGCCTGTCGAATGGGCTCGTCACTGACGGGCCACATGGGGTAGACTAGGGCCTGCGTGCCGGCCGGACGGCAGGCCCGCCCCTCGCACCAAGATATGAGCACACGAGTCGCTATCGTCGGCATCGGCCATACGGTGTTCGGCGCTACTAGCCCGGGCGTCTCCTATAAAGAGATGATGTTCGAGGCGGCCACCAAGGCCTATGCCGACGCCGGCCTGGACCCCCGTAAGGAGGTCGACTCCTTCCTGAGCTGCTCCGAGGACCTGAACGAGGGGACCAGCATCTTCGACGAGTACGTGCCCGACCAGATCGGCGGCGCCCAGCGGCCGGTCTACACCGTGGGCGGCGACGCTATCCAGGGGATCGCTACGGCCTACATGCAGATCCTCAGCGGGGTGGCCAGCGTCGTGGCCGTGGAGGCGCACAGCAAGGCCTCCAACATCCTGACGGCCCAGCGGGTGCATGCCCTGGCTCTGGATCCCACCTTCGTGCGGCCCCTGGACGTGCATGCCGGGTTCGTGGCCGGCCTGGAGGCCGACGCCTACCTACGGGCCACGGGCTGCGGCCGCGAGCACCTCGCCTACGTGGTGGCCAAGAACCGCCGCAACGCCCTGGCCAACCCCTCGGCGGCCTACGGCGCCGCCATCGACCCCGAGGACGTGCTCGCCTCGCCCCCGGCCTTCGAGCCCCTGTCCGAGCTGGACGTCAGCGGCAGTGCCGACGGCGGCACCGTCATCGTCGTGGCCTCGGAGGAGCGAGCGAAGGCTCTGAACGGCCGGCCGGTCTGGATCAGGGGCATCGGCTGGGCGTCGGGCAGTTTCTCTCTCGCCAGCCGCAACTGGGCTGAAGCCGAGTACGCGCGGCTGGCCGCCGAGATGGCTTACCGGATGGCGGGGATCAAGGAGCCCCGCCGGGAACTCCAGTTCGCGGAGGTGGACGACACCTACTCCTACAAGGAGTTGCAGCACCTGGAGGCGCTGCGCCTTTTCGAGCCTGGCGAGGCGGGCCCGGCGACCAAGGAGGGCCTCACCCGCCGCGACGGCAAGTTCCCGGTGAACGTCTCCGGTGGCAGCCTGGGCGTGGGACGCCTCTTGGAGGCCACGGGGGCCCAAAGGGTGATCGAGGTAGTCCAGCAGCTGCGCGGCGAGGCCGGCTCCCGCCAGCTCCAGAACGTCCACGCAGGGCTGGCGCAGTCCTGGCGGGGCGTGCCCACCGCCAGCGGCGCCGTGGTGATCTTGAGCGATGAATAGACCTCGTTTCCAGCGTTTCGACAGAAAGCAGGGTAGGGGCGAGGCATGCCTCGCCCCTACAGCCCGTCCGCGTGGGAGGCCGTGTGTCCTACCGTAGGGTAGCGGTCGTCGGCGCCGGCATCACCAAGTTCATGCGACGGGCGCTGGAGACAGGCCCGGAGCTGGCCTGGGAGGCCTCCAGCATGGCCCTGGAGTCCTGCGGCCTCGCGCTCAAGGACATCGACGGCGTGGTCATCGGCTCCGCGCCCGATGCCTTCGATGGCGTGCACATGAAGGCCGAGTACCTGGCCGACGGCGCCGGCGGCTGGGGCCGGCCGGTCACCCGCCCCTACGCCGGCGGCGGCACCGGCGTCCTGCTGCCCATCCACGGCTGGATGCACGTCGCATCGGGCCTGTTCGACACCTGCCTGGTGGTGGCCGAGGAGAAGATGTCCACCGCCCACCCCCATCCCCAGGGGGCCTTCATCACCATCTTCGACAACATCCTGGAGCGGCCCCTGGAGCCCAACCTGATCTGGATCTTCGCCCTGGAGATGCGGCGCTACATGGAGGCCTACGGCATCACCAAGGAAGAGATAGCGCTCGTCTCCGTGAAGAACAAGCGGAACGCCATGGACCATCCGGCGGCCCAGGTGGCCGGCAACATCACTGTGAAAGACGTCCTAGAGTCGGAGCTGATGGTCTGGCCCGTCAACCGGCTGGACATTAGCCCCGTGAGCGACGGGGCCGTGGCTCTGGTCCTCGCCTCGGAAGAGAAGGCGCGCCGCATCACCGATAAGCCGGTGTGGATCGAGGGCGTGGGCTGGAACCTGGACACTACCTATTGGACCAACCGCGATCTGGCGTACCCCGAGTATGTCGAGCGGGCGGCCCGTATGGCCTACCAGATGGCGGGCATCAAAGAGCCGCGCAAGGAGATCAACGTCGTCGAGCCCTACGACCCCTTCTCGTACAAAGAGCTCCACCATCTGGAAGGGCTCATGCTCTGCGGCAAGGGCGAGGCGCCGAAACTGACGGCGGACGGCGTGACCCAGAGGAACGGCGACCTGCCCGTCTGTCCTTCAGGCGGGCTCCTGGGCGTGGGCAACCCCATCGCCGCGGCGGGGCTGATGAAGGTGGCCGAGATCTTCTGGCAGCTGCGCGGCGAGGCGGGGGCTCGCCAGGTGCCCGGGCAGCCCGAGAAGGGACTGGCCCAGGCCTGGGGCGATCTGATGCAGGTCGGTACCGTGATAGTGATGGGGGCGGACCGATGATCTCGCTAGCGCGACCGCGCCTCAGAGTGTGCGGCGTCGATCGGCTCCATGCCGCAGCCCTTCGACTCCGCTCAGGACAGGCTTTCAAGCTGCGGTGGAGGGCCCACCGATGAAGGGTCTCTCGCGCGAGCAGCTCCCCGGCACTCCCCTCAGCGACGCCCAGGTGCGCCGCCGCGAGGTGCTCACCCACGAGCTGGCGCCCCAGGCCCACTACGCCTGGGACACCGGCGTCGCCATCGGCCGCTTTCTGGAGGGACTGAAGGAGGGCCGCCTGCTGGCCCGCCGCTGCCACCGCTGCCGGCGCGTGCTCTTGCCGCCCCGCATGTTCTGCGAGCAGTGCTTCCGCCCCACCGACGAGTGGGTCGCCGTGCCTGACTCGGGCACCGTGAACACCTACTCCATCTCTCACATCCGATGGGACGCTAGCCCGCTCGAGGAGCCCATCGTCATCGGCGTCATCGAGATCGACGACACCAGCCACGGCGGTCTCCTCCACTACCTGGGCGAGATCGACGGCAACGACGTTCGTATCGGCATGAAAGTGCAGGCGGTGTGGAAGCCAGCGCCTGAGCGCGAGGGCTCGATCCTGGACATCGTCTACTTCCGTCCGGTGTAGGAGTTCGGTTTTGGGTTCCCTGGAGCACATCGAGCGCGTCACCGACCTGAGGGCCTGGCTGGGCGATTTCCCGGTCAGCCATCTGTACACCATGGGCGTGGCCGGCGAGCGCTTCCTGCGCGAGATCAAGGAGAACGGGCGCTTCCTGGGCGCCCATTGCGGTGAGTGCGGCTACACTTATCTGCCCCCGTCTCTGTTCTGCCCCCGCTGTTTCCGCCGCCTGGACGACTGGCCGGAGGTGGGTCCTGCCGGGGTGGTGCGGGCCCGCACGGCAGTGCACATCGATCTGGATGGGCGACGGCTGGAGCGGCCGCAGGGCGTGGCCTTGATCCAGTTGGACGGCGCCGATGGGCTGCTGGTACACCGCGTCGACGAAGGGGTCCAGGCCGGCCAGCGGGTAACGGCGGTATTCAAGGAGCCGTCGCGGAGGGTGGGCTCCGTCCTGGACGTGGAGCGGTTCCGGCCGGCGTGATCTCCAACGAAGGCCGCACTCAAGTGCGGCCTTCACGGCTGCGACAAATGGACTTCCGGCTTAGCGGACCAGAGGAGAAGCTGCGGCAGGAGGCGTGCGACTTCCTTTCGCGGGAACTGCGTACCACCCACACCTCGGACCCGGCGCCCATGCCGCCCGGATACATGCCGGCCCGCGAGTTCGAGCGGAAGCTGGGCGAGCGGGGCTGGCTGGCCCTGAGCTGGCCTTCCGAGTACGGCGGCGGTGGCCGGCCCGTCATCGAGCAGTTCATCGTGGAGGAGGAGGTGGCGCTGCACGGCGGCCCGCGGCAGCGAGGAGCAGAAGCGGCGCTACCTTCCTCGCCTAGCCCGAGGCGAGATCACCTTCTGCCTCGGCTACACCGAGCCGGAGTCGGGCTCTGACCTCGCGTCCCTCCAGACCAGGGCTGTCCGCGAGGGGGACGACTACGTCATCAACGGTCGCAAGGTGTTCACCAGCGGCGCCGAGTCCAGCGAGTACTGCTGGCTGGCCGCCCGCACCCATCCTGACGCGCCCAAGCACGCCGGTCTGTCCGTGTTCATCGTGCCCATGGACTCGCCGGGCGTGGAGATACGGCCTCTGGTCAACATGCTGGGTGAGAGCTGGTTCAACGAGGTGGTGTTCGAGAACGTGCGGGTGCCCCTATCCGAACGGGTAGGGGATGAGAATCGCGGCTGGCAGGTGCTGACCTCGGCGTTGGGAGTGGAGCGGATCACCATCTACCGGGCCTTCCTGCACCTGCGGGCTCTGTGGGCGCTGGTGCGCTACGCCCGGACGGCCCGCGACGGCGAGCATCCATGGGACGACGCCGAGACCCGGCAGCGCCTGGCCCAGCTCCGCATCGATTTCGAGGTGGCCCGCCTGCTGCTGTACCGGGCCGTCCAGATGCACAGCCGGGGACTCGAGTTCCGGGCCCAGGCGGCGATGGTGAAGTTGTTCAACACCGAGCTGGTCCAGCGCCTGTACCAGGCTGCGATGGCCCGACTTGGCCCCTATGGGGCGCTCAAGGAAGGATCACGGGCACCTTGGAATGGCGCCATAGCTCACGCCTACCTGTCAGCGGTGCAGGAGACCATAGGCGCCGGCACCTCCGAGGTGCAGCGCGAGATCATCGCCCTGCGTGGCCTGGGCCTGCCGCGCGGCTAGCGCCGGCGCTCACGGCGGATATGGAAAACGTTGGGTGGGCAGCAAGGGCTCGAAGCTAATGAGGGCCACCACACGGCCTGTTCGGCCACCTTATGCGGTCTTGGCCATCCGGGCCGTGCACTCATTGATATCGCTGTGGTTCATGGGATGCCTGGCGTATGTCTACTACGCCGCTCTGACGCGCAGGCGGACGCGCTTCCTGGCCGTGGCTTCCGGGGCGCTGGCCGCCGAGGGCGCGATAGTGGCCGTCAACCGCGGAGACTGTCCGCTCGGCACGGTCCACCGGAAGTACGGGGACGAGAAGACGTTCTTCGAGCTGTTTGTCCCGAGGCGCGCCGCCAAGCGGGCAGGGCCGTTCCTTGCCGCGGTTACAGTGCTAGGGTTCGCCCTGGTATTGGCGCGCCCGCCGCGCCGTGTCCGAGAGGGCCGGCCAAGCGGCTAGGTCTCCAGGGCCTCCTTCAGCTTCCCCAGCGACTCCTCGATCTCGTTCTGGAAGACCCGGTTCATGAACAACAGGTCGAACAGCGCGCCCAGCGGGCCAAAGGGTGGCTGGTACTCAATCGTCCACTGTACGAGGGTGCTGCCGTCCACGGGAGTGAAGGTCATGCGGCCCTGCATCGTCGCGCCGCTGGTGGCACGGCGCGCGAAGGACTCGTTCGCCTCGTACTCCGTCCATTCGGCCTCGAACGTCTGGGTGCGCGGCCCTAGCTTGAACACGCAGCGATCGGTGGTCCCCGCGCTCTTGCCGTCGCCGGACGTCACCTCGATCTCCTTGATGAAGGTGATCCAATCGGGTTGTCTGGCCGCGTCCACTGCGAAGGCAAAGACGTGCTCGCGGGGGGCGTCGATCTCTATAGACTTGACGATGCGAGGCAGGTGGCACCTCCTGGGTCACGCGCGCTACGACGGAGGCTAATATGGCGCGCCCAGCGTGTCAAGACGCCTGTCAAGACGATGGTTGCGGGTCTTGCCCCAGGCAGTATAATTATAGGGCGAGAGCGGAAGTGGCTCAGTGGTAGAGCACCTCCTTGCCAAGGAGGGGGTCGCGGGTTCGAATCCCGTCTTCCGCTCCATCCTTTTTCTTTGTCGGGCTCGCCTCTGCTTCTGCGCGAAGCGGGGCAGCGGACGACTGCGCCCGCGGCCTAGCGCGGCATCAAGCGCACTACCCCGGGCCTGCTTCCGCGCTCGAGGTGTTACTATCTAGAGTGATGGATGGCACGCTCCCTGGCCACGCCGAGATCAGTCTCAAGGCACGACCCATCGGATGAGTATCACGCGCACCCCAGAAGGCGGCGAGGTCCTGCGCCTGGAGGGGTTGTGGAAACGGTACGGCCGCGTCACGGCGGTCGCCGATTTGAGCCTGCGGGTGTTGGCGGGCCAGGTCTTCAGCTTCCTCGGCCCTAATGGCTCTGGCAAGAGCACAACCGTTGGCATGATCCTGGGCCTGGTGAGACCCACCAAGGGCCGGGCCATCGCCTTCGGGCACGACATGGCGCTCAATCCGTGGCCGACGCTCAAGCGCATCGGCGCCGTGGTCGAAACGCCTGCGTTCTACCCCTACCTCTCGGGTTATGACAACTTGCGGGCCCTGGCCATAATGCTGGACGAGGTGCCGGCAACCCGGATCGACGAGGTGCTCGACCTGGTCGGCCTACGCGATCGTGGTCGTGATCCTTACAAAGCGTACTCCCTGGGCATGAAGCAGCGCCTCGGCATCGCTTCCACCCTGCTGCGCGACCCCGATCTGGTCATCCTGGACGAGCCGACTAACGGCCTCGACCCGGCCGGCACGGCCGAGGTGCGCCAGTTGATCCGCCGCCTGGCCGAAGAGGGCAGGGCGGTTTTCCTGTGCAGCCACCTCCTGCACGAGGTGCAGGCCGTCAGCGACCGCGTCGGTATCGTCAAGAGAGGTCGGCTCATCGCGGAAGGGGCGGTCGAGGAGCTCCTGGGCCGCGGCCACTACCTCCGGCTGCGCACCGAGGATAACGGGGCGCTGGCGCGCGCCCTGGACGCCATCCCTTGGGTCAGCCATGTCGAGTACCTCGATGGCTCCGTGCGCGCGGCTGTACCTCCGGCCAGAGCCGCGGAGCTGAATAAGGCGCTGGCTTCCCAGGGAATATATCTCTCGGAGCTGGCGCCCTGGGAGACTGATCTGGAGAGCGTCTTCCTGGAACTGACGGGCGAGGCCAGCCAGTTATGACTCAGCTGATCGCCGTTGAGTTCTTCAAGCTCCGCAAGAGGATGATGACCTGGGTCGTCGCCCTGCTGCTGGTGGGGCTGGTCGTCCTCCTGTATTCGATTCTCTGGAGCGTCAGCGGAAGAGTGACGACGTTCGGGCACGACGCGAGGTTTACCGGCGAGGAGCTGCGCAGGGCGCTCTTCCTCCAGACCTCGGTGCCCTTCTCGCTGTCGATTGTGGGCAGCTTCGGGATCATCCTGGCGGTGGTCCTGGCGGCCGGCGCGGTGGGGAGCGAGTACTCGTGGGGGACCGTTCGCCTGATGGCGACGGCCTCCAGAGGTAGGGTGCAGCTCATGGCGGCCAAGCTGATCGTCGTCTGCGGCCTGGTTATCGCGGGGGCGCTTCTCGG
>Ga0209824_10002082_pt1 | contig 10644 bp, 7 predicted proteins | sample VDWuncwatermetaG_FD_184124 | JGI IMG/M metagenome (GOLD analysis project Ga0209824, IMG submission 184124) | Wastewater microbial communities from Netherlands to study Microbial Dark Matter (Phase II) - VDW unchlorinated drinking water (SPAdes)... ...
GGAGTTATGGTAGAGACGCTAGGGGCCCCTCCCGTGCCGGTAACAAGACCCATTTGGTTCGATGCCAACCCCCCATCACTGGTGGTGGCGTTCGTAATCGAAGTGGCCAGGGCAGAATCAGTTACCATTATACCCGGGACAGCAGGAGCCGAATTACAATTATCATTCCCATCAATGCTGAATGAAGTACCAGAGAAATTTGTTAGAGTGTTAGGCGGTGTTGGACCAGCACTACTAATCGACCCAAGCCCAAAGCTGCCCCGACCGATATAGGCCACAACGACCTTTTTTGCGCTATTCGGGCCTTGAGCTGTGGAGGTAAGGATAGTCTGGGTGCCTCCGTTCGTGCTAATCGCAGTAACTCTGTAGTTATATGGAGAAGCATTGGTAGGATACGGAGTATTTGGAACCACTTCAGTTGGGTTATTCGGATCAGTGCTGTAACTAAAGGTAGTCCCCGCAGGTATCACTGCCAGCGCGTTTTGGATACCCGCGTCCGCCACATAGAGGGCACTAGTCCCTGTCTTAAGAGCGCTGGCAATCTTAAGCTCTAACCCGCTAAAGAGCAGACCTCCCCCGATAAGCGTGAGGAGGATAGAACTAATGAAAATGGCCACAACCAGGACTATCCCCCGATCACTTTTTAGAGTCGTTAACATGGATTGTTTTCCCCCCCTCAGCAATGTTGTAGGTTTTGTAACCTCCGTCACCGCTTAAAGGGCAACATTTGTGCCAAGCCGATTGTCTACGAAATCGTCCACACAAGATCCGAAACCTTCTGATTTTACGGGGGAAAACAACTACGATATTACCTATAGCCCTTGCCAAATAGATAGTCTTAGTATAAGATAGTTGTATCATGTTGAGTCCACTTCTCTTTATTGGAGATGCAAAAAGATACCATTCTCTCTGTATTGCGCTTACCGACCTAGGAATAAAAGCGGAGCAGGTCAACTCCAACAAAGCTCTCGCGGCCGTGACCACGAAGGATTACGCTGCCATCATCTTGGATTGGAATCCCCCCTCTTCAAGCCAATTAGAGACATTCAGGCAGATTCGGAAGAGGCACCCAAAGCTGCCAGTCGTGACCTTGAGAGACGGCTCGGAGGGCGAGGTCAGCCTGATGGAGCCGAAAGAAAAGCTCGTGCAGCATCTTCCCGTGAGCGGAGATGAGAAAGAAGACCTGGCCTCTCTTGTCGAGAGCCTAAAGCTAATTTTACCGGAGCTTAGGGCCCAAGTCCTAGCTGCGGGCGATCTCCTTTGGATCGAGACATCGAACTCCAAAATGGCCGAAGTTATCGCGCTGGTGGATATCCTCAAGGACGAGCCGAGCAGTGTCTTGATTCAGGGAGAAAACGGCACCGGCAAGGAGGTGATTGCTCGGCTGCTCCACTACACGGGGCGCCGGTATGAATCGCCGTTTGTGGCTATCAACTGCGCGGCCATTCCAGAGACCCTGTTGGAAAGCGAGCTATTCGGACATGAGAAGGGCTCCTTTACGGGAGCTACGGAACGAAGGATCGGCAAATTCGAGCTAGCCCACAAGGGCACAGCCTTCCTAGATGAAATCGGAGATATGCCCTTGAACACCCAGGTCAAAATCCTGCGGGCCTTGGAGACGGGAGAGATCGAACGGGTAGGAGGCCATGAGAAGATTCCGGTCGATCTTCGGATCGTCGCCTCCACGAACAAAAACCTGCTTCAGGAAATCGACAAGGGAAATTTCCGCCAGGATCTCTATTTTCGCATCAATACCTTTACTCTGAACCTTCCGCCCCTACGGGAGAGGAAAGAAGATATCCTGCTGCTCGCCCAGCACTTTCTCGACCTGCACATAACCAGGAGAGGAACAGAGAAGAAGCGCCTTTCGCAGGTTGCAGAGCAGCTGCTCCTAAGCCACAACTGGCCCGGCAATGTGCGCGAGCTCCGCAATGCCATGGAACGGGCTGTAGTCTTAGCGGCGGGGAGCGTCGTCGAATCCGAAGTTCTCCCCGATGAGATCAGAAAGAAACAGGGCCAGCCCACGACCTCTTTAGATCTCCCTCAAAATCCCCCTGCTGGCGCGGAAGATCTACCCCCCATCACACCTCTAAGAGAACTGGAACGGGCGGCTATCATCGAAACGCTCTCCCAGCTTGGCAACAACGTGACCAAGACCGCAAAGCACCTCGGCATCTCCAAGGCGACCCTCTTTCGCAAGCTCAAGAAGTACGGTTTCTCCCGCCAGATTGCGATCAAAAGTTAACTGAGTTTTCTTGAACAGCGAGGGGGAACCGTATAAGCTTGTCCAGATTAAAGCCGTGAAAACCCGTGATGTTTAAAAAATTGGAGAAGGAAGGTGCCCGGTGGTGCCGCTGGTCTTCAAAACCAGTCTGGGGATCGTAAGGTCCCCGGAGGGTTCGACTCCCTCCCTTCTCCGCCAAAAACCGACGTTCAGCTCTATCGCTTATCCCCATAGAGCTTGGCCAGATAGCCGCTTTCTTCCAGCTCTTTTATAAAGCGCGTTTCCACGTAGGATCTGGCATCGATCCCTTTTGCCTTTGAGTTTCTCTTAGCCAACTCCTCAATGACCGTTTCCAGCCCTTTGACCGTGGGATAGGGTGCGCGCTGCATAAACTTCAGGGCGTACTGATTGTAAGTTTCCTCCAGGCCGTCGGCATCGTTTAGTTTCATAAACTTGGCGATGGATTTAAGGCTCGCCTGCTTGTTCGTCTTATAGAAGTGGATGCCCTCGATCATGGCCTTAACAAAGCGGCGCACTACATTGGCATGTCTCCTGATGTAGCTGCGCGTCGTAATCAAAGAGGTCCCGAAATAATCCAATCCGAGATCCGCTAGAGAGGCAAGCTCGAAATAACCGGCCTTGCGCGCCGAGACCGTCATCGGGGGCTGCAGCAGCGTGGCATCCACTGCCTTCGCTTGAAGGGCAGAAAAACGAGATGGCTGCCCTCCAAGTTGGAGGATGGCGACATCCCTGACCGGCTCCAGCCCCCATTTTTGCAGCGCAAAACGGCCGCCAAAATCATCAGAGGAATCATAACGACTGACGGCAATCTTTTTCCCTTTAAGGTCCGAAGGTTTCGTGATGTTGGGGAGCGTAAAGATGATATGCTCCATGGTGGACACAAAGCTCATCAGCACGGTTACATCTGCGCCTTCGAGATTCGCTGCCACGGCCCCCGGACCGGACATGACGCCGAAAGGGACATCCCCTGCAATCATGGCCTTTACTACGACCGGACCGCCGGCCACGAATATGATGGTCACATCAATCTCGTTCTTCTTAAAGAAGCCAGCATCTTGCGTTACCCAGAGGATGGCCTGGGAACCGCTGATCGAGCTATGGGCGACGTGGAGTTTGTCCAGAGCTGAAGCCAAGCCGGATAGCCCGAGCAGCGCCCCCAGGAGCAAGCTGGAAAAAAGGGAAATCCATCGAGACATAGACACCTCCTTGCTACGGTCGTTTGCGAAGCATGATTTAAACTCTATCCTTCAAGACTTCCTCCAAACCGCTGAAATCTCGAATGGCGTCGAGATTCGCGCGCTCGACAAATTTCTCCGGGACTCCGCAGCGCGGTGGGAACGCGGTCGGCGGCGCTGGCTTGGTAAGATCCAGGATCATCTTGGTCTCCATCACCTTCTGATGTCGGTCCGAGACGCGTTCATCGCGGTTGATGTCGTAGTTGTTCGGACTCAGGTGACCGCCCAAGGCATAGGGAATAAGGGCCAAGTCTCGGTCAGCCTGAAAGCGAGTGCACATGCACCAAAGCACCTCAACATCATCGAAGACGTCGACATCGTCGTCTACGACAAACACATGCTTGATGAGAGGGTCGACAGAAAAGGCGGCAAAGGCGACCTGCTTGGGCTCGCCGTCGCGCGCTTTCTTAAGCGATATATAGGCATGCCCACGGCCCATCCCGGAGACGGGCAGGTTGACCATCGTCACTGAGGGGATCACCTCCCTCACCCGGCGGAAGAGACTACCCATGCGCGGCAGCGCCCCGAGGCACGTATGCTCAATGTTGGCGTTGAAGACTGTTTGGTAAATCGCATCCCGGCGCATGGTGATCGCGCTGATCTTCACATAGGGCATCGGGCCAATCCCGGTGTAGTAGCGTGGATATTCGCCGAACGGCCCCTCTTGCCGCATCGCTTTTAGATCCGTGTCGATCACCCCCTCGATGACGATCTCTGCGCGGGCCGGCACCATCAGGTCCACGGTCTCGGCACGCACCACCTCTAAGGGTTCGCCCAAAAGACCCCCAGCCACCTCCAGTTCGCCGCCGATGCCGGCCAGCTTGGAGACACCGGCCATGACAAAGGCCGGGTGGTGGCCGATGGCAATGGCCACTTCCAATGGCCTGCCCAACTCGCGCATCCGGCGCAGGATATAGCTCCCATGGTGCGCCGGGTTGCTCATAAAGCCCAACTCTTTGCTGTTCTGAACCTCGTGGCGGTAAATGCCAGCATTCACCCTGCCGCTGTCGGGATCTCTTAGAATGGAAAGTCCGGCGTCGACGTAGCAGCCGGAGTCGAGCTCATTGTGCCACACTGTGGGGAGCTTATTGAGGTCGATTTGGTTGCCGGTCCAGATCACTTCCTTAACCGGGGCGTGGCGCCGGTTGATCTCAACCGGCGGAATGGCCTTGGCTTCCCGCTTGGCGAACTCGGGCACCATGGTTTTGACGGTAGCATCGATGCTTAGCGCCAGTCGCTCATAGCTCGCGCACAGATTGATGAGCGCCGGCAACTTTGAACCCCTCACGTTGGTGAATAGGACTCCAGGGAAATCGGGGAAGCGGGAATCTTTTCTTACCTTTTCTATGAAGCCGGTAATCTCCCATTTGCGATCGACCTCTTGATCCACCACTTTGATGTGGTTAGGAAGCGATCGCTTCAACTGTTCCAGGTAGGTTCGTAGGTCTTTGGCCATATGGGTTCCCCTCCTTAATAATAGTTGAGAAGTGAGCTAACGAACTTATGATTTCATCTTGGTCCCCTCCAAAGCGAGAAAAATCTTCTCAGCCTTAATGGGAAGATCCCTGATGCGGACTCCCACGGCGTCAAAGACCGCGTTGGCGATCGCCGGCGCGACGGGAATGAGCGCTGTCTCTCCTATCCCCTTGGCACCGAAGGGTCCATCCTTGTGCGGAATCTCGACAAGGATCGGCGTGATAATATCCGGCATATCCCCCGGCGAGGGAAGAACGTAGTCGACAAAATTCGGGTTGATCAATTGCCCGTTGTCGAAGACAATTTCTTCGAACAGGGCCTGCCCCATGCCGGTGATGGCCGCGCCCGCCAGCTGCTGCCTGCAGCCGAGGGGACTGATGGCCTTGCCGACATCGACCGCGGTTGCGTACTTTAAGAGCTTTAGTTTTCCGGTTTCACAATCGACCTGGACCTCGGCCGCCCCGGCCCCTAGAAACCAGAATGCCGAAGTAGTCTTCTGTCCCTCTTCATCCGTGACCTTCGTCTTAACTTGTCCTTGCCCTACCAGGGTTCCGCCTTGCATTCCGAAGCGTTTCAATAGCACCTCTTTATAATCCAGCGCCGTCTCAGGGAGCCTGATCTTTCCTTTGGAAAACTCTATCTGCTCGGCTGGGATGCCGTAGTCCTGAATGACGATCTGTTTTAACTGATTCTTGATGTCCTGCGCCGCCAACTGCACGGCCTTGCCCATATGAAAGGTCGAGCGGCTCGAGGAGGTGGTGAGATCATAAGGAACGACGTCCGTGTCCACGCCCAAGACCTGAATTTTCTCCAGTGCGACGCCCAGCTCCTTTCCCGCTATCTGCGCCAGGGTGGTCTCTGAACCCTGACCCATCTCCACGGTTCCAGCATAGATCGTGGCGCTGCCGTCTTCGTTGAGCTTCACGACAGCGGAAGAAAGGGAGGGGGTGATGGTGGCCTTAATCAGACAAGCGAGCCCCTTTCCTCTTTTGATGTTCGCTCCCTTGAACCCTTCAACCCTTGAACCCTTTAACTCTTGATCCCTTTTATCCCATTGGATCGCCTTGGCCACCTCTTCGACACAACGCTTTAATCCGACGCCGGTCAACTTCTCTCCGGTGACAAACTCATCGCCCTCTCCGTAGCCGTTCTTCAGGCGGATCTCCAATGGATCCATCTCCAGGGCCGCGGCGATGATGTCCATCTGGGATTCATGCGCCCACGCCGATTGAGAGACGCCGAAACCGCGGAACGCCCCGGCAGGCGGCTTGTTGGTATAAATGGATAGGGAATCGATTTTTACGTGAGGGATCCTGTAAGGCCCCGCTGCCGTGTAGCCCGATTTCTTGGCTACTCTTGGGCCGATCTCCGCGTAGGCGCCGGTATCGAGCAACACCTCGCATTCTCGCGCCACCAGCGTTCCATCCTTCTTCACGCCGGTTTTCATCTTAATGACCGCAGCGTGCTTGGTGATAGTGTAAAAGACCTCTTCACGGGACAAAACAATCCTGACGGGTCGTTGGGCCTTCAAGGCCAGGGCCACAGTCAGCGGCTCGACCTTCGGGTAGACTTTGCCTCCGTAGCCGCCGCCCAGATAAGGCACCACCACGCGAACTTTGGAGACGGGCACTTTGAAGATATTCGACAGCTGGGTCCGGACCACGAACGGATTCTGGGTCGTAGACCAGACAGTGATCCGCCCGCTTCGATCCACCGACGCGATGCAGCCGTGCGTCTCGAGGAAGCTATGCTGGGTGGTCGGGAGCGTAAAGGTATCTTCAAAGATGTAATCGGACTCGGCAAAGCCTTTTTCCACGTCCCCCCTACGAAGCTTAAAGTGGGTGCAGATGTTGGTCCCTTCGACCGGACGGATCTCAGCCAAATCGGCAAAGCCCGAGGAGGGAAGCCTGATCGTCTCGTGCAGCAGAGGGGCCCCTTTTTTGAGGGCATCGTGGACGTCCAAAACAATCGGCAACTCTTCGTATTCAACATCAATCAGACGAAGCGCCTCTTCCGCCGCGTCCGGCTCCAACGCAGCCACTCCCGCCACCGGATCCCCGACGTGCCGAACTTTTTCCACGGCGACAATCGTCTGGTCCTTAAAAACCGGTCCGTAGTACGGGTCAATCCCTTCGTCCTTCAGAATGTCATCGCGCGTGAGCACAGCCACGACGCCCGGCGCTTTGAGAGCCTTCGACACGTCGATCCGCCGGATTCTCGCGTGCGGGAAAGGACTCCTGAGAATTTTTCCGTGGCACATGCCGGGAACTTTCATGTCGGCCAGGTAACTCGCCCTTCCCGTCACCTTGGCCTCGTAATCCAGCCGGCGAAACGTTTTACCGATATCTGCTAGTTCCATCGAGTTATCCTGTTTTCTTCTTCGCTTGCTTGGCGCCTTGACGCGCCCTCACCCCTTCCCTCTCCCGCTCGCGGGAGAGGGTGAGGGAGAGGGTATTTCGCGCAAAGGCACAACGTTCGGTCATGCTCATCGAATCAGCCCCTTGCCACATTCTTAATCGCTTGCATGATCTCCTGGTAGCAACCGCAGCGACAGAAATTTCCCGCCAGGTAATCGCGAATCTGCTGCTCCGAAGGCTTCGGACATTCTTCGAGCAACGCCTTCGCCGTGAGAATGAAACCGGAAGTGCAGTAACCACACTGCAAGGCCCCGAACTCCATGAATGCCTCCTGCAAAGGATGCAAGGAGCTTCCGTCGCTCAGCCCTTCGATGGTCAAGAGATCGCAGCCGTCGGCATCCACGGCCAGAACCGAACAGGCGCTCACCGGCTTGCCGTTGAGTAACAACGTGCAGGCACCGCAAACTTGAATATCGCAACCTAGCTTGGCTCCGGTCAGGCCGAATTGCTCGCGGACCAAATCGAGCAGCGTCGTGCGCGCTTCGACCTCGACGCTGCGTTCGCCGCCGTTAACTTTAAGTGAAATCGCTTTCTTCATACCGTGCTTTTTTTCCCTGCCTACTGCCTAGTGCCTGTTGCCTTCTGTTATTTGATCACCTTCTCCGCCCGCACGAGCACGTTGGGCGGAATCGTCACGCCGATCTGCTTAGCTGCTTTCAGGTTGATCACCAGCTCAAACTTTGTCGGCTGCTCAACGGGCAACTCGGCGGGCCTAGCGCCTTTCAGGATCTTGTCCACATAAGTGGCGGCGCGCCGGTACATCTCTGGAAAGCTTGGGCCATAGCTCAGCAGGCCCCCGGCTTGTGCGTACCGTTCATCGGGGAAGATCGCTGGTAGCCGGCTCTTCGCCGCGAGATCCACGAGCCGTCTGGTCTGACTGGCGAACATTGTGCTCGGCATCACTTCCAGAGCGCCGGCCCCCTCTCCAGTCAATGTCGCGAATGCGTGGTCGAACTCGTTGGGATCTGGCACCTCCAGGATCTGAAGTTGCACCCCCAAAGACCGGGCGGCGACTTCTGTCGGTCTCAAATAAGTCTTCTCGGTCGCCGGATCCCAGAGGACAGCCACACGGACGAGTTTGGGGAAGACCTCCTTGAGGAGTTCCAACCGTTTTGCGTTGAGCTCGGGACCAAGCCAGGACATCCCCGTGATGCTCCCGCCCGGCCGGGCAAGGCTGGTGACGAATCCGAAATCCACCGCATCACCTACGGCCCCCATCACGATGGGAATCGTGCTGGTCGCTTGCTTGGCAGCACGGACCGCTTGTGGGCCGGTCGTTATGAGCACGTTCACTTTGAGGCGGACTAGTTCGGCCGCCAGCTCGGGAAGCCGATCGTTGTGCCCTTCCGCCGATCGGTATTCAATAACGATGTTCCGGCCCTCCACGTAACCGAGCTCGCGAAGTCCTTGCCTGAAGGCATCGAGGAGAGAATCGGCAGAACTGATGAACGGGGACAAAATCCCTATCCGTGGCACTTTCGCTGGCTGCTGCGCCTGAGCCACAGCCCCAAACAGCGCGAATGTGATACCGATGGCGACAATCCCACTCCATTTTAGATTTTGGATTTTAGATTTTCGATTATCGGACTGAAAACTAAGAAATCTAGTAAGACGTTTTTGCTTCATGGTTTTTTTCCCTAATCTAAAATCCAAAATCAGAAATCGAAAATCAAAAATTATTTAATTCCCCACAGCTCGCTCATAGGCGCGCTGCGCCGCCCGTCTTACCAGAGTGCCGACAAGCGACCGCTTGTATTTTTCCGATCCGCGCAGGTCGCTCGCAGGGCTGCATTCCTGCGCCGCCGAGCGCGCCGCCTCTTCCGCCAACTCCGGGCGGAAACTCTTCCCCTCGAGGATCTGCTCCGCCTTTCGCGCCCTCATCGGCACGGGAGCGACGCATCCGAGCACGATCCGCGCTACCCGACAGACTTTCTTTTCCGGCTCCAGGGAGAGGCGAACCGACACGCCGACACAGGGCTTGTCGACCACGGAGCTGCTGGAGAAGCGGATGTATTCGATCCCGGAACGATCCGGCAGAGGCGGGACGACGACCTGCGTCAGGATCTCGTCATCGGCGAGACTCGTCTGGTAGTAATCGACATAAAGCTCTTCCAACGGAATGACGCGTTCCCCCGACGGGCCGGAAATCCTGACGCGCGCGCCGAGGGAAATAAAAACCTGGGCGAGATCGGTGAGGGGCTCCCCGGAAGCGAGATTGCCGCCCACGGTCCCCACATTGCGCACCCGGATGTTGGCCACCTCTTTTTCCACCTCGCAAAGGATGGGAAATTTTTCCCGCACCAGTTCCGACATTTCCACTTCGTGATGGGTCACCAGGGCGCCGATGATCAAGCCTTCAGCGGGATCAAAACGTATTCCTTTGAGCTCTCGGATCTTCTTGATGTTGACCAGGGCCTTGGGCTGAAGGAGCCCCTGCTTCATGACGATACTTAGATAAGCCCCTCCCGCGTAAACTCGCGCCTCCCCCGCGTATCGCTTCAGAAATCCGCAGGCTTCGGCGACGGTCGCCGGCTCGAGATATTCGAAGTCTCTCATTTCTCTTTCAGGTATTTTATCTTTTCCACTCCGGGGATCTTGATTTTTTGAAACCGCTCGTTGTCGCCCATGGGCATAGTGGCATCGACGCCCCAGCCGGCTGTGGTGCGCGGCCTCGGACAGGAGGGATCCAGGGTGGAACAGGCGATGCGCGGGATGATGATGATATCCCGGTCCGGCTGCATCCGGGTGCTGAGCGCCCACTCTACGTCCACAGGGTCATAGATATCTATGTCTTCATCTACCACCGTCACCTGCTTCAGGCCTATGCCGAGGGAGAGCAGCCCCAAGATGAGATTTCGCGCTTCCTCCTCGTGCCTCTTCCTGATCGATACGACCACGTGATGGCGGAATGTCCCTCCCGCAGTCACGTGCACCGCCTTGACCTCGGGGATGATCTTCTTGGCCTCGCGGTAAATCACCGCCACGTTGGCATATTCGATGAGCGTATGGTTCTCGGTAACAGGGAGGCCGGTGAGGGCCGTCTGGTAAATGGGATTCTGCCTCATGGTAATCGCGGTAACTTTCATGACCGGCGCCTGCTTGCTCTCGCTGTAGGTCCCGGGATATTCCCCGTAAGGGCCGTCGGCGACTCTTTCCCCGGGAAGCGTGACCCCCTCGATAATGATTTCTGCGGACGCGGGCACCTCCACATCTATCGTTTCGCATTTCACAAGCTTCACCGGCGCCCCGCGCAACCCTCCCGCAACGTGAA
>Ga0209824_10002083_pt1 | contig 10641 bp, 9 predicted proteins | sample VDWuncwatermetaG_FD_184124 | JGI IMG/M metagenome (GOLD analysis project Ga0209824, IMG submission 184124) | Wastewater microbial communities from Netherlands to study Microbial Dark Matter (Phase II) - VDW unchlorinated drinking water (SPAdes)... ...
TCCCGTGCCTGATCCTCCGCGTCCTTGGCTTTTTCAGCGGCAAGGGCCCGTGCTAAATACTCGGCATTACCGCCCAAGACAATGTCCGTACCACGGCCTGCCATGTTGGTGGCAATGGTTACCCCGTTATAACGGCCGGCCTGGGCGATGATATGGGCCTCTAACTCATGATATTTGGCGTTTAAGACCTGATGAGCAATGCCCTTTTTCTTTAAAAGCCCTGCGATCAATTCAGACTTTTCGATCGAAATGGTACCCACTAAAACCGGCTGGCCTTTGTCATGGCAGGCGGCGATTTCCTGGACGACGGCGTTGTACTTCTCTTGGGTAGTCTTATAAATGCAGTCCGGGTAATTAACGCGTATTAACTGACGGTTGGTGGGGATGACCACCACGTCCAAATTATAGATCTGTTTAAACTCGTTGGCTTCAGTATAGGCGGTACCTGTCATACCGGCTAATTTGCGGTACATGCGAAAATAATTCTGGAAGGTGATGGTGGCAAGGGTCTGGTTTTCCCGCTCGATCTTAATGCCTTCACGGGCTTCCACCGCCTGATGCAAACCATCCGACCAGCGGCGGCCGGGCATCATGCGTCCGGTAAATTCATCGACGATAATGACCTTGCCGTCCTTGACCACATAATCCACGTCCCGGGTAAAAAACTCCTGGGCGCGCAACGCGCAAATGACATGATGGCGGTATTCATTGGTGTCAATCTCATGCAGATTCTTGACTCCGAAAAGCCCGGCGGCTTTTGTTTCCCCTTCTTCGGAAAGTGAAATGGACTTGGCTTTCTCATCCGCCAGATAATCATATCCCTTATATAAATCTTCGCCCTTATGTTTGGCATCGATCTCCTGGGCCTCGGTGACACGTCTTCCTTTAAGCTGACGGGCGATTTGAAAAGCTTTGTAATATTTATCCGTGCTTTCTTCCGCGGGCCCGGAAATAATCAACGGGGTGCGCGCCTCATCCACCAGGATACTGTCAACCTCGTCGACCACGGCAAAGGCATGCCCGCGCTGGACCATTTCTTCTTTAAACGAAACCATATTATCGCGCAGGTAATCAAAGCCGAACTCATTATTAGTCCCGTAGGTGATATCACAGCCATAGGCCACCTGGCGCTCGCGCGGGTTCATGTCATGCTGAATAACGCCGACGGATAGCCCCAAAAATTCATAAAGAGGCCCCATCCAAAAACGGTCGCGCTGCGCTAAATAGTCGTTGACAGTCACAACGTGTACGCCGTCACCTGTCAGCGCATTGAGATAGGCTGGCAAGGTCGCCACCAAGGTTTTACCTTCTCCCGTGGTCATCTCCGTGATGCCTCCGTTATGCAGCACCATGCCACCGACCAATTGCACATCAAAGTGGCGCATGTTTAAAACCCGTTGTCCTGTTTCGCGCACGACCGCGAAGGCTTCATTGAGGATTTCATCCAGAACGCCTTGGCTTGTTTCAAATAATTCTTTTTCCAAACGTTTGATCTCAACAACCAGATCTTCGCGCTCCTGGCCTGAAGACGCTTTACGGTAATTGGCCTGGATTTGCTCATATTCATTCTTTTTGGAGCTGATCGCCTGGTTGATACGCGCTTTAAATTCCGCGGTCTTGGCACGAAGCGCATCGTCGGATAACGCTTTTATCTTTTCTTCCAGCGCGCAGATTTCCGAAGCCCTGACGGATAGCCGTTTGACTAAACCAATTGAAGGCAGGGGCGCCTCCGGATGGATATGGATCTGCACCTTTGGGTTCAACCGGTCGATAAAATTTTGCGCACTTTTCACCATGCCACTACGCACAAGAAAATCAAACATATAAACTCCATAATTGTCACCCCCGAATGTTTTTATCGGGGGTCCAGTCATGTCTGGATTCCCGCTTTCGCGGGAATGACGAATAGCTATTCTTTAAGACGCTTATCCCGGTCTTCAGGTCTTGTTTTCAGGAACCCTTCAATAAACATATCAATTTCTCCGTCTAAAACTTTCTGGGCATTACCGGTCTGTACCCCTGTGCGATGGTCTTTGACCATCAGGTAGGGATGCAAGACATAGGAACGGATCTGCGAACCCCATTCAATTTTTTGTTTGTCCCCGGCTTCTTTGTTCATCACCTCGATCTGCTGCTGGCTTTTTAACGCACAGAGCCGTGCCCGCAGGACCTTCATGGCCTGGGCTTTGTTCTGCAATTGCGAACGCTCTTTCTGTGATTTGGCCACAATCCCCGTCGGTAAATGGGTGATACGCACCGCGGAATCCGTGGTATTGACCCCCTGTCCTCCGGGGCCTGACGCGCGGTAAACGTCAATGCGCAATTCCGCGGGGTTTATCTGTACATCCGTATCATCCTCCACCTCGGGGATGACTTCAACAGAGGCAAAAGACGTATGCCGGCGCTTGTTGGAATCAAAGGGGGAAATGCGCACCAGCCGATGCACGCCTTTTTCAGATTTTAAATACCCGTAAGCCTTGTCCCCCTCGATACGCAGGGTCACGTTCTTGATCCCCGCCTCGTCACCGTTTAAAATATCGATAGTTTCACACTTGTATCCCTTCAAATCCGCGTGGCGTACATACATGCGCATGAGCATGGACGCCCAATCGCAGGACTCTGTGCCACCGGCGCCGGCATTGATACTTAAAAGAGCATTGGCATGATCATAGGGGCCGCTTAAGCGCGCCTGCAGCTCCAAAGCATCAATTTGGGTTTTCAAAACAGCGGCTTCATCGGTTAATTGCGTATTCAAACCTTCATCATTTTCGCTCAAGTCCAAAAATTCTTTGGCGTCATGAACACGCTTAACACATTCCGCGAAAGGCTCAACGATATTCTTTAAACCCTTAAGCTCCTGCATGACCTTATTGGCTTGTTCTTGATGGTCCCAAAATCCTTCCTGGGACATCCGCGCTTGTATCTGGGCGATGGATTTCTCTTTGCGGGGCAAGTCAAAGATACCCCCTTAGGCCGGCCAGCCTGTTGGCGAGTTCATCAAATTGTTTAATTAATTGATCTGTCATAAGCCTTTAAACGCTAAAACGAAAATACGCGCAGTCACCATCCTGCATAATATACTCTTTACCCTCGAGGGTGACCAGGTTTTTCTCCTGCAGGGCTTTATAGGAACCAAGTCTTTTGAGATCATCAAATTTATAGATTTCGGCGCGGATAAACCCGCGTTCAATGTCCGTATGGATTTTTCCGGCGGCCTTGACGGCTATCGTCCCTTGAGGGACAAGCCAGGCACGCGCCTCCTGAGGGCCTGCCGTAAAAAAACAGATCAGCTTAAGCAATTCTTTACCCGCCTGGGCCAGGCGCGTCAAACCCGGTGAGGTAATGCCCGCGGACTCATAGTAAGCATCGCGCTCTTCGGGAGGCAATTGCACAATCTCGGCTTCTAACTTCGTACATAAAGCAACCAATGCCGCGCCTTCTAATTGGGCCCGCTCACGCAAGGGCTTAAGCAGGGCTTCATCCGGTGTTCCCTCATCGGTATTAGCCACATACATTAACGGCTTGGCCGTCAAAAACTGAAATTCATTTAAAATTGCCGGCGAGACATCTTTTAATCGACGGGCGCCAACCCCTTCATTAAACGCTTTCATGCAATCATTTAAAGCATTGCATTTGGTAATGGCGTCTTTGTCGCCGGATTTGGCTGTTTTAGACCAGCGGTCCAGGGCTTTCTGGCATTGCTGGATGTCTGCCAATAAAAGTTCGGTGGTGATGATATCCGCGGCAAACTGCGGATTAAGTTCTGTCATCACATTGACCACATTCTCATCTTTAAAACAGCGCACCACGTGAGCAATGGCATCCACCGCGCGGATATGGGCTAAAAATTTATTGCCCAAACCCTCGCCTTGTGATGAGCCCTCAACAATTCCGGCGATGTCCACAAAACGGATGCCCGACGGAGTGACCTTAGCGGAGCTCCATTCCTGACTCAGAAAATGCAGGCGCTCATCAGGCAAAGGGACGACCCCGATATTAGGCTCAATGGTGGTAAAAGGAAAATTTTCCGCTGCCGCAGCGGCACCGGTCAAAGCATTAAACAGCGAAGACTTGCCGACATTAGGCAAGCCGACAATACCTATCTCCATTTAAAACCTTTCTAAAACGCCACATCCAATGTCACCCCTCAGCTTCGCTTTGCGAAGCAAAGCGGCAGGGGTCCAGTTCATGTATGTCTGGATTCCCGACAGAAGCATTCGGGAATGACACAATATAATCTTAAAAATAGGGCTTGTCGAGGTGTTTTACAATAGCTTGTTCGATCGCTAAGAGTTTGGCTTTTTTGCCGTCCATTTTGCCGGCATAGGCGCCAAGTGTTCCATCTGATTTAACCACCCGGTGGCAGGGAATGATCAAAGGATATGGATTTTTACGCAAGGCCTGACCCACCGCGCGCACGGCCTTGGGCCTTCCAATTTTGGCGGCGATCCACTGATACGAACGGGTTTCGCCTAAAGGTATCGTCAAGGAGGCTTGCAAAACCTGCCATTCGAAATCGGTTAATTGTTTTTTCCCTTTCATTTTCCCTCTCCCAAAAATTTTTTCGACCTTAAAAGAGTGTGGTATTTAAGACCAAAGCGATGCGCTTCAATATCCCCTATTGCTTGCTCGGCAACCCTAAAAATTTCTTAGCCCGCAAAAAAGTGTGATATTTCAAACCAAAACGGTGGGCTTCGTCGCGTACACGCATGAGAAGTTTCAGGCCCAGTGAATCAGGAAGCAGTTTTAAGGAATCGCGTTTGCCAGGAATAAAAATTTCTTCTTCCCGCTTGGCCAGGGCGATGACGGGCAGGGCCAGATTCAATTTTTTTAATTCCTGCATCGCCGCGCCCAATTGGCCTTTCCCGCCGTCGATAACAATCAAATCCGGAAAACTTGAATTTTCTTTTTGAAGACGAGTGTAGCGGCGTTTCACAATCTCAGCAATCATTTGAAAATCATCAATGCCGCGAACGGTCTTGATGCGGAACCTGCGGTAATTATTTTTATCGGGCTTGCCGTTTAAAAAGGAAACCATGGAGCCCACCGGCTGATGGCCCATGATATTGGAAATATCAAAACATTCGATGCGCACAGGCGAGCGCTCAAGGCCTATACCCCTTTGCAGCTGTTCGGCTTCTTTAAAATAATTAATGTCCCCTGTCCCTGAATACAAAGCCCCGATGGCGCGTATCTGATCGCGCAGGCGCCCCGCCCCTTCGAAGTCACGACGACGAGATAGCGTCTCCATTTCCAGGCGCAAATTGCGGTACAGATCATCCTTTTTACCATCGAGGATGAATTTTATACTCCGGATATTGCGCCGATAGTCTCCTTTGCTGATTTTATCCTCACAAGGCCCTTGACATAGGCCCAAATCATAATAAAGGCATAATTTATCCGCGAAAGGCTCGCAGGTGCGAAAGGGAAAAATTTTTCGAATGATCTGCAGGGCTTCACGGACCAGTGCCGGATTAACGTAAGGTCCCCAAAATTCTGCGGCCACGTCTTTATATTTTCGGGTATTCAGTCTTACCAATTTAACCAATGGGAATTCCTCTTTAGTAATTTGAATGAACGGATAGGTTTTGCCGTCCTTAAGTTCAACATTAAATTTAGGCTGGTATTGCTTAATGAGGCTGGCCTCCAAAATCAAGGCTTCAGCCTCGGAGGCCGTTTGAACGGTCTTGATGTGGGCTATGTGCCGGACTAGAAGGTCTGTCTTATGACTTCCGGTATCCTTGCGGAAATACGATTCCACGCGTTTGCGGATATTGACCGCCTTGCCGACATAAATGACCGTGCCCGCGGCATCTTTGTACAAATAAACCCCGCTGCTCGTTGGTAATCCTTTAATCGTTGTCTTGATGTCCCTCATCTCCAACTCAATTTTTTATTAAGCCCATGCCACAACAAGAAACAATTGACCGCGCCGGCAATGCTGCTGGCCAGGGCAATGCCGCCGATCTTCAAGGGGAACATCAGGACCCCGTTTAATACCGCGTTGACGACCAAACAAACCGTGGCTGCCTTGACAGGTGTTTTAGTGTCCTGCAAAGCGTAAAAAGCAGACACTAAAATCCTCGAGGCCCCAAAAAAAGGCAGGCCCAACGCGGCATAAAACATCACCTGCGAGGTGACCGTCGTCGAATAGGCATCAAAAGCCCCGCGCTGAAAAACAATATGAATGATCCATTTCGAAAAAATAACCATACCCAAGGCCGTGGGTATTAAAATCAGCATCAAATTGCGCAAGGCAAAAACCAGCGTCGATCTAAAACGGACTATGTCCCCTTCCTGGGCGAGTTTGGACAAAGAAGGCAAGGCCACAGATGAAAGCGCATAACCAAAGACCCCCAGAGGAAACTGGATCAGGCGATTGGCATAATAAATCGCGGCAATGCCTCCGGCACCAACGATCACCGCCAGCGAAGCGCAAAAAGTATCCACGAATACATTAAGCTGATAAACGGCACCACCCCAAAGCCGCGGAAGCAAAAGCTTGGCCATTTGACGGGCCCCCTTATGATTAAGGCTTATTGGCATCTTCCAATAAACTCCCCGACGGCGCAAGGCCAGCCATTGGGCCCAAAACTGCCAAACACCGCCAATCAAAACACCGACGGAAATCGCATACGCCAAAGGCCATGAGAACAAACATGCCACCCAGACACTTAAGATCATGGCCAAGTTCAAAAGGCATGGCCCAAAGCTCGGCGCAAAAAACACGTTTAGGGAATATAAAATCCCCGCTTGAAAAGCAGTTAAAGCAATCAAAATCAAATAGGGAAACATGATGCGCGTCAAATCAACCGTCAGATGTAATTCCCCGGGCTCTCCTACGAATCCTGGGGCGATGGCCCGCACAATCCAGGGTGCCGCGAAGATACCCATCACCGTGATGCTTCCTAAAATAATGACACCCCAGGCCAAAACCGCGTTAATGCATTCCTGCCATTCTTCTTTGGATTTTTGAAGGGCATACTCTGAGAGGACAGGCACAATGGCCGCGTTAGCCGCACCCTCACCAACCATATCTCTTAACAAATTAGGGATGCGCTGGGCCACAAAAAACGCCTCGGCTAAAAAGCCGGTACCTAAAAAGCGGGCTAATATCACATCACGCACAAATCCCAGCACCCTTGACGCCAATACCCCGCAAGCGACAATGCCGCTGGATTTTAAAATGGCGTGGTGTTGATGGGGTGGGTTAGATTTATCAGTTGACATATTTGGGATGGTTTGTTATTATTTTTTCATGCCACAACGCCGTACTTCCATTAAAGATTTACGTAAAGCCCATACCAAACACCTGCATAATCTGCAGATTAAGACTGATCTGAAAAAAACGGTAAAAAAATTCGTTACCGCTGCCGCTGACAAAAAGGCCGATGCTACAGAATTGCTCAAAGCAATTTATAAAAAATTCGACAAAGCGGCCAAACGTAACGTCATGCACAAAAAAACATCAGCCCGACGAAAGTCTCGCTTCGCAAAACTCTTAGCGGCGAAGTAACAAACCCAATTCCACCACCAATTTTTCCACTGCATATTGGGGTTCAAGTCGGCTGCGTTTAATGTTCAAATCCGCCTCTTCTAAGCTCTTCAGCCCCCGCTCAAAACGTTCCTTGCCGCAAGCCTTACCTTCACGACCCCAATACCACACCAAGGCACCCATGATTTGCAATGGATGCACATCCGCGCGATAGAAACCGTCTAACATTTTTAATGCCTCATTGCTGCGATTAGCTGTAATCAATTTGGTCATATCAAAAACATTTGGGCCTTCAGGCTTGGCCAACACCACTCCCTTGACATAGAGCGGCAAATCTTTTAAATCCCCTTTGAGCGTGTTTTCGGTGGATTCTAAAATCACATCACAATACTTCGCCGGTTTTTGGCAAAAATTGATCAGCACTTGAATGTCCGCGGATTTGAATTGATGGATCTGGCGCAAGAGAATCAAACGAAGAGGAGCAATGACCGGCAGGCTCAGTAGCGCTTTTTTTAGCGCGTCACCCCCAAGTTCCCTGGCATCGAGATTATCGAAATCAAAGGCCAGGGCCTCCTGGAAATTCTTAAAAAATTTATTTTTGATTTCGGTAATTCTGGCGTCTTTAGCTGCCAGATCATCACCCAGGAATAGATAAATCATAGCTTACCAACTCTGAGTGGTACGCTCAACAACACGGGTGGCAAGATCAGTCAGCGCTTTGTCTATCGCGGCGCTCTGCGTTGTGGCCTGGGACCCTGTCGTAAAATACGTTGCCTCCCCGGCGAAAGAAGGCTCTGACCAGAGGACCTTGCCGGTGGCGGCTTCCGTCATGGTCAAAGAAACAGTGACACGGGCACGGAATTCCTGGACATTTTGACTTGCGTCTATACGTAAATCATCCTGTTGAAAACTAATTAATTCACCACTGAGCACTAAGTCCGCCTTGTCCGGGTCAGCAATACGTAAATGCCCGTCAAATAAAAACCTGTCTATGATGGCGGTGCGGACATTGGTTTCCAATTGCGGCACATAAAGACCCTGGACATTCTCATTGACATAGGTGACTTTATTCTGGAAAGGCAGGATGGCAATCTTACGGTAATTGCTGGGCAATAAGGACCCTGTCGTATACCCGCAGCCGGCAATTGACAACACAAGCAATATGCACAAAAGAAGACGTGCCATTATTCACCGATCATTTTCAATTGAGCCAAAGCCTTGGGCCCCCAGGAGGTGTCCGCGTAGTTATCAGCAACTTCTTTGTAGTAAATCCGCGCGGCTTTAAAATTTTTCTGCTTTTCATAAAATTTGGCGATGACAAAATTATTTTCCGCCTCCCTGTCTTTAAGGCGGGACATCTGCTCTTTGGCTTGGGGGGTCAGTTGACTGTCCGGGTGGGTTTTGACAAATTCATTAAACTCCTCCATGGCAACACTGGTTACCTTCTGCTCATGCTGCGCGTCCGAGGCCCGGCTCGTGTCTGCCATGGCAATCTGGAATTTGGAGGCCTGGGCCCATTCGCTGTTGGGATAATCGTTCATGGTCTTCTCAAATTCATCCCGGGCTTCCTGATACATGCCTTTTTCCTTCAAATAAAGCCCGATCTTATATTGAGAAATCGCCGCGTATTTGCCATACGGCGCGTCTTTGATAACAGTGCGTAATATTTCGATGACCCTGTCATCGCTGCCTACAACCGTCTCAGCCCATTTACTGCGGCCTTTGTTCTCCAGGAGATGATTAGCAATAGTGTACTCCAGGCCGACGATTTGCGCGGCGCGTTCGCTAAAAGGATATTTATCAATGACCAACTGATACGCTTGATACGCTTCATAAGGCTTAGTCATCTCTTCCAGGCATTGGCCTGTAAAATATTGGGCTTCCGGAGCTTCTTTGGCGCGAGGATAGGCCCTGATCAATTTCTTAAACTCCGCCATGGCTTTCTTGCAGTTGCCCTGGTCCTTAAAACTTTGGGCAAATTCCAACTGATCTCCGGGGGTGGGTTTGACCGCCCATTTGGGATTGATAAACTTGCCTGTTTCAGGGGTCCAAATCCAGACAGCTGGACTTAGAGAGGGAAACAAAACTAAAAAGATGGCGGATAAGAGGATATTTCGACGGAACATATTTTGTAAATTTAACATAGTTAACCAGCTTTGTCAACGCGTTTGGAAGTAAGGGCGCCTGCGGTTTTAGCCGGCAGGGAAGCTTTCAGGCGTATCCCTTTAGCTAAAAATTTGACCTCATGCACCTGCCCCTGACGATGGGCCAAATTGACCAAATCCATACGATTAGCCGGCAATACAATGTCAATATCCACTGAACCTTGGGATAAAATATCCTCGATCAACAAAAACAACTGTTGAATATTTTCTCCCTTAAGGGCGGAAATGCCAATAGCAAAAGGGACTTCCCTCTTGATCTCCTCCAAACGCTGCCTGTCATCGAGTTTATCTATTTTGTTAAGCACCATGATCACGGGCTTATCCAACACTTTCAGTTCATCCAATACCGCGCGGACCGCATCATAAAATTTCCGAAAATCTGAATGGCTGATATCCAATACATGCAATAATAAATCCGCCTCCTGGACCTCCTCGAGTGTGGCCTTGAAGGCCTCGATCAACCCGTGGGGCAAGGCGTGCATGAACCCGACGGTATCGGAAAAAACCACTGTGAGATGATTGGGCAATACAGCCTGACGCGAAAGTGAATCCAGGGTCGTAAAAAGCCCGTCATGCACGAGAGTCTCCGACTCTGTTAAGGCATTTAACAGGGTTGATTTGCCGGCATTGGTATAGCCGACTAATGCCACGGTCGGTATCTTTTGGTCCTGGCGCTTTTTGCGTTTGACTTGACGGCTTTGGGTGACGGCTTTGAGATCTTTCTTTAATCTGGTGATGCGCTCCCCGATGCGCCGCCGGTCGATTTCAAGCTTAGTCTCGCCGGGGCCGGAAGTGCCGATGCCGCCGCCTAAACGCGACATTTCTTCTCCGTGCCCCGCGAGCCTGGGAAGCCTGTACTGCAGTTGGGCTAATTCCACCTGCATTTTGCCTTCCTGGGAGCTGGCACGCCTGGCAAAAATATCGAGAATGACCTGAGTACGGTCTAAAGTCTTGACCCCGAAATCAGCTTCAAGATTGCGC